>Ga0179593_1554803_pt1 | contig 28862 bp, 21 predicted proteins | sample CZODoug2_1_08_16_FD_185931 | JGI IMG/M metagenome (GOLD analysis project Ga0179593, IMG submission 185931) | Vadose zone soil fungal communities from Angelo Coast Range Reserve, California, USA - CZODoug2_1_08_16fungal (PacBio error correction) | ecosystem: Environmental > Terrestrial > Soil >... | reverse complement strand
GGAAGCGTCTTCTCTCCACCCACCATCCTCTTGCTCCTCCAGCCCTCCTCATACGTCTCCCCCTCATTCTCTCTTCCATGTCCGTTAAGTATTAGATGCTCTGTCCTCCCCTCGAATTTTTCCGGCTTGCACTCTCCTCGATCTGGTCTTTTCATTTCACTACACGCCCGACATCTTGATTACCGGTGTGCCGTCCCCATGGTTTTAATTTGGCCGCTCTCTGTCGTGTCCGCACCAAGTTTACCCAGCACAGAAAATCTTTTGTGAGAGGTAGAGATGCTTTTCTTTAGCGCTTTTTACCCCCCCCCCATCATTTCCGACATGACTGTTGGTGAAATGTCTTGTTCTCTTTCAACTTAACAGCTCTAATAGGGTCCCCCCGTTCATGCAGACCTTAAGTCAGGGTCAGGTTCGTGACTGTGATAGCCACACGGCAGACTTTTGTTAGGAAGTTTTCCCCCCCTCTCCCAGTTGCCCTCTTCGAAGGCGAGGCTTCTATGCCGACATGATCTATAAATTCTTAAACGACCCCTTCTTGGAAAAGAGTGATAGACCCCGTTTTTTTCCCTTGATCGTTCCCCTTTCAATTTTTTTTCCGAAGTATAACCTGACCTCGCCAATCCAAACCACCCACCTTTCTGATGATAGTGCTGCTGCCTCCACCCAAATCTACCCTGAAATTTGAGCAATGTACCCGACGTGAGACAAAATTCATTTGCTCGCCCCCCCCCCCCCCCCCCCCCCCCCCCCCCCCCCCCCCCCCACCTTACTTTATTCTATCCCTCCCAGTCCCTTCCCCCAACCCCCCGACAGCAATCACCTCTTCGTCGCCAATCTCAACGCCGCCTGAATCTTATCTTCCTACTCTAAAACACATTCTAGATTCCCCCCACTAGCCCCCGAATGTACAAGAGATCGTAGAACTCCGAACACTTTCCCGGCAATCCTTTTTTGCCGAACCATCTATCTCTTGCTCATCTTTTTTTCAGTCCCTCCCCTTACCCGGTGTTTACGACCAAATCATTCCGCACTACTCCCCCGTTAGAAAGATACCGCAATGCAACGAAACTACCATTCCCCCCCCTTGATTTCCCAGATCAATGACATAAGTACTACCTGCAACTTAGTCCCCGTCCCCGTAGACATCCCTATTCTTGAACTTCTTTTCTTCCAAGAGGGACCGTTTTTTTTTCTATGGTAGCCCTCTTCGATTCCACAGAGCTGAACCACGATAACACTTTTTCTAACTTTCCCCAGATGAAGCAAAGAGGCGCATATTTGGAAGAAACCCAGAATAGAGTCCCCCCCTCGAAAAAATCTTGGGTCTTTCAGACCCTTCATCCAATCCTTCCTTTTCGGTTTCCTTCAAGAAAAGATGTTTTCCTTGTTGTTGTTTTTTTTAGTTCCGCCACAGTGATAACCGTTCGAAGGTCCACCCGAGTAGTCTGGAAGATCACATTCTATCCTGCTCCGCTCACGCGACCCACTTTCCCAAGAAACGCCCTTTGGCGCCTGATGTTATTCCTAACTCTCGGTTAGGTGGACTGGAGTCAAAAGGAACTTCCATGTTTGATTTGAAAATTTAGCGCAGACAATTTCCGAACCCCTCTTCACAGTCCCCCTCTCCACCGTCGCTTAGTTTTCTTCTTCCCTTTTCCAATTCCTTCTTCCCCCTGCACAGTTTCGGATCCAAAAAGGTTTCAGTTCCCTTACTGTAAGCAGTTTGTGAAATATTTTCCCTAGAGGCAGAGGGCACCCCGTAGGAATAGCGCGAGAAGGATGGGAGTCGAGTTTTGGTACAGAGCGTTTTGTTTTCCAGGAGCCGCAAAATATATTGTCAATCCGATGCGTCCCGGCCATTAATCACGCTGTAGTGGAATCCCCTTTTTCGGCTTACATCTCTCAGAACCTCCCTATTTTACGCGACGCGAGCCCCCTAATCTTACTCTTTGATGGGGTTTACGAGGAACCATCTTATTCGCGTCACTCCAACCCCGACAGCTTTTTGAAGAAATGTAAATCCTTCAGACTCGTAGATCCTTAAACCGCCATCACCTTGGCAGTCGAAATGGGTCAAGTCTTCCTTCCAAGTCTTTCTTTTTCTGTGCAGTTTTCTCCTCTTGAACGAGTTCTGTCGAGAACTAGTTTCCCAGTGTTCTCGCGGCATGAACATGTGGGACGATATCGCCCACTTGGTCACCCTTTCCGTACCTTATTTGAAGCCAGCCAACTGATCCTCCTTGGGCATCACTGCCTCTTCTATTAGGGACGCGGACTAACAGACCCGCTCTTTTCCCCCCCCCCCACTCGCCGAGTCAAACCAGCGCCCTTAGCTTTTTCGTTCTGTGAGCTCAGTCAGACATTCCACCCCCATCTGCGAAGTTCCATTTTTTCTTTCTTGTATATTTTTTCACGAGAGAGTGGACACCGCGGCGCCCCGATGGTCCCCCCCGATAGATAATTTATTTCTCAATTGGGAGATAATCCAGTATAAGCCGCTGGTATTCCCTCTTCTCCCCCCCAAGATTCTTTTTGTTTGGAGAAGTCGTTGATGAAGCGTAAGCAAATGGTTATGACCCCACCTAACTTGTCCCTTTTTTCCATTTTTCCCCTCCCCCTTTTCAGCATGCAGAGAGACTGTATTTTGGGAGACGTACCCCGATGCTCTTCGCCCCCCATTTCCCCTCCTCGCCAATTTTCGCCGAGTGTGAAGCACGATTCAGCTCCCCGCCTACCTTCAACGTCGTGAGCGAAAGAACCCATCGAGGAGTTTTTTTTTAGAGACTTAGTATATTTTTCCTCCTGAAAGAGTCTTTCCCCTAGTTGAGATATCACGCGAACGAGATCCTTTCCTTCTCGAGACTTTGAGAATTTTTTAGATAGAACCTTGAGAAGCATAGAGATAGCCGGTATTATTCCCTCCCCATCTATGACTCTGAGAGCGCGTTAAAGACATCCCCCTTCAGCGAAAATGAAGTGATGCGCGAAATAAATAATACCGGCCCTCTTACAGCGTCTTCTTGACTTTCTTTGCGGATCGCCGGCGAAGAGACGCTACCGAAAATCCCGCCTCCCTTCCCTGTAGAAGTCTTTTTCAAGTTTACATAAATTGGAGAGGCCAACCAGCCTGCTTACCCGCTCGATTTTTTTCTTGAATCCCAGAAGATACTACCCCCGTTCCTTATTCCTAGGATAATACGTAGAGCGCGTAAGACCAAAAGCCCCTTATGTTCTTTTTGCGAAGACTTCGGGCGCAGACGCGTTTTCCTCGGAATCCTGTTTCCCTTTTTATGATTTTTTCCCCCCAAGCCCATGTTCCCCCCCCCTGTAGTTTTCGTCCCCTCCCCGCTTTTTTTTTTTTTTTGGCCGAGCAACATCTCCTCTTTCCTCCTCCTTTTCATTTTTCATATCTTTGCCCCGTGGTCTGGGCGTCTCCCCTGACATGGCGGTAGTTTTTTTTTTTTTTTTTTTTTTTTTTTTTTTTCAGACACAACGCCAAGTAAACCTCTGATCGCCTGACCCGCCCTTAAACAGGGTGCCTGATAGATTTCTCCCTCGTCGATGACATCTCGATCCTACCCCCCCCCCCCCAACTTTTTCTCGAGACTTTTTTTTCCCCCCCAAGAGAGACAAGTCCCAGCTTAATCTCAGAGCTCCGCGACTCTCTGGACTTCCCAATCCCAAAAGAATTTGAACGAAGGAAAGTGATGCGCGCGCTGAGACCTTTTCCCTTTTTCGCTAGTTATCACGACAATACACTGGACCCGTCCGTCGCTCGGTGGCAGAGCTTAGGTCAGTAACTTTTTCGCGAAAGAGTACACAATCAAGCGCGGGGTGCGCGAGACCTGAGAGAGTTTCACTTTGAATGAGCGCAAAGAAAAGAAGGGTTGAGAAAAGTGGAGGTCCAAACATTGCGAGAATCCCCAACAAGCCACCCCACCACCCCCCCCCAAGACACCCAAGACACCCCACCAAGCAACAACGTTTGACACCCCACCCCCCCCCCCCCCCCCCCACCACCCCCAAGGCAACACAAAGAATACCCAACAGACCACCCCCCCCACCCCCACCCAAACCCCCAAACCCCCCAGCCTCCCCTCCATAACCCCCGTTTGACACAAACCCCGCCCCACCAGCACCCAAACAAAACCCCCACCCCACCAAAACCCCGACCCGCTACCCAAAAGCCCACCCGGAAATACATGTGCCCACGCCCCCCCCCCCCACAAACCCCCCCCCCCCCCCCCCCCCCCCCCCCCCCCAACAAACACCCACAAACACCCCCCACCTGCGACCAAAAAAACCACCCCCAAACACCACCCCCCCCCCCCCCCCCCCACCCCACCACCCCCCCCACCACCCCCACCACCCCCCCCAAACCACCCACCCCCAACAACAACACCCCCCCCCCCCCTCCCACACCCACCCCCAACCCCCCAACACCCCACCCCCCCCCCCACACCAAACCACACCACCCACACCCCCCCAAACCCCCCCCACACCCCCCCACCACCCCCCACCCCACCCCCCCCCACCCCCCCCCCCCAACCCCCCCCCCCCCCCCCCACCCCCCCCCCCCCAAACCCCCCCCCCTGGTCCTCGTCGAGAGACACTCCCCCTTCAGGGATCCTTTGACTCGTGAAGGTGACATCTTCCCTCATTTGCCCCTAAGACGCCTTGCTTTAAAAAGCCCCTCTTAGGTGGTGCCTCCTCATGAAGACTCCACCTTCTTTGATTTCCCTAACGGAGAATACGGAAGGCAAGTCTTCCCCCTTCTCCTAATCCCATTCATTAAGATCTATTGACGGCGGAGATTGAGCCAATTTGCTACGTGGAATTCTTTCTCTCGCTCCCTCTCTTCTCATTGGATCTGACTGAAGCTATATATCGTGATCGGTTTTTCGAATACCCTCATTTTTGATCCCAAGAGGCGCTCAAGTTCCCCACCTCCGGTATTTCAACCAGCGTGGCCCCCGCTGGTCCCTCAGATTCCCTTCCGAGAAACGTTTAGAAAGACTATACCGTCGCTGGTTCCCACACCACCCAGTTTTTTTGTGTTGGTTTTTTTGTTTGGGGTTTTCTGGGGAGGGTATCTGGACTTCCTCGTGCGGGAGGGGGGTACGGCTGGAAGTGCCTGTCCCCTACGGGGGGGCCACCCCAGAGTGATTGGTGGGCAAAGTCATGGTTTTTTTTGTTGGGTGGGAATTAATTTGTCGGATGTTGTTTGGTGAATTGTGTATTGGGGGGGATGTTAGTTTTTGTTTTTTTTTTTTTGGGTGGGATTTCCCTTTTTGGGGGAAGGATAAAAACAATGGGGGGTATCCTGGAATGTGGAAAAGGTCATGGTTTCTTGGATTTTTTGTTTATTCTGGGGTTCTTATTGGAGTTGTGTAGTTCCGGGGGTGGGGGTTAGAGTAAGTTTTTTTTTTAATGACCAATGAATTTTATGAGGAAACTTTGATTTGTTAGTTTTCCCCCAAAGTCCAAAATTGTTGTTTTTTTGGAACGTTTTTTTTTCTGGTTGCTGGTGGTTGGAGGGCGAGGGCGCCGCCTTCCCTTCGCCCGCGTCGGCCCTTTCTCGATGTTCCTTATAGTTAGTTTTGCTTCGCCCCAAAAAAGCGAAAATCCCCCTCCAGTTCCTTCCCCCTTGGTTTTTTCTATCTGTTTCCCGTCCTAGACAAGGAGATAAGCATCTACCCCTTCACATTTTCCCCCCTAAGGCCTTTCCGGACACCCCCCCCGAGGAAGTGGAGCCTACCCCCTCTTTTCTTCAGTGAGGCTTTCTTTTATTTTGAGAGCCCTTCGCGCCCGACTGGAGGACATTACCCAACTCCTGACTTTGGCGCATCGCTTTTTTCCCCTGACCCTTTTGACTAGTAGATTGCGTGGAGTCCGATCCTCCTCTGATTTTTTTCTTACCAGAGGGGAGCACCCCGACCCAGGCTCCGACTTTCTATCCTTTCTCCTCTCTCCTCGGTTCGGAATTAATCACAGATTGATTTTTTTCCGCGCCCGGAGGGCCGACGCGTTCCCTTAGGGAACGTGGCCCGCTCGACTTTTTTCAGCTTTCAAGGGTCTTTTTCCACTTGGGATCCTCCACCTGCGGCTCGAGCCTGCGCTTCGCGATTTGAAGCCCTCGTTGGTCGGAGCGTGCGGCGGTGCCGTTGTTTTCCCACATCCTTTTCGCCTCGGATCAATCAACGACCCCTCCTTTTCACACCCTTTTTGGCAATGGCCCTCTTGCCGGCGGGCTCCTTGGCGATACGCCCTTTGGCTCCTTTGCCGCCGACTCATTTTGTTCCGAACCTCCCACAGCAGCCGCCCTGGCCTTTCTCTGTAGAAGCCCACCCGTCAGAGTGTCTTCTTCCGATTCAGTCGATCCCAGGTTTGTTCTTGGTCCTCGCCCTGATGCTCGGGGGGCTTTGCCCTGGACGCACCCTCCCACGTTTGCAAGAATAAAGGGACGCCCAGGGTCGGATCTTGGCCCCTCTTTTTGTTCCCGCGTTGGCTTATGCCTTCCTGATTCTTTCGCGAAGGCCGGTGGCGCGCAATCAGTCTACCGCTGCAAGCTTTTTCCCCTATTTTTAGTCAAAACCGAGTACTGCTTTTTTCTACCTTTAGACGAGGGCTCCCCTTCCCGGCCTGAATTTTTACCCTTGAATGATGGATACAGCCGAGCGCCTGACCTTAAGGCCCCTTTCCACTTTCCCTGGACTGGTGGATGAATGCGGTTTTTCCTCAAGATCTTTTCCGGCTAAAAGACTCTAATTAAGGCCTGACCATCCTTTAATTTTTCCGTGCGAGCCTAGAGAAGGACTTTCGCGTCTGTCTCCGTTAACTTGTTTTTAGGGAATTCCCTTTTTTTCGCAGGTTCCTCCCCTTCCCAAAGCGGAACGGAAGGCAAAGTATCACCTATTTAAAACCTCCCCCCCCCCACCCACACCACACCAAACTACAAACACACCCTTCACCCCCCCACCACCCCCCACCCCCCACCATTTGACAGTGATTCCTTTCTTTCATTCCTTGCTGCCGATCGGGCTTCCCCCCTTAGAGCGCCCCCTGATCCTCTACTGCTTAGTGGGCTCAGGTCATACCCGCCAACACCTCAGCCTTTCCGGTGAAATAGTGCCCCGATGAGCCCGGATTCTTCCTCCTCCCCCTGCAGACCCCCAGGCCTTCAACAGGCCCTCGAGAATATTCATATCCCCCCCAAGGTTGGTACACGCCCAGCTCTAGACCCCAACCTTCTCTTTCTTACGTTTCTTGTTTAGCCAGCCCACACAACGCTTAATTCTCCCCCCTTCCTCGCTCAGTTCATCCCCATCGCGCGCGTGAGTTCGTTCAATCCAGCGTGTTTGCTTTTTTCCCCACCAATTTCGCTTGAGCACAAATACTACTCAATTCCCCTCCCACCTCTAGTAGTCGAGGACCGATGGCGGAGCTTTTCCTCTTTTTTTTCCTCACGCGGGACGCATCTTCCCCCCCTCCTTTGGTGTGAGCGGATGTCCGCGTAACCGAGATTCCAGTACTGAAATTCCTCCCCTCTGATACAGAATACTCCTGAGTGTTTCGAGATGTCACGGTCTGTTTCTATGACTCCCCCCCCCCCGAAGTTTTTCCCTGATATCTAATAGCTCTCGCGGTCATGAGGTTCACCCCGCAGCTTATCATTCCTTTTTTCTTAGTCCATCAAAGTTCTGCCCTTTTAGCTGTGTTTGGCCTTGGCTCCGATTTTTGGAAAGCCCGCAGAAAATACTTGGGGCTTTATCTTAGCGTTGAAAAGCGGCCGTTATTTTTTACTTTCACTAGCTCCCTTTTGTTTCCCCTGGATTTAGTTTTACATGTTTTGCATATTCGCATCAGCCGGTTTTTTTCCAGGCAGCCGTCGGAACAGTCGAGTTGCTTAGTTTTTCAGGGTGACGTATGGTATCGTTTTCCCCCCCCTTTTTTGTGGTATAGTCGAACGGCCTCGATGAGATGCAGCTAGGAATTTCCCCTTCCCAGGTGTTGAGTTGTAAGAAGCCCTCATTTCTTCTACTCTTGGGTCTGAAGATGTTTCATCCGTTTCGGTTCCCGCCCGCCCATACGCCCCCTTTGTGGGTCTACGCTCAGATAGACTGCTTTTGGTTATGAGAGCAGGCGCTTGTCACACAGTTCGCACTTCTGGGGACTTCTTAGGAGTTTCTCTTAGGAGGATATCGGTCCCCTGCACTCTTAACCTGGCAAAAACGGTCAAGAGTTTTTTAAGGTACTTCAGGTTCCCGATCCGGCTCCCTTTGATCAGAATCCCATCCCGCCTTTTGATTTTGTCGAGAGTTTTCGATCTTCCGCGGGAGCTGATAGTAGCGGCCATCCGCATCTTTTTTGGCAGAGTAAAACTTTACGGGAGCGCTTCCCCTTATATTTTCTTAGGGGGCCCCGGGGGCTTAATTGGGTTGAATTTTTCCCTCCCTTAAGACTCTCTCTTTTTCAACCGAGTCCGAAGGGACACCCTATTCGTCGTCCCTTTTTTTTTTGGGACTGATCGGCGTCTCCGAGTTTTTCGCAGATATGACCACATCAGGGCTTTTTTTCGTTAAGGGGCAGAACTAAGAGCTTCCACCTTCCATTTCAGATTCCAGCTGACCTAGGTGGGGCACCTCCCCCCCTCCCGTTTTTCGATTGATCGGTCAGCCCATCGTGTTTTTTGGGGAGGGATTTTCCTTCGCAACCAGCAGATCCTCCCCGCCCCTTATGGACCTCACTTTCAGAGGTCCGTCAAACGTGTTGTGTGGTTTTACAGCGGACGCTTTTTGGACTCCCCAGTAGTATCGCTGTTGATTTTGAGCAGACAACCGATTCCTCTCCTTTCTGTCTAACCACCGTTTGAAGGGACACTCTGCATTTCAACCAGGGTCCTGAGCGAGTCTGTGCAAAAAGCTTCGTTGGTCGGCCCTTTCTTTTGGTTAGCTCATCCAGAGGCTCCTGTGAGTTTATAGGCCGGTTTTCCTTCGTCCTCCCCCTGAGGGCTCATGCGCCCGCCAGGTACTCGGTCGCCGCCTTGTTACGCTCCCCCCTCGCGTGCGACCAAGTGTGTAAGAGAATCACGCGGCCCCCCGATGTGATCCTCCCCCCCAGAGCGTAGCGGTAAGGCTGTGGCGATCATCCAGCTTCCTTTTTTACTAATAAAGTGGTGGAAGTCGATTGGCCAGCGCACCTGTGCGAGTTCGCGCAGCTTCCTTCATGTTTCTATTTCCAGAGATTAGATAACGACTCCTAAGCGGCGGCGCCCCGTTCTCGGCCGTTTTCATTAATGGATGGAGATTTTGTGGTCCTCCCATAGCCTCCTCGAGAGGGGTTACTCCCTCGAGATTCGATTCAGACGGATGGTTTACGGTTTCCCCCCTCCTTGCTTTGATCATGCCACCACAAGCCGCAAATAGCAAGAGCGCCGGTCTTTTCCCCCCCCAGGTCCCTTGAATTCTACAGCAATCCGGCCGTCCTGCCTTTTGATTAGGATCGGCCTTCGTTTAGATGTCCTCGTTTATCTCGAGGAGTTCAGATTATACGGAGACCCCGTCTCTCTCGTGAAGAGTAGGAGGACTTCCTGCTCCCGATTTTAACTTAGAACGGACCAATCCCATCCTTTAGACCACTTTTTTTCGACGAGTGGGGGAAGAAGCCTTCCCCTTCTCCCCAGGTTTCTCCCCTTCAATATTCCCTTGGAAGAGTGGATCTCTGTCTCTCAAACATCCTCTTCCCGATCCTTCCTGTACGTCACCAAGGCGATCGATCGCGGACTCGAGGTAACGTATCGAGCCTTCACTCATTGGGGTTTCGTCCCCCAGGCGAGCTCCTCCGGTTCTAGAAGGGAAGTTCCCTAATTCCTTTCCCCATCCCCAAGCTTTTTATCGAGCCTCTATCCCTTTTGTGGAGGCCTCGTACCTAATTTGGCACTTCTTCCCTTGTTAGTGGTCATCAAACAGCGAACTTCCAATCCTCCTCTTCCCCCCTCTTGAACTTTTTTGGTTGTTTATCGTTGCTGAGGATACTCCCCGCTTCTCCGTTGCCAGGCGGAGGGTGGCTCCCGATCACGCGCCCCCCACTCTCGCGTTCCCAGTCAGAGGGTTGAGACAACGCGCAGATACCACAAGTTCCCCTTTCTTGATTTTCCCTCAGTCCCCTCTGGTACGTACTGCGTTGATAACGGTCCTCGGAATTCCCTTTGGGGTAGCCACCGAAACCCGAGGTAGTAGCGCCCTAACCCCCTTCTTCCAATAATAATAAGTTGTTTTTGTTTTTAGAGAGAGCTTTTTCCTAGGGCGGTGGCTACCTCCATTTCGGTGTTCCCCCAACGAGTAAGTCTTCGAGGAAGCGCTTCGCCGCCGTCTTCCTCCCCCCTCCGTGGTTTGAGACCCTCGAGATCCGTTGTCGAGTTACACCTCCCTTGATTAGCGTTAGCCCGAGGTGGAAGAGTTTGCTCCCTGTATTCCATTCCCCTGATTTCCTCCATGAGAGCGCTCCCGGGAGTGACCCCTCCAATGCAGCCGCCACCCTACATCAATCAAGAAGAATTCCCTCCTCCTGTTTTTTTTGATTCCTCAGGGAGACTCAGGACTGCAGTGCCACCCTTTTTAAGTGGTTGCGTCAGGAGAGTCCCCCCCTCCTGACTTTACCTTCTCCCCATGGTGAGCTCTTGGAAGGAGATTTTCCTCAGCAGGATTCCTCCCCCTGAACATCGCGGACTCTCGCCCCTCTAATCCAAACTAAGAGAACCTCTCCATCGGTGTGGGGACTCGACCGACCCTGGGATAGTTACCGGGGTTTTCTCACTGGAGAGAGGAAGGCGTCCACCCACTCGCCTCTCTTGTCGGAGATGTCTGATGAATTGCAACTTCATTTCTACACTCTAGCCCTACGAGAAAAAAGTAGAATAAAGGGCGGGGCCTCTCCCAAACCCCCCTTTCTCTACCCGTAGAGACTTGATCCCGGCGTCGGCCCGATTCTTTGGTCCTGTTTGGCCCCACCCCCTTGCGCCCAAGTTTCCAAATCTCCGGCACGCGCTGGATTGCTGGTGTTTGAAGCGAGGGACCGAAGTGATTCCCCCCCCCCGTCCCCGAGTCGGCCGGCAAGCGCCTCCTAGACGCCATCATTCCCTTGAGTTTTTCAAAACACGACAATCTCCCTCAGGTCAAGCGCTTCGTTTTTTCATCGGCTTTGGCCGGTCAGGGTTCACCGGAGCGGATGCGATATTCGACCCTTTCGACTCTGAGGACCTACGACACCCAGTTTTCAGTTGCTTTCCGGCACGTGCTGTCGGGACGAGTATTTTTTACTTTCGCCGTCTCCCTGATCGCCCCGTCCTCCCCTTATCTTGTTCAGGCCCAGTAACGATAGATTAGCTTTAGGAAGGATGGGTGAACCCACCACTTCTGTACGACCCCAGGTCTCGCGCTCGCTTCACCCCCCGATACCTCGCGCCTTCCTTGTTGACCCTCTCTTCCTGCAGGGATGACGTCAATTTTGCCCGCTCGGCCATTAGAAGGGGTGCCCTGACCCCTCCTCATTTCTGCCACCCGTATCCCGAACAAGATTGCTACCTTGAGTTTTCCCTACCCAAGAGTATCGGTCCCCTCTAGGCCTGAAGTCAGAGTGTGAAGCTTAAACATGGCTCGGTTCTAGGTGTTTCAAACACCTTCCCAGTTAGTACCACCCACAACGTAATTCCGTTTTCGTCTTCGGTTTATGGTGTGGGAATTACTACAGCTGTCCCCCACATTGCTGTCTCCCTCGACTTATTCTTTGCGTGACTAGGGATGAACCCCTTGGGCTTGCTATGTATTGGCTATCTCGATCAACCCCTCGGTTATGACCTTACTCTGAGGAATCGTTCCTATCTAGGTCCCATTGCTCCCCCGATGGACTCCAGCCCTCGTTAACGGTGCCGACTACCTTCCCTAGATTTTCCCCTAGATTTTTCTTCAGCCAATAGGGTTCCGGCGTAACTGACTTCTTTCCCGAGGTTCGATGGAGGTGCTGCACTCCCACTTCCCGATAGATATTTTGCTTAGAAGGCTTTATGACACCACCAGTACGGTCAACTAGTATCTAGATTTGACAAGAGAGATACACGTTCCTTCTTCTGTGAGTTCCCCTTTTCGCGCGAATCCCGTCCCCCAATCCCATTTCTGCGAGGATTGTGGTCGCTTTAGTGCTGGGGCTGCGCTTTTCGCAATTCATATACGCCAGAAGACTCCTCCTACTTAAATTCCTTTGATAGTGAGCCTGCAGTTTCTTAAGTTAGGTGCGGGCCCTCTTGATTTTTCCACCGAGGTGGTTCAACTGTCTACAACCTACAGATACATGAAAATCTTACCCCTTTTCCATTGGCCGGCATCCCGGTGGGAATTTCGGCCCCGGGCAGATCGGGCGATCAAGCCTTCGACGACCTGCTGTCCCTTGGCCCATAACCTCTTACCGAATGGCAACCCGTACTCCCTAGTTTCCCGGTTCCCCTGTGTGCGCCGGCGATTCCCCCTCTACCCACCCGCGATGATTAGTGATGAATCTACGAACCCATTTTCGCAGCATCCGACAGTCATTTCTGGTCGGTCGGTTCGCTGCGCAACCGAGACCTGCCCGGTATGCGGGTCCTGCCTTCTCCCTTAATCCTCGTGGGTTCGCATCCCCCCTTTTTTCTCTAGGGATCAAGAGAACAAACGTTTCGTAACTCCCCTCTTTTTTTTGTGACATGCTATCCCTACCAGCATTCAGTCCTCGATAGCGTATGTTTTTTTTCGGCATTCCTGGGCACCTCAGTATATTTTACCTCACGACTAACGTTGTTGTAGAGATCAACCCCCCGTACCTTATCCCAACCAATTTTCTTACCTCATGAGAATATACTGATCTGTTTTCGGAATTGTAGTAGATTCTGCCCTCTTTAACCTTGTGTCGCGTTATACTAGCACGCCGACCTTAGAGACCTTTTTTGAAAATAAAGACGTAGACTTTTATTGTTGTGGAGTTAAACGGGTGCCGTCTTGTCGACGTTTTGGGCGCTCTGACCTCGGGCCGCAGAACACTTAATGTCTTTATGTTGTGGACACTCCCCCGATCTTTTTCCCCCTTTACTAATTGAACTTCCGACTGTTGGTGAATGTTCGGTCTTCCTTTTCTCCTCGAGGAATAACTTGGACGGTTCCCATGTCACGCAGCCGTCACCTCCAGGTTGGTGTGGGGTTTTTTCTTCCTTTTGGTGCCAGTTCCGGTGGGACGGTTCTTGGACCCGCCATGGGTGTGCCTCGTCTTCAGGCGTTGAGATAGCTGCAGCCTTCTGGCCCAAATTGATGTGTGGGGATGAAACTTTGCACTTTCAAGGTTTTTCGTGTAGATGTATTAGTAAATTTATGGATTTTTTCTTTTTTCGACCCTCTTTGAACGCCACCCCCCAGCTGTTTTTTCCCCCTGCCTTCCCATCGGATTCCTGCTCTAAGTAGCAGACTTTCCAGCGTGCGAAAAGGTTTCCACTTCCCTTTTGCTTCTTGAGGCTAGGAGGAGAGGGTTTGCAGGTGGTGAGCCCCAGACCCCCCCCACGAACTTAATCCCATTTTGACCAGAAGAGTCGGGACGTTCTACGTAGACGAAGTTCGAACTGGAGAGAAGACTGTACCTGTCGTAGAGGATCGACGTTTCCGGAGAGTGCGACGAGCTTTTCCGTATTCGGGGCCTCGCTACCTAGTTGTTTTGTCCCCGACCAAAACGCGATAGGTTCGCCTAATGAATCTCAGAGATGTGAAGATTCTCCGAATAGGGTAAATGGCCGTTCCTTTCTTTTAAGCTTTCCAAACGAGGCCATTAACCTCGATCCTCTTACTATTTTTTACAGGAGGGAAAAGGTCCAGGGGGCTTTGTCAATTCCCTGGGGAAATTGAACTCTCTGCCAGGCAGAAGGAGTTCGTCCCCGTGGAGAAGGGAAGACTTTTTCCTACTTCTCGGAGAAACCCCAGATGCTCCCCTGACCTCCTGCGTGCCAAACCCTACTACCTTGCAGGTAGGATCTGCTCCCCTTCCATTACAGTGAGGGCGGTAAATGCCCGAACCTATTCAGAAGACCCCTGCTTTTTGGAACGGGTTGGGGTGAATCCTCCTTCTTGCTTCGGTGAAGAAAATATTCCCCCCTACCTAGTAAAGGTCAAGACAGCTAACGACTGTCCTTGCGCCATCGAAACATTTTCCCTCGGTTCCCTAGCTGAAAAGCCCATATCTTTCATAGAAGAAGGCTACCCCTGTTCCCCCCGACCTACTTGAAGATAGGACCCCCCATTCTCTCTTTCAGTCCCTTCCATTGAAGTTCTTTGAGTACCGTCCCCCCCTCCGTTCTTTTCACGTTTTGGTTCACGCGTTTTTTCCGAGAGTCCAAGGAATTTTTCCTGACACACCCCCCTTCTGGCTTTGGCCCGTAATATGTATCCGTCCTGTCTTACTCCGCTAAGGTCTCTTTACCCAGCTCTTTTTCTGTGAGATAGCCCGAACTCCAATTTTTCAAATTCGATTTTTTGACGCGGAACACTATCCTACTAGTTCGCGCGTTGTTCCATTTTTCCATTGGCTAGATCAGTCAATCAGTTGGGGACGTTCCACGCGTTGACTTCGGCTCACGTACTGTTTGTCGTTCTCCCTTTACCCTTGGCGATTGTCGACGCTACGCCATCATCTGCATTTTCTCTTTTTCCCGATCGATTCGTTTGCGGCCTAACTTGGTCGACCCCTCCTTCTTTGGCGCAGACTTCTAATAGAGTGTTACTGCAGCCTTCTTCCCGCGGACCTACTCGCCGAATATTTCCCTGATTTGCAAATAGCAAATGGACAAACCTCCCCCTCCCAAATTGTTTCAGGTTTCCGGTTGCATTCCCATTCTCTTTCTTCTTTTTTTTTTTAGCCCGCGGGCTCCACCGGATCTTTTCCCGCCCTCTTGATCCCTGTCTATCTTTTTCTTTTCTCGAGGATGACTGTATCTGGGAAATTCCCTCCAAGGTTGTAGGAGTCAAAGCAGAAGATCTCTCTCCCCTTTTTTTTTTTTCTCCCGCCCCCGGTCGCCGGAAGCCCCCCCAAACCTTCCCCCTTCTCCCCCTGCGCGAGTGGGGTTGACCTCTTCCTCCCGGACACTTTCACTAGAGGCCTTTTACGCTGATAAGATTTAGTAACAACCACCTCCCATTTCCCTTTTTTTAGTCCCCCCGGTTCGTACACAAGGAGATAGAGAGTAATTCCTCTTTTGTCCCGCACGTACCTTCTGGGTGAAGCTACCTTCTTCATGACCGAGAAAAGATTTTTCCCCCAGTTTTTTTTTCTCCTCTAGGGCCGCGGTGAGCAAGAATTAGAGAATATTCAGTCTTCTCTCCACCCTTAGTTTCTGGAGGTCCCTTTTTCAGGCAGCCCCGATTCACCAGGGAGACCCCCAACCTCCTCTTTGCGTTCCCTGTGATGTCGGGGAGGGATCTGACTCCCTAGTTCAGCCCTCCAGTCTCTTCACCTCACAGTTTTTTCTTCTTTTTTTCACCGGCGCGTGCCATAGAGGACGGAACTAACTCCTGTCGGTGCTGAGCCCCCCGCCCGCAGATGCCAAACGTCACGGATAGATAGTAGAGTCCCCCCTAAGCTCAGGCAAGACGAACTTCGTCCTGAGAAAGATTTTTTTTTTTTCTTTTTTATCCAAAATCTCTGGTAGGTCGAGCCCCCCAGAGGATGCGAAAATATATTACTTTCCTACTTTTTGGTTTCGAATGTGGGACGACTCGGGGAGGGAGAGCCCCAGATACATTTCCTTACAAAGACCTGTCCCTAGTTCCTACGACTTTGACTCCGCAGTCGAGTGAATTCATACCTTGCTTCTTCTGCTCGAGATCGGGAACGTGTGTCTTCTTTCTCTTCTTTGACCCCTCTCCCCTTTTTCTGCCCCCGCGCGGTGTTCCCTTCGGTTTTTTCTTGGCACCTTTAAACCGCCGATTTTTTTGCGCGAGGCGGGAGTTGCCTCCCCCGACTTGATCACGAATCCACGGACCCCCCTGGAGTCTGGAAGATTTTCTTCTTTTCCGGAATTTCAGGGGACAGATGAAAGTGACCTAATCTCAGTCTGTTCCTTTTTTCCGGATCCTTTCTGCGATACGTCGAGCCCCTCCTCGGCGTTAGCACCTTCTCCCCGATAGCTCTCGCGTAGAAGAGGTAATAGCAACCAGCATTTCGGGGCTTTTTTTCCGGTTACCTAGAGGAATTAATTTATCGCGTGGATCTTCCCATCTTTACTCAGAGGGTGGTGTGAAGATAATGACTCACCACTCTTCAAGGGTTTTGTTTCAACTGGTATTAATAAAGGGATTCTTTTTTAAGGTACCCTTTACCCCCTACAGTTCCGGCTAAGGAGGAGAGGATTATTCTAGTCTTGCGTGGTCCTTTACTTTTTTTGATTGATTAATAAGTCTTCCCCCGACCTCCTACGTTTTAGCCGAGCCCACCCTTCCCAGAGGCAGATAAAACCGTCTTCCAAACTCTCAGCTCGAGTTTCCCCCCCCCCTCCGCTGAAACTTATAAGGGACGACCCTTGTTCCTTGGGTCAGGTCCACTGTGGCCAGAGGTATGATGGTTTTAGGTAGCCCCCGATTCCAAAGAAGACTTTCGATCCCCCTTATTCCCCGGCCGCAAAGAGCCTTCTTGAGCTTTTCGGACTCTCTGGCTGCGCCACCCCCATTTTTTTTGCCAAATCTCGTACCAAGTGGCGCATCGCAAGCTCTTTTCCAGAGTCTTCCCCTCTTCGATCCGTCCTACCCCCAATATCTCCTCTCCGCAAGACGCCAATCTACCTCGTCTTTTAGACGCAACGCGGTCCCTTTCCCACCTTTCTACGTCGATCCCCCTTCGCTGACCTGCTCCATTTCCGCCCCCATTTTCCCCTTCTCCCAGGGTAAGAAGATTCGTTTTCCCGCCTTCGCCCGCTCAAGAATTTTTTCAGCCATTCAGGGGCCCAGTACCGGAGAGAGTACGGTCTTCTAGACATCGAGTTCTTATTCCTACAGTTACCCTCCGTAGTTCTTTTAGCTAGACAAGGACGGGACCTCCCTCTCGATCGTTACCTTCCCGTGCTTCTTCCTTTATCCCCCACCCCATAGGATCTCAAGATTTCGCTTTTTTGAAGCCCTATAAGCGAAGGGTTATGCGCGTCCCATTTCCGGAGTCTGGCTCTTTCGTTGCCCTATCACCTTAAGCGATGGGCTTCCTCCCCAAGAGAACACGTTCTTCACCACCCCCCCCCAAGCCGTCGTTTTTCCTTTCTACGGTTTTTTACCTCTGTTGGAAGGACTTCTTCTCTTTTCCCCCTTGGATTTCTATCGCCGCAGGCACATTTAGGGGTGATACTTTGTTTTAATCACCCCTACTTTTTTTTGTAGTCTCCAATCGGTAATCCAGCTTCGCTTCGTCGTTCCGTCCAATTTCCCCCCTTGTGACGTTTTTAGGGACGCCTCATGCCGGTCATTCGGGTGCGGAAACTTTCCCCTGAACACAGAACATTAAACGGGCCCCACTTTTTATCCGGATCGACTATGCTTTCTGGGGCATTTTGGTGCCCCTCTTCGTCCTCGAAACCCCGAGGTTTGAGGTTGTGCGACAAAGCTTTAAGCCTCGAAAGCTGGGTTTCGCTCCCCCGTCAGTCCCTTCCCCACACAGTTTTTCGATTTTATGGATACTCGTAATCGCTCCAGTTCTCCTCTCTAACTGCTATCTGGCGTGTCTTTTTTTTTTACGGTGGGATCAAGTTTTTTTTCGCTAGTCACAGAAAGAAGCGGGAGGACGGATCTGTTTCTCTGCCTGTTTCTTATGGGTTTTAACAGTCCAAGAAGTTACCTAATCCTCTAATCCGGTCCTTCCCCTACCTCGGAGAGACTTAGAGCAGGAATATTTTCGATTTTTCTTTTGGCCCCGCGGGGTCGTTACGATGGGATGGGTCCAACGATAAGCCTTTACAACCTCAGTGCCCTGAATGCGGAGTGTAGTTGCCCCTGGGGAGGATCCCCCCCTGACTCCGGGAGGCAGCTCCTTCTGACCTCCTTCTTCTTCCCCCTTCTGTTTTAACTCAATTGACCCGTCACCGACTGGCCCGCCTCTCCTTGACGATTTTTATGACCTTGTTCCCGCTTTTTTTCTTTTTATTGAGACCCAACAAGAGCCAGAGCAATCCACACCTCTGATAGTTCTGAATAATTCCCCACCTTAGGAATATTGAGTCCCCCTAACTTTTCTTTTCACAGTTAGAGGATGAGGGAGGGGTTAGTTTCTACCTCCCTCCCAAGGTCCTCCCTCCCTGTTCCCGGATGCCGGTTTCTATCCTCTTTCCCTCGGCCCTCTTCGAGAGTGATTAGTTAATAATTGACCCCGTGGCGTTAGCTCACCCCTCGCCCCACCCCGTTATCTCTCCCCGCCCCAGACCCCTTGGGAAATGACCGAAGAACCCCCCATCATAAGTATGTTCAAGTCCTTTGGCCTGGCTTGCTCGACCTCGGGTAGGCCAGATCTTTTTTTTATTTTTTCCTCCTTGTTGTTGTTGATTTCTTTCTCTGAAAGCCTGTCGCTAACAGCCTGAACATGAGAAGCCCCCTAGGCTCCTCATATTTCATTGTTAGTCTCGGCCTTGGTTAGTGCGAAACGGTTGTATAGTTTCAGCAGGCTCCCTCTTCGGACTTCTATTAATCCAACCCCCCCGCTTCCTTCCGGTCTCTCGCCGGGGCCTGCCCTGGAAGACAGTCCGGTGTGTTGGTTTTACACTCGGCCCCTCTCAACCTCTTAACCCCTGCCTCTCTCGTTTTTTTCTCTTATTGTTTTCCTAAGCAATTTTTCGTAATAGGCAGTGGTGACTTCTTTTCCTCTTCTCCGGAGACCCCCCTTAAAAAGGCCCCTTTATTTTTTTTCTTCCTGGGGTTTTGTTCCCTCCCTCGGTCTTTTAGGAGTGCCAAGCCCGCAGCATTGAATAGTCCAGCCTTTTTACGCGATGCAAGAAGGAAGGTCACCCCATGGGTTGCCAGCTCTTATAGAAACTTTTCGGCCAGGAAATTCCCCGGTAAGAAGATGTACAGGTCAAATTTTTTCTTCTTTTTTGCATATTGGGACCCCACGCAAAAAGAGGGGTTGCCCCAACGATTTAAGATCTCCAATCCAGGCTGTCCTTTCTTCGATCTCCCCTCGTTCTCATTTTTCTGGACATTTGTAGTGTAGAAGGATGGACTGTCTTTAGCCAGCCCCCCACCTCACCAGCTAAATATTAACCCTCAGACCTTTTTCTCCTTGTTTTCTTTTACATTAGCCAGGGTAGATCCGAGAAGTTTTCGCCTCCGCGTAACTTCTATTTTTTCCCGATGGTTTACGAGAATCCTCGTGCCTCGAAGATGCTGGACTTAGGAGGACCCCCCCCTCTTTGGTGAAGGCTCACAACGGTCTTTCTGAGAAACCTTCTGACGAGAGCATGGCCTGGGACTCACCTAATTCGCCGGTTTTGTACTGACGTCCCTTTGCCAGTACCGAGGCTGACGGCATCAAATACGATAAGATCCATTGTCGCTCCCGGTAGTACTTTTCCGGACCGTCCCGGGTTTCTCCCTCCTTGTCCGTCCGCCCTCGGTGACATCTTTCAGTCTCCGTCCGGGCGAATTGGAAGACCTTGTGTTTTCCCGAGGCCCTAAAGGATTCAACCGTAGCGTGACTTTGTGGTTTCCATACCTCGCACCCCCCTACTTCGGGAGGTAGTGGAGGAGGAGAGACTAGGTCCCCTTCCCCGAGTTAGGAGGTCCCTGCCTTTTAGGGTTGAAGACCCCGGCTTCCCCCGCAGGCACGGGGTCCCGTTGGGTTGTGGTTTTCCGGAAGAATCCTTTCCAGGTGGTCTCGAATCGAAAATAGTCCTTTGAGCGAAGCTCACCGCGAATTCCCGAGAAGATCCATCCTCTGACCACTTTTAGTTTCTGGACGAGAAACGATCCAGGACGAGTCTGTTTTGATTTTTAATCCCCGGTGAAGAATAACTTACCATTTGATTCTAGTCCACCCAGTCGCGTTGCACGAGCTGGACAAGTCTCCCTTTGAGTCTCCCCGGAGTCCGTTCGGGTGTAATCGCTGGTCCCCCCATTTAATCTCTACAATAGGTTTCTTTTCCTTCCCTCCCCCAGGCCTACTTTCCTTACGATTTTCGGACCCCATAAGGTTAGATGGCACACCCCCTTCTCTTAAGCTCCCAGAAAATCCCTCCGTTCTCCTCCGTCTTACCGGTTTTTCCGACCCTTCCTCCCCTCGTTAGAGGTTCCTGCGTCTCTTTTCATATGAGAGTCGCGACGTTTCCGGAGAATTTCTCCCCTAACAATTAATTTCCGAGTGGTTAAGTACGGATAACTAGCGTCTCTTTGAGATCCTCCTGTGTCTTAGAAGTGTCTCTTGCTTATATTAAGCTAATTGTAGAGGAAGGAACTTTATTTAGAGTTCTCCCGTGGGTCTCCTTACTGCTCGATTTTAGTTTTTTTCTCAAACTCTCTCGATGTGAGCCTGCCGATTCTCCCTACGATTTCTCAGACTGTTGACCGCGGGTACACTTCCTATGCCTGCAGACATTTTTTCCATTCTTTTCTGGAGCTTTGCGACGGCCCTTTCCTTTTTTTAGTGGGAATGAGGGGGCCGAGGAGGCCCCGCTTTGGCTTAGGCACCTCGCTGTTTGATCAGGTGGATTTTCCCTTCCTGGCCCCTCGTTACAGCATTGGAGGGTCTGACACCTGCCTTTCTTTGACTGATTTCCCCTCTTCCAGAGCCTTGTGATGCCTAGCCCTTCTCAGCGCTAATAAAGATACTCCTGCTCCACTGCCCCAGTGTTAATAATTCCCTTACCCCCTCTCCCGGTATGAAGACCCCACTTTTTTTCCCTCAACTCGTGGGCTATGAGAGTACACAAAACCGCATACAGTCCGACTTTCTACCCTTTGATCTTCTCTTAGTCTAATAGAACGAGTTCCATTATCTCCGCCGAATTTGGGGAAGATTCATCTTACCGCATTTCTTTTTTTTCTGAGCCTTCCTTGCTTTCAGCTGAGAGAACTAGCTCTCTCCTTAGGCCGAAAACCTCTTGATGAGGTCGGGAAACTGTCAGGACGCCGTCTCTCCTTCGGTCCCCCCGATAACCCCCTCTGAGCCGAGGATTGAAGGTGTTTTGGTTTTTGAGGAGCGAGGAATCGGGAAATACCGAATCAGCGCGCCGTCGTGCTTTTGGATCCTCCCATCTGAGACTTGGTCGCGGTCCAGAAGAGGACTTAACCCTGCCTTCTAGGGTTCTACCCTCCACTATAAGAAAAAAAGTCCCCTGATCTCGCGGCGGACTGCAAAATATTATTTACTCCAGCTTCTCCGGTTGCTTCTAATAGCGCCCTTCTACTTTCTGCGTATCTCCCCCCCTCATGAGATTTGTAGTTAGAGACCCCCCCCCAACGCGGAGGGCCTCCTTCTCTCCCCTCCTTTGTTGTTCTTTATGTGAGCCTCCCTGGGCGGCCGCTTACTGACAGCTCCATTTTCCCCGTTTCCCCCCTCCCCAAATCCTTGCTAGAGTTTACGCGCTTAGACCTCTGCCGGCGTGCAGTTCCCACCGTGTTCTTCTCTTATACTTCCTAGATACGTGACCCTTTTTGTATTTCTTCTGGTATACTCACCCTCCCCTTAGTTATTGTTTTCGCGCAAGAGAGCGTGGATAGTCCCAGAGCCACAATTCCGCCTTTCCCTGAGCTTTTCTGAGGGCTGTTCCCTTGTCTAGCTTCTCGCCCTGATAACTCCCCCCGGACAAGCCCCTCTTCCTCGTGGAAAGTTAGCGGGGTTTTCTCCTCGCCTGGGCATTGTCACCTTGCCCTCCCCTCATCAAGAGTTTTTTGGCCTCTTCGCTGCGCTCTCAAGGAGTCTAGCCACCGGCCTCGCATCCCTTCCTCAAACTTTTTGACGTGGTAGCTGGGAGATTTCGTAACCCCTCCCAGGCCATTTCTTCTTCACCAGGTTGAAAAGAGAGGCCCTCAGGACTCGATCGCCCCCCTGGTCTCTATACCTCTTTTGCTGGTTTTTCCCTCTAATGTCTATGACACTTTGGCTCTCTTTTTTGTCTTCCCCCTAGAGGCTCCCCCCCACTCGAGTTTTTCCTTCCATTGATGGAGCCTTGAGGAGATGGCCGGCCCTGATTTTTTTTCCAACCTTCTCTCGAAGGTGGTATATATTATCCCCTCATCCGGGGGCAGAGACACGCTTCCTCCTAGCTTTCCTCTACCTTATCCCAAGCTCCTTTTCCCCCAGATCAGGTTGTAAAAGATTTTTCGCACGCCTTCCCCCAGATCTCAATCCAGTTAAGACATGTGTACAAGTTGCACCGCTGGTTTCCTTGTTCTTTTTGGCCTGGAGCTCGCTTTCTCGTTTCCCGCACTTCGCAAAGAAATTCGGCGAAAGCGCCTTCTGTCCAATCTCTCGTGGGGACTCTCTAGTTTGCTGCTCCCACCTACCATCTCCAGATTTTGGATCGAATCGACAGCAACTCTTCTGTACCCCGACCCTTTTCTCCGTTTTCAAGTTCTTCTTCTACCCCTACCATCCGAGAACCTGACCCCTGGAGACCTCCGCCCGGTCAACGGTCCCCAAAGGATGAGGATTTTGACGTCTCTTCCCCTTTTCTGAGTCCATTCCTCCCAAGCCTTGGAGTCCGAGAGATGTTTTCGTCTCTCGACCCGCGATGGGCCGTCGCTGAACTTGGAAAGAGCTGGTACTCTGTTATTCCCAACCTCTGCCCTGTAATGTCTCTTTTATCCCCTATGCCCCACAGAAGTGGGCAGACCCCATTCCCTCCTTAAAAGTCTGTTAACCAATCAGGACAGCCCCTCAGTATTCACGACTCAGTACCCTGCTTCGCTCGGCTCCCTCTTTTTACCCCAGCCCGCGATAAAGTGACGATCTGCACCCGGGTGCGCACCCCCTTCCCGAATCATTTATCAGTTTTTTTTTTAGAGCCCTACTGAGTCTACGGGGCTCGCGAGTTCTCTATCTCTGCTTATGTCACCCCCGATAAACATTTGAAGAGCATGGCTAAATTTCCCAAAAAAACCCAACCCGTGGCCTGACCCTTTTCCTGGATTGTCCCTTTTCGGGGAGGCGGACTTGAGAATCAAGATGTGAAGAAAAGGCGGCTCCCTCCTCCCCATTTTCCCTAATTAATGGACGCAAATAAGTTCGCCTTGTCTCCCCTCTCGGCCCGTTTAAATAGTCTTAGACCTGCCCCCCTTTCCGACTAGTTGCCGCTTTTTTGATAGGGGTCCGGGTCCCCGGATGACGCCACCGTCGTCTATCCCTTGTCCGCGTTTTCCCGCTTCTAGGGTCCTCCCTTCCCTAGGAGATTACATAGTTCCCCTTTCCCCCCCCCCCTGTTTTTTGTTCCCCCTAGAATGTCTTTTGCCCCCCTTGCGACCTCAATTGGGCGAGTACAGAGAAGTTTCGCTTTCCACCCTACTTTTGCCGCTACGTAATCGCTAAAGCTTCGGACTAGGAAACCGACTTTTGAATTTACTTTCCTCGGCTCACGGCGCGCTCCCCCTCTCCACCCTCCCACGCGGGAGGGGCTTCGGTGTCCTGGTGCCTCTTGGGTCTTTGGCCCCTCTCCTCTCAAGCGTATACTACGACTTACCTTCGGCTCCCCCCCCCCGTTTTTGTACTGACGACAATTCGAGCACCCTCCGTATCTTCTCCAACCCGCCGGGGTGGTTCAATTTGCTATTACCAAGTCACCCATGTTCGAAATATTCACTTCCCGGTGCCCTCCCGCTGCCCTCTTGTCAGATCCTGGGCTTAAACCCCGTTCATTATGAGATCGTTCTGAATCTTTCCTCGCCTCCGGATTCAACACAGAATGCGGCGATTTTCCTACCGCCGCCTACTTGCCCACAGTCAGTCAAGCACCCTTTGCTGACCCGATTCTCCAGAGGCGCCATCTTCCCCACCCCCCGAGCATCCCCCAAGGATATGAATTTATGCTCCATAATCCGACTCCTCCCTGATTTCCCCCGCAAACTCCTCAATTTTCCCCCCACCTCTTTTGGGCTTTTAGAGAACCTCCCGCCCAATCGACCTCCCTTTAATTTTACTTCCTTCGATACAGCCCCTTTCATCCCTCTTTCCGGTAGTTAGGAATCATGTACTCTTTCGATCGGCTGCTCTATACAGCCAACTTACCATTAGCTTTAAAGACTAAGTCCATTCCCTAGCCCCCTACTTTCCCCGTCCTATTGAGACGCGGCGGCGCCGATTTTTTCCCACAGTTTCGGTCCCCCCTTATCTTAATCTCCTTTGGTTTTCGTGATCGAGAGATTTGTTGCCCTCTCCCCGAGCCCCTCCTTCCTTCCTCCATCCAGCGGACTATTTCAATGAATTCTCTTGAGTTTTTCTTCTTCCTATGTAACTTTCTCTACCAATTTCTTGAGACTCCAGGTTTTATCTTTTTATTTCTCCCACAGAACTCTTTTCGCGAGATCCACGTTTAATGTTGAGCAATCCCCCCCGATATTACCTTCTCCTCTAAGTTTGGCATAATGTCAGTCCCTTCCTCTTTTTTGGTTTTCCGTTTTTTCCCACTTCAGACTAGACCTCCCTTTTTTGACGGTAGATTATCTCTGGCGTTTCCCCTCTGGCCGATTATTTTAGTAAGTATTAATCCCCTTCATCGAGCAGGTTTTTGTGCCTTTCTTATCTTTTTTTCTCGTCTCTTCCTGATTACCGGGAAAAACGGTCCTTTCCCCCCCCCCCCCCCCCCCCCCCCCCCGGAGGGCGGGGTTCTAAGGCGGTTTCCCCCTTTTTTCTTGTGGTAGGCTGGAAACTTAGCCCTTTTGTTTTTTCCTTTTTCTCCAGGCAGCCCATAAATGATAGGCGACAGGTGTTTTCTCCCGAGGAACCGCGTTTCCTGAGGTACAGGGATCTTTAACTGGTCCTTTTTCCTTTACCCGAGCCGCTCGCAATATGAACGAAAAACCTTGTTGTCCCCCAACCGTCGACCCTCGAGAAGGTTTTTTCGAGTCGATCCCCCCATCAAAATTTGCGCCCTTCTTTTCTTTCAGTATCTTCTTCCTTCTAAGTAGGAATTCTTTAAGTCTACCCCTCCTCCTCTTAACTAGGACTAGCCGGCAAGACAAGCTGTTCTGTCTGTCGATCATGTGCTTCCCTCCTTGAGAAGCCCTTTCCAGGAATTTAAGTCGTCTCCCCTTGGTTGTGACAGTAGGCCTCCGGGGCTCTCTTCCGCGAGAGGAGATGTTCCCTCTGGTTGTGTGGAAGCGACGATTAGAGAGCCTTATTCTAGAATTCGCCTCGGATTTTCTCCGATGCTGACCTTAGGTGGAAGTGACAGTCATCCTCCTTCCCCCTTGCTAGCCATCGATAAGATTTTTTCCGTGCCACCCGGGTTAAGTCCGGGAAGGCCTGAGTGAGTTTGACGCCGGGTACCGCGCCCCTTTATTACCCTCCAGTGATTCGTCCCTAAGAGTCCGGCGAAGTGTTCTACATTTTCTCCTGGAAGATTTCCCCCCTATGACCTATCGGAGAGCCCGTATTTTCTTCCTCACTCTTCACTCAATTAGAGTTTATGTGGATTACGAGAAGCCGTTAGTTAGTTAGGCCTCCTCCGAATACCTGTGTTTGATCTCCCAGTTGTTTTCACGAAATTTTTTGTTTCCCTTCGTGCTCTTTTCTTCCATCTCTCCACTTTTTAATGTTTTTTGCCGAGCAGCCCCGCTCCGATCGAAGTCTCTCGCGAAAACGCGAGTTATTTAGCCATATCTCAGTTTGGTTCTTATCCCCTGGTGAACAAGAACGTCTGCTCTCTCCGCAAACAGCCCCTTAGGTTTGAAGGCGGTGTCAGGAATTGAAGATGGTTTCCTCCCCCTTCTGGTTTTAAGGTAGGATTCTCCTAAACTCTGGATTTAATCCTCTTTTTCTTCCTACTGTGAGTTAAGAATGGTAGTGGTGGACCCTCTGCGCCCAAGATTTCTCATAGTCTACGCCAAGGAGTCATTTCTTTTCCTTCATAGTGATCTTTCTTGGACCCTCTCGCGATACGGGACGAGGTGGGAGAGCATTTTCCGCTTTCCTTCCTGGAGCTTTTTTTCCTCCTTTTTCGAATCACACTTTTATGACCTTGGGTTAACGAAGTTTTTCTTTGCGAACCCTTTAGAGGGTGCAGGGGAGAGAAGCTTGTATCTCTTGTTTCCCCTCCCCTTCCCATAACTCTCCTTTGGCTCCCTCTTGGGAGAGCTTTTTCGATGCGATGGAGATTTTCTTGGAGAAGGACACTATTATTTTGAAGTCCATCGAATCTCGATCTACGCGTCAAGGAATTGTCGTCTATTAAGCGTCGGCCTCCTCATGCCCACCAATCAGACCGCACCTCTTGAGTGCGTTTGATTGGCCACCTACCGGTCAATCGTTTGGCCGTCAGGTTCACCGCGGTGTCGCACGGATCTTGTCCTTTTGTTGATCATTTGGAGCTGCCTCTCCTTATCTCGGGAGGAACTGGGTTCTTGTCACCCCTTAGACTTTCTACGGTGGATGCGCGTCCCCCTTCTCTTTTTCTCAAGTTTGGTTGTTGAAAAAGTCCTCAACTTCTTCTACTCTGCTACCATCCTCCAGACTGGACGCGGATTTGTACAGAGCGGTGAGGAAGACCGGGACTAGCCCTTCGCTTTCGTATGACTTCACAACACCAGCATCCGGATTCGACGTCGTCGGCCTTTCGCTCGAGTAGAGGAAGGCCTCTATTTTGCCTTGGTACGCTTGTCTTCCGCGTTGGAAAAGAGTCTCTCCAGGTGATCGAGAAGGGACTGGCGTCCTTCCGGTCTCGAGCCTCCTCTTGAGGACGTCAACCTCATCGATTAGGAGGGAACTTGGTCCTCCCTTAGTTTCCTGGCGTTTGCGATACCAAACGCGAAATATCCAGCCATTTGATGTCCTTTGTTTTTTTTTTGTTGTTTTGTTTTCTTTTTTTTTTTTCTCTTTTTTTTCGCGTTCTCAGCTCTCTAGCAGACTTCCCCGCAGATCGAGCGCCGGAAAGGATGTCTTGCATTTTCCCCCCCTTCAGAGCGGGGGCTCGGACTAGGAAAGAGACGTCGTCGGGGTCTTCAGTTTCTCCTGACCCACCAAGTCCCGGATCTAGAGGGATCGTAGAAGCGTTCCCCTTTTTACCCTCCTGAGAGGCAGAGCGTCCGAGAGATGGGATGGGCGTGGTTCCCTTCTACCCACCCTGTAGCTTTATTAGATCCCCCCCCCTCCCCTCCGGAGGGAGAAGATCTCTAGCTTGGCAATCCTCCTCCTTTTTTTTTTCCCTTGCGAAGATTTCGCTGAATACAGCGTACCATGGCTGTTGTTCCTCCAAGCAACTGCCCAGTCAAGTGTCGCGGACGCGGCCGGCCTCAACCTTTTTGTCGGATACTCTCTCCGCGAGATTCCGGGATGTGGCGTATCGCTTTCTAGACCCTTCTTAGCTTCCCTCTAGGTGGTCGCCCTCGCTTCGTTACAGGCAAATCGTTTTTTGGACTTGGACTTCCGTCAGTTTTTTCTTCTCGATAGACCGCTCTTGCGACGCGATCAAAAGAGACATATTAACTCCGAGAGTCTCCGCGGGGGTGTCCCTCATTGCCGAGCGCCGGTAACATTTCATCCCCCAGAGGTGTGCGGAATCAGGCTGATTCTTTTTAGCTCCCCCCCCCCTGGGCTCATTCCTTTCTGCCCCTGGATTAGATCGTGCCGCGTGACTATTTTTCCGCAGCATTCGAAGGACCCTCGAGGTCATAATCTCGATCGCATTGTTTTCTCACTTTTGAGCAGGAATTCTTTTCAGTACCAACACCCCCCTGAACATTTTCTCCTTGTTAAAGGTGGTCCCTAACCTTTTCTCCCTAGTATAGTCCCCTCTTTTTTACCTCTGGAGCAGGAGGATGAGGAGAGATTTTCCCCTTTTTTTTCACCCCCTTTCATCACCTGGCCGTATTCCGGATCTGCTCTCCTTACCTCCAAATCCCCGGTTTCGGTAGCCCTGAAATCCAATAATATCCCCTGTCTCCATCAACTCCTTCCCTTACCCCCAATCCGTTTCGCCGCGTGTAGCAACCCGCCGATCCCCTGCCATTCCCCCCTTAGGGTGGGACAAGCCCGGAACGCATGGGGCGAGGGTATGCTTGTTTTTTCTTCGAGGGTTCGATTGATCTCAACTTTCCCCTCCAGCGTCGGCCGCAATCGCTTCCAGTTCCCCTCTCCTTAGTCTCTAAGGCTGAGAAAAAAAAATTGGTTTTCTCTCCCCGTTGAGCTCGCCCTCCCTCTACCCCTGAGACTCCGACAAGGAGGGATGCCCCTCGGAGCTCGATTTCCCTCGGCTTTTTACCTAGGGCAGGCCATCTAACCCTGAAGTGGAGCTTCCTTCCTTTTTTTAACCTTCGTGACTGCCGTAAGATAACCCCCAAGTCCCCCGCTTGCCTGTAGGTATCTCTCACCCCCCCCGACATTCCGCTGTTTATTGTCAAAGTCCCATAGAAGAGTAGTTGGCCGAGATGGCGCTGACCCTGTCTTTCGGTTTTTACAGGAGAGGGAGAAACCCCCCTTCGTTCCCCTGTTTCTATTTCGACCCTCCCCCCAAGTGTCTCTTAATAAAAGTGACCTCAGACGCCCTATTTTGAGGAACAGAATCCAGATTAAAGTCTTTCCCTTCATTCCCCATCATATACGGGGTGCAGATCCGAGCAATCGATTTCTCTAAGAACAAACTTTGTCCAGAACCCAAAAGGAGTCAGAACCTATCACCCTCC
>Ga0179593_1476896_pt1 | contig 28872 bp, 32 predicted proteins | sample CZODoug2_1_08_16_FD_185931 | JGI IMG/M metagenome (GOLD analysis project Ga0179593, IMG submission 185931) | Vadose zone soil fungal communities from Angelo Coast Range Reserve, California, USA - CZODoug2_1_08_16fungal (PacBio error correction) | ecosystem: Environmental > Terrestrial > Soil >... | reverse complement strand
TTTTTCATTTGCCCACCACCCTTCCGAACCTCTGGAAAGTTTCTTCCAGGAGCGTGGTGCTTTTTTACTTTGCGGCCCTGGCCCTTCCTTCTCTGGTCCACAATGCGGGCCTGGTTGGATGGGGGACGTGTTTTCCTTTTCTAGATTGGTCTCTAAATGATTTCGGACTCCACGTACTCGAATCCTTTTCCCCCCCCCCCCTGTTGACAACCCACCTCCCCTAGGAGAGAATACATTTCTATTTTCCTCCCTTTTTTTTTCTGTTTTTTTTTTTTACGAGTCCCCCATGGGGGTGCGACACCCCGAACTCCTGTGTACCTTTTTGAGAAAAGTTTCCTTGCCCTTTCTCGCCACCCCCTCTGTTGCGTCTTGTTGTGTTCCCGTGTTATTCCTTTTTGCTGGCGTTTCGGATTCCTCTTGTCGGTTCCCCAAAAACCCTGCTGAACGAGTTCGGGCAAGCTGCGCACGGGCTTGCACGAGCTCATGGACTCCGCCTGTGGCCCAAAAAGGGGTCCCCACTTTCCGGGAAGGCTTTTTTTTTTTTTCTCAAAAAGGCCTCCTTTTCCCCCCCCCCCCCGGGTTCGCTTCGTGGTTTCTTTTCCCCCCCCGGAAGCTTTAATTTTTTTGTGTCAGTAAACAAACCCACATATCGGGATTCGGAATTTAAACTTTCCCCGCCTGTCCCTTTTAGTTACCCCCCCCAACCAACCCCCATTTTTTTTCAAGCGTTGAGAGTCTCCCTGTTTTTTTTTGAAGGGATGCCCCAAACCCCCAAAGTTTAATCGTTCTGCCAGCCCCCCCCGACCCGTGCAGGACTAGTTAAACCCCCTTAGGTTCGTTGCTGCTGGTCCCTTGGGCGGTCAACCCCTTTTTCCCCCCGGATTTTCTCCGGCCTTTACTGTTTTCTGCAACTCCTGTCCCCCCTTGCTAGTTGGGTGGCGGGTGGGATTTCCTTGAACAACCTTGGCCGACGGTTTCGAAGGGGGTAGTTCAACTATCTGGTTACCCCCCCCTTGATAAGCAGGCCGTTTTCTCCTTCCAGGTTTGATTTCTGGGTAACCCCATCACGCTTACATTTTTGGTATGTGGTTCTTGGCCTGTTCCAGATTATTTTTTGGCAATCTCCGCGTTCTGATATGATTTACTTGGTCCCTTTCCTTTTTGTTTTGTCGGGGCCCTTCCTCATGGGGTAGTTTTGAGTTCGAACGTGAATCTTGTTCTCGTCCTTCACCATTTTTGCCGTGCCCTTGCCTGGTTTCTTTTGCCTACGAACTTGGCCGTGTTGCTGTGTCTATTCTCCCTGTCAGTTGTCTCGTTTGCGTTTCTGTTCTCCGTTTTTTCCCCCCTTTTTTTTCACCAGTTCAAAACCGGGGGCCTGAATCCCAAATCCCCTTGTTTTTTTTATTTATGGAGTCAGGACAGTTGTGTACGACAAGGTTTGTCCACACCTTGAAGAGTTTTTTTTGAACTTTCACCACCCAAAACGGAACAAAATTTCTCCCCCCCCTTGCTTGCAAGGATCGACCCCCTTTTTTTAAATGTTTCGGGGGTGACATTTATTCATTGATCACCCAAAGTGTTCCTTTTGCAAACCTTTCCTGTCTTTCCTCTTTTCTTTTCACCGTCAGGCCGGTTCGGTTTTTTTCCCCTTTTTTTTGCCCAGTTTCTTTTTCCCCTTTAAGTTTTTGTTTTTGTTCAAAGTCTTTTTTCCTTCCATTATGTTTTTACCACGTCTATTTCTTCCCTTTTTTCATCGTGTCTTCTTTTGGGTACGCCGGTGCCCCAGTCCCACAAAACCAAAACCACACCCCCCGTTTATTTTTTTTTGACCGTTTTTTGTTCCCCACAAATCAACTTTTTAGTAACCCTTTTTCGTACGTGTCCGTTTCACCCGCGGCCCGTTATTGACAGCCCCTCTCCGTATTCGTCGGAAACCACCCCCCAACCCCCTTTTCTCTTGACATGCCCCACTCATTCCCTTTTTTCAACTCCTGCCCACCGAGTTGGTGCCCCAGCTTCGAGGTGTCACTTACTCCATCGGACTTTTTCCCAATTTTCCCATTTAAGCTACTTTTTAGGGTGATGTCTAAACATTGCGTAGTCTCTTTGTTTTTTTTTCTTGTTCCCCTGAATTCTCCCCCTTCTTCCTCGACTATTTCCCCTTCATTTCCCCCGCCCCCCCCCCCTTTGAAAAAGGGTTAGAATTTTGATTTACCCCAGTACAAAAGTTCTGTTGTTGATCGAAATTCGTGTGGAAGCTTTGGATCTCAATTTTCTGTTTTCTCAGAGTTCCCCCACCCCCCGATTTCCTTTTCCCATGTTCGAAGTTTCCATTTGCGGTTTTTCTTCTCAGCTTTTGATCGTTCCCCTTTTTTTGTGGTTAATTTTTTATCACATTTGCTGTTATTTTTGGCCTGCTTTAACCGCATTGTTTTCTTGTGTTGTTTTTTTCTGCCCCTGTTGTATTTCGCACCCCCTTTTCATAGAAGGTTTCTTTGACCCAGACAAAATCTTCCCGGTATCATTCCCCCCCCCCCCGTAAACTTTTTCTGGTGTTGGGCATTGATAACCTGGGCTTCAATTCAAACGTTGGAGATCTTTGGGCGTATTGCTCCGGGAGCTTCTGTTGGCTTTCCTCACCAAAACCCCCGTTCCCATGACCCGATGTCAACCCTAGCTTGCTTTCCGCCTCGACCCCCTGAGGAAAACTCCTCCCTCAAGCGGACTTTTTTGTTACTTCGGAACCTCCACATTTTGTTGGGTCTCACTGATAGTTTGTTTTCAAAGGTGAGGGACAGCTTCCCTTCCAGGCTCCTTTTTAATTTCCATGTTTTTCGGTCCCCCCCTTGACTTTCGATTCCCCCCCTTTGGCCTGCAAACCCCCCCAAAAATAGCTTCTTCTTTCCAAAGTTGTTGGTTTCCCGAGTAAAAATTTGTCGATTTACTGTTTGGCCCTGAAATTTCATTTCTTGGAGTTGGACCTGTCTTTTTTTCCAAGTCCGGTTCCGCGGTCCGGGGCAATTGCCCCCCAACTTTTTTTGCCAAACCTTTCTCTTTTCCCTTCCGCCATCTAAAAAAACCAAACCACCTCTGCTCTTGCCCAGTGCTCCCCCTTGGCGTTCTTCTTCAGTGTTTTCTTCCTACGTTTGCTGATTCCTTGTCCTTTTCAAAGCCAATTACCCACCCCCCTTTTTTTGGACGATTTGTTTTGCCCGTTTTGGTCGTTGTGCCGTGTGTTTCAACGTGTCCAACCATTTTTCCCCACCGTTTAATTTCCATCTTTTTTTCCCCCGAGGGCTTTGGTTAAGACCCTAGGTTTTCAGATAAATACGCTTTGCGAGGCCCTGTTCCTCGGCCAACTTTTTTCCCCCCGATCCCCTCCAAACGTCGGGTTTCCCCCACGCAACCAGCCGTCTTAAACCCCCCATACCTTTTTTCCATTTGTTACAATTGAAGACCAGGCTACCTCCCGTGTCCAAGGTCCTCCTGAAGTATTCTATTATCCCCTTTTTTTTTTTCCGGGGTTACGGTTTTCCCTTTTTTTTAGTGCAGGGGTCATTTGAAGGGTTCTCCGGAGGTAACCTGACCCACCCAAATCTTTTCCCAACGTGTGGTAATTCTGACCTAATGTCGCTGATTTAAAGTCACCCTTCCCATTATCCACCAACCATCCTTCATCGAATAAGTTTTTTTCGTCGGTGGACCTGCCTGTTTTTGTGCCGTCCTTTTGCACCATTTGGTCGTGGTTTCCGTTTGACCTTGTCAAGGTGAAGGTTCTTTTTTTCCCTCATTTTTCAAAACCTACCTATTTTTGTTGCCATTCCGATTTTTACAATTTTTTTGGATCCGATGGGCCTCCCCTTTGTGCATTTTTTTGGCCTTTCCCCAAAACAGGCCCGTTTGTTTGTCCACTCCCCGTTTTCCTGGGTTTTTGCCAACTTGTTTCCCCTGTTTTTGACTGGTTTCCAACTCAGTGCTAGTCATTTTCCCCCACTTCCTGTTGTTCCCCCTTGGGCCCAAGCCGGCCCAACTTGTCTTTCGTTGACTAGGGTACACCCCTGATGTGCTTAACGTTGACCTTTCCTCCGTTTTCAAGGGTGGGCGGTATTTACTGTTTTCTGCAACCCCCTCCTTATGGCAACGTTTTTCCTCTTCTTGATGCCACTCAATTTCTTTTTCCGAAAAAAAAAAGTTCACGTACGTTTGTTGAAATTCGTCCTTTTTGGTTGGGCCCGTTCGCTTGTGGTTGCGGCCCTTCACTTTGGCCGTTTAACACCTTTCTTTCTTCGTCCTTTTTTCACTTCTTTTGTTCCCCTCTCTTTTTCACCGTGACACCAACAAAACAATTGCCGGTGTGCCTTTTCTTCACTCGGCCTCTTTATGTTTGTATTTCACGGAGAAATGCACGTTTAATTCCCAAAATTTTTTTCTTCTCCCCAAGTGTTTCTTACCTGGGACACACCGGCTTTAACCCCCTGACCTATTGTTTCCTTTGTTGCGGGTTTTCGATGTTTTGCTCCCCCTCCAACCCTTAGTGATTAACCCTGATTTGCCTTTACAAGTGAGGGCCAAAAATTCGAGGCTTTTTTTCCAGGAAAAGACTGGCCCAATTGAATGTCGTGTTTCCTCTCGTCGTTCCTCGCTCACTTCTCGGTCTGGGGGCGTGAATCGGAGTTCCCTTTGGTCGTTTTTGTGGAGGGGACCAAATCGTTGGGGGGGGGGAGGGTGTTCTTCCGTGCCCCTTTTTCTTCCTCTAGTGCGTCTGTTTTGCCGTCCCCCCCGAATCTGACCTTAATGTTTCCTGGGCAACTTCTTGCAAGGCGTAATCGCTCTGCTGTCCCCTATTTCACGAAAGTTGTACACAGGGCTCTCCGCCGGACCGTAAATTTGAATCCTTAGGCAACCCTTTTGCCTTGAAATCCTCTCTCTTTTTACCACCTCCCCCCCCTTTTTGTTTTTTGGGAACCGTTCAAGAATCCGCTTGGGATTTGCCCCCCGTCTGCCATCCCTTTAACACCCCTTTTTTCGAGTTAAGGGCGCAGGGCTGTTTGTCCCTGCGGTTGTCCATCGCCTCCCCGCATAACTTTCTTTTTTTTTTTTTCCTTAAGTTGTTTTTTTTCATCGAACTATCTTTGGTCTTGTGCAAAAAAAACCACAGCTTATTTTTCCTAAGAGTAGTAGCATTTGTTTGCCCCGGTCCTCACCCCCCTTTCCTTGGGTTTTGTCTTCCCCACTTGCTTTTCCACCAAAGGGCAATGTTTCCTCGCGGGATGCTCCCCCCCGGACTCCTTCGGAGTTGCTTTTCACTACGCCCGCCAAAAACTTCCCCTTTTTGCATCTCTTCTTTCCCTGACCCTCCCCCTTTCAATTGCACAATTCCCCAATCTAAAAGCTGGTTTTTTTTTTGCCCATTTTTTAGCACACCTTTTCCCTATGTTCGCCCCAATCGTCCCCCCACTTTCCCAACCCCTGCTTCGTTGCCTTAAGTGTCTCCTGATTTCCGAATCTTTTTTCCAGCCGCTCTTTTTTTTTTTTTATTTCCCCCCTTTTTCTCGAGAATTTTTCACCGTTTGGTGCCGCCCGGTGGTTTATCCAAGTTGATTTGTCTCGGTTTTTCTTTTCCCCCATTCAAAAAGTCCAAACCGGATTTCCCTTCTTACCCGGAAACTTTAGTCCCCCTTCCTTTACGTACTGCTTGTTTGGGCCCCTTCCATGAGTTCCCCTCCCCTCTTCTGGTCCCCCACGTTTTTCCCCCTTTTCATTTTGTTGTCCCGCAAAAACTTACACCAAGGCCCTTTCCTTATTCTTATTTTGAATCTCCGACTCTTGGTTTCCTCGTCCACTCTTACACCCCTTTTTTCTTTCTGGTGGTGCATTACCCGGTCCCCCCTGCCCCCAATTCGTTAAGTTTGTTTGGAAATGGGGACGACCTTTTCCTTCGGCTGGAGGGTCCCAACGTCCGAATTTTCCTTCCAACAATTTTTTAGACGCGCCTTTCCCCAAAAAAAAACCCCCAATCGGTGCTGTCTTGGCCACTTTTGCCGTTTGAATCTTCCCACACCCCTTCCGTGAGTTCCACTTCGTTGACCCCAATGGCCCATAGGGTTTTTGTTGATGGGATTGTCTTCGGTGCCCCCCTATCTCTGCCCGGTTTGCCGTTTCCCCCCTTTTCACGGAAAAACTGGTTTTTTTGATTTATTATTGCTGCTTTTGTGCGGTTTGGCCTATTGATTTTGCCCTTCCTCCATTGCCTCTTTTTCCCCCCCCGGGTTGGGTAACTCCCTTCCCTTTCGTTATGTTTTCATCTTCGTTTTCCCCCTTCGAACATTCCAGACCACCTTTGAGTGGCTACCCCCCCCGTCCTTCCCTTCCCCCACCAATGTGTTCTTTTTTCGAAAGTACTGGGCTTTTTTGCCCTTTTTTGGCAACCCGTCTTTTTTTTTTTGAAATGGGGGCCACTGGCTTCGTTAACCCCTTTCTTTTCTTTGGTTTAGGGTGATCTTGCCCAACTTGTGAGTGGAATTGACCTCCGAACAACCTTTCCTCTATTGTTTGCGTCAGGTCCCCCCACATCCGGGGCGTCCGGGTCGCGCGTCCGGGTACCAACACCCTGTTCGGATTTTTCACCTTTTGAAACTTGCCCACGCAATGAATTCAAGTGTAAAAAAACTTTTCCCAAGTGGTATTTTCCTAGATTGGGACCCTCGTATCCTCCCCCAAAAAAACTCGTGTTTAAATTTGCGCACCACCAACAAGCCTTAATTCCCGTGGCCAAGAATTTCCTGCAAAAGAAATTTCTTCGTTTGTATTCTCGGTCACTTTCCTCCCCTTTTCCCCCCATGATGGTGCGCCTTTCTCATTTTTTTTCCCTTGACAGGGGTGTGGGATCTGGTAGACACAAATATGTTGGTGTCCACGTTTTGGACCCTTCCCCGATCCGGCCAGTTCAAAACCTCCTTACTTCGTTTAGGTAATCCCCTCGGTTTGTTTTTTTCAAATCCACAAATGAATTTCGGTGTTTCCTGGCGCGTAACCACTTCTTCACTTCTTGGCGGAAAATCTTCGCCCCCCCCTTTCCCAAAACCCCAAACGCATGTGCGTTTCCCCCCTGGTAAGGTTTGGTTTAGTACTTTGAGTTTTCGGGTTTTTTCTTTACCAAAAAAACCACCGGTCCTGAAAACCCCCAACCGGCCATTTTTCTTCCAGGGCGTTCTGGGTTTAACAGCGGAAGAACCCAGTGCAATTTTCCCCCATCTTGGACCGGTTTAGCAGAAAAGGTGGACGCCCTTTAAGAGCGGCTCCAAGGTGTCAGTTTTTCCCCGGTGCCGGTTGTCAGGTTCATTTTGTTCTAAACGTGATGTATGTGTAACCCCCCCCTATTTTTTTACTTCGCCCTGGACCCATGGGCCGCCCGAGTTTTTTTGTGTGAGGGACCACCCCCAACCCTTCCAACACACCCCCCAATGATTGTTACTTGGTAACCTGAACGTTTTTTTTTGACACACACCGGTGTTATCGGCTTCCGCCGCATCCCCCCCCCCATGACCCTTGCCACACCCTCCCCGTACAACCCTTTAGTCCTTTTGATTATGACTTGGGTTTCCCACTGGGTTTCTGATTCACTTGACCGTTTCAACGTATTCGTTATCTTTTTTTTTACTGGTTGGTTTTTTCCAAGCGCGTAGGTTTTGGGGTCCGCGGGTGCTTCCCGTGAACCTTGACTCTGACTCCGCGTTTAGTGACAAGTGAGGGACACAGAAGCACGGATTACTTGGATGTTTTCTTTTGTACCCCCTTCCATTCAGTCCTCTGTTTTCTTTTTTGCTCTTGACGTCCTTTCTTATTCCATCGAGCTGCGGATTTCCCCACTTGCATAGTTTTTTTTTTGATGAGTTGCTTGTTTGCAGAGAGAGTTTTTGATTTTGTTTTCTTTCCCCCCCTCTGATTTTTCTGCTAGTTGGTTGTGTCACATTTTTGCGCTTTCAAAAGATTGGTTGATTCCCCTTTCCACTTGTGCGGTTTTTTGTACCCAAGGGCGCTTGGGACTTCTTGGTTTTCTGTTTTTCTCGTTCAAACCGCCTCCCCCCTCTGGCCAATTTTGGTTTCTATCCAAGTCTTTTTTGGTCTTATGTTGTGCGATTCCTGTGACTTTGTTGTAACCGGCCCTCCCCAAAGGTTTTGACTTGGTTTTTGGAAACCACACCGGCAAAAAAAAAAACAGGGAACACCTTTTGCCCTTGCCCGTGTAAAAGACCACTCCTCCCCAAGGCCTTTTTTTTCTTTTTCAGCTCCTGGCCCATTCCCCACACCACTCTCCCCTTTTTGCCCACACCAGGGTTTTTGTATTTAACCCAATGGAATTCCTTTACTAATCACGCCCTTGTTGTTCCGTCACTGTTTTTTGCAGTTTCCTTTTTTTCCAATCCATTTTGCGGTTTCTTCCTTACTAGCAAACAACCTTTATTCTGCCCCTTTGGTCATCGTGTTTTTTGTTGTTTTCTTTTTTTTTTGTTTTGGTGACCCATCGAAAGACCAAAACCAAAATAAAATTCCCCACTTTTCGCCTTGCCTGACACCCGCACCCCTCCCCAATTTCTTACCCAGAGGACAAATGCGTCCCCTCGGTGTCACCCGATTGACCCGCAGCACTTGGTTAATAGGGGAAACATCCCCCACACCCAATCCCCTCTTTTCTCTCGGCCAAAACGCCCACTCTTTTCCCCCCCACGGGGGGGGTTACTCACTTTTTTACAAATGAAACTTTTGCCCTCTTAGACCTTTTTGTGAGGGATGGGTTTGAACTTCCCCATCTTGCCCCCCCAAATTCCCCCCACCCCGCTCTTCCTTTTGCTTGTTTTTGATGGGTTCCCCAAATTTCTGCCTGAAAAAGCTCTTTTTTTTCCCTTGGTTCCCCTGGGGATTTTTTCTTCTTTTTCTTCCGTTTCTGCTCTTTCCCCTGAAAATAAAATGATCCCACCCATTCGAGTGTCCTTTTTTTCCGCGATGCACCCTTGTAGTAACCCAGCTTTTGTCCCTATGATATTTTTCTCGTGGGAACTTTTTGTCCAGTCCTTTTCCTTTTTCAACCCGATACCTCATGGTTTCTACCCCCCTTCCTGTTGGCTGTTTGGGTTTCCCTTTGTCGAGGGAACTTTTTCAAAAGCAATGGGTTTTTACCTGCCCCCTGCTTCTTTTTTCCGCAAACAAATCCGGTGGTTTTTTTTTTTGGTATCTCCTGCGTTTTTCGTCTCTTTAATGGTCACACAATCCTATGGTTTTTTTTCGTTTTGTCTTTGACAAACCAAGTCTCCTTTAAAGTTGTCCCCTTCCCCCCCCCCGGAAAACTTGGTCTTTCCTGTTGTGGCCTTCTGCCTTGCGCTCCGGATCCTTTTTCGCGGACGGCGTAACTCCCGTTTTTCCTGAGTTTACCGGTTGAGCTTCGTGTCTTCCCCTAACTTTCCCCAGGTCGCTTGTCTTTAACCATGTCATTCTGGGTTGTAGTTTACCCAGAGCACCGCCTAACCGTCAAAGTGCTTTTTACCGCACTCCCACCATTTTTTTTTACGTGGTGCCCCCGATGTTGTTTTTTGTGGTTCCCGGTAATTGTTTGAAACCTGCTTTTGACGACACTGCCCCTATTAGTACGTGGGTTTTCACCTTCAAGACCTTGTGTCCCACACCCCCTCTTCTGAGGTTTTATTTCCGAATTTTTTCTTGTTAGGGACTCTTCCTTTGTCATCCCGAAAAAACTATTGGGAAGACCGGGACCATAGAACAATACCCGTCGGTTTTGACACATGGTTTTTGACCCATGGGGTGTGAGCTGTCCCTTTTTTCCCGGACTGTCATACCCCACTCGTTTTTTTTCCCTTTTTTTTCCCCATTCGTGTTGACACTTGTTTTTCCCTTTCACCCCGTTTTTGCGATTAGTTTTTTTTTCAACTGTCCCCCCAAGGCTCGATCAAACCACTTTGCTGATGTTGCCTTTTTGCGCCTTTACAAGGGGCCGGTTTTTCTTACAACCTTCCCCTTATGTATTTTTCTCCATTTACCGGTCCTGAGGACGTCTTTTTCGGTTCGTACTCGGTGTCCTTGTTTTTTCCTGTTTTGGTCCCCTGAGTTTTTTTGGGGCTCGGCCATTGCAGTCCCCCGGATCCCCCTCCCCACCGTCCCTCCATCGTTTAACGAACCCTCCTTCCCACAGTGGTGTACCCCCTTTTTTCCCCTTTGTTTCACGTTAAGGACCCCCTTTATAATTTTGCTATTTTTTTAGGCTTCCGTGATTTGGTTTTTCCGTGGCCGTTTTTTATTTGGTGTTGAAAGTTTGTAAAAGTTTTTTTCCTTCCCGGTCTGCCTAGTACTGAACAACCCCCCCTTCTACACGGGGACTTTCCTTGGGCGTTTTCCCCCTTTACGAGGTGCCATGGCGTTTTTTTTTTTAAATTTTCTTCACCTCTTTTTTTGTTCATCGTGTTAACCTCGATCGACCGCGGTCTGTTGCCGTCTTTCCTTTTGTCTTGGGGCCCGGTCCGCCTGTTTTGGTTTCACTTTCCAGTCCACATTTTTTCCCGTTGTTATTTTTTTTAAAAAGCGACAAGTTTGTATCCCCCTCTTTTTGTGTCTTTCTTTTCTGTGCCCAAAACAAGGCCCCGGCCTGTTTTTTTCACCAATTTTTTTTCGTCTTCGTTGACTTTGCGGGCCTAGCCTTTTTTTCAACCCCACACTTTCACGCTTTGGCTCCTCAATTTCCCCACCTACCCTGTGACCCATTGTAATCCCGTGACGAGGAACCCAGCGATGAGGATTCACCGAGTACCTTTTTTTTTTTTTTTAAGCCGGAGAGGGTAAGCTTTCCTCCTTCAATAGGGGAACCACTTTTGTGCCGAGATGGGTCTCATCCTCATTGCTGGGTCTTTGACCACAACAAAAGGTCGTTGACCCACCGCTTCGCTGTTGGGACGCCCCTCTTCGTTTTTTTGTCGGGCCGAAACATTTTTCCTTGAAATTGGGGAATTCTTTTGGGGGATTCGTCTTTCCATGACACAACCCACCTGCGCTTTTTAACATCCTTCCGAGGTTTTCCCTTTCAACGTCCTCGTTAAGATGAAGCCACATTTCTCGCAGATTTCGAAGGGGACACCCAACCTTTCTCCCAAACACGACTCCTTGATTGGGACCTTCTCCCGTTTCGCCTTTCCCATACTTAGTGCAACCCCTTGTCACCTCTTTTCCTTCCTTTCTTCCTTCCGTGATGATTCCGTCGATGGGGCAGGTTTTCCCAAACCGACTGTGGCCATGACTTTTTTCCCCAGTTTGGGCCCGTACAAATAGTCGTTCTAGCCTATCCTTTGTCTTCGTGAGAATTTTAGTTTTGTAAGTTTCCACAAACTTGGTTTTTTTCCCCCCGTTCCATTTTTTTTTTTTCCTCCCTTGGTCTCTGGCCAATCTTCCTTTTATAGCGTCAACGGGCCGTTGCGCCCCACGGGGTCCCTATTTGGACCGTGAATCGTCTGTCCCTAAAAACCAACACAATCCGGAACCAAAGGTCCCCCCCCCCGGTATCGAGGTCTACCGGAGTGCCGCCTCCGTTTGAGAAACCAAAAAAAAAAACCCAACCTGTTGGAATTTTGAAATGTTTTTTTCCCCATCCCCCTCCGTTTTTCACCCATTATTGAAAACATCCATTTCCGTAATATTTTTTTGCTTTGTCTTTCTTTTTTTTCAAAAGGATTGTTGCCTTGCGGGTATTGTCCGTCCCGTCCAATTTTTCACCTCCACTCGTGTTTTTGCATTTTTTCTTCTGGCAGATTTTTCCTTTACGGTTGTGGTCCCGTTTTGTCCCGCGATTCATCCCCCAAAACCCCCAACAGTTTTATTCGTTTTGCGTCCCCACCTCTTCGGGTAAGATGTATGACCCCTTTTTGGAGGTTTTTGGGGGACCCCCACCACGTCGGTCCCCAAGATTTTTATCCACGAAATGTGGCCCCCCCTGCCGATTTCCCCCTATCATTCGCTTTTTTCCAATACGATCGTTTCAAACTCCACTCATTTGGTCATCCCTTTGGCATCCTCTCAATTTGGCATCTGCCTATTAACAGACCCCCACCCTCTTTCGTTTTGTTTGGTCCTCATCCACTCCCCCCCATGTTTCGGCGATTCAAAAACATCGTGTCCCCTTGTTTTCCCTGTAGTCTTTTTCGAAACTCTGCTGTTAAGATTTTCTTTCTGGCCCTGATTCTCTCTGAAATCAACTGGATTCAAAGGCCCGAGTTCAGCTGATCGTAAGTCGGGGATCCACTTTTTCTCAAGAATTTAACGTTGCCTCCCGCCCACTCTAACCCTTCCGTTCAGTTATCTGCCACCCCGTCCCCACGACCTAGTCTTATTTGTTTTCGCGGCCCCGCAAATTGTTTTTCCTCCATTTTCTCGTGGTGTTGTCCTGTTCCCCCACTCATTCCTTTGCACAACCCTTTGCTAACCTAAAGTGGACCCCTTTGCCCTTTGTTGATTCTTTTTTTCAGAGGAGGGCTCTCTGGGTCCTCCTTTCCCCGATTACAAACTTGAGCGTTCCTTCCCCTTTCCTTTCTTCCCCCCTCTTTATAGTTGTTTACTGCAACCTTGGGTTTGACTTTTTTTCAAATTTGAAAATCCTCGACCCTTTTCTGCTGCTTGGGTGGAACACCAACCCACCTCTTCTTTTTTTTCGGCCCCCTTTTGAGCTCAACCCCCCCCCAAACCAAAGAGGCCAATTCCACCCCACATTTTTTCCTAATGGACTTAGGTTTGGTGGGGTGACGTGATCTGTGAAAGTTTGACACCCGGTTTTTTTCAGTTGTTTTGGGAACCCTCCCGGTTGACGGGACAAAAAACAACGTAAGGTGATTCCCCTGTCTTCTTCTTCCCCGTGAGTTGCCGGGGGGTTATTTCTTGGTATTTTTTTTCGCTGGGCCCTTTTTTCCCTGTTGGGACAGTCCCTCCTATGGTTTCGTTCGATGTTAAAGTTTACTTTTTTTGTTTTACCCATTTTCTTTTTTGATGGATTTCACCACTGAAAAGTTTCACCTGACTGGTTTCCCCCCCTCTGAATACTTCACCCTTTTTCCCTTTTGGGCTCTTGACCTAAAAAGGGGCGCATTGGGACAAAAAGTTTTTTTGGAAGGTGGAGGTTTTCGACCAAACATTGATGTCCTTGATTTTATCTGTACCACCTTGGCCGGAAGCCCCCTCCTCCGTCCACATGTGGAAGACTTATTTCTTATTAGAACAGATGTTCAGAAATTTCGTAATGGTAATTCCCACGCTGGATTCCCCCACCGGAAAAGTGTCATTACCCCTACGACGACACCAAAACCCCGGTGACCCCCTCTGTCCAATGGTTCGGGCTTTCGTTTTTCTTTTTTGACAAGCGAGAGTTTTTCAAACGGCGGAGCAACAAACCCTTCCAGCCGCAACTACGAGCCCTTTTGCCCCCCCCCCCCACAACTGCCCTTCGTTTTTTTTTTTCTGGGGTGCCGTGTTTTCCCAACATGGATGGGCCCTTCCCTCTCAGGGTGTTTTTTCACGTTTCTCATTGGTCTCCTTTATTTCTTGTGGCCCGGTGTTGTGAACCGGTGCCCCTTTTTCCCAAAAAACTCCTTCAGGGGGAATACTTTGTGGTTCAATCCCCCCCCCCACCCATTTTTAGGTAGTTCCCCCTTTGGACGCCCCAACTCTCGGCTGGCCTTTTGCTGGCAAGTTTTTGCCCTTGATTGCAACAAAAACCCACGCATCGTGTGTCTTTTTCCCAATGGTTCTCTTTTTCCTTTTCCCCACATCGCTGGGCGTCGGCTTGGTTTTCCCCGTTTCTGTTTTTTTTTGACCAAAGCATGAAAAAAAAAAAGGGGCATTTTCCCTTCGCCGGCGCCGCTTCCTTGTCCTGGAATGTTTTTCAATTCCTCCATGTACTTCTTCACAGGTCGGAGGTGGCGTACCAACCTTCGACTCTGTTGAAGTGAACTCTCCAAAGGGGGCCCGTCGTTTCCCAAACCGTTGGTTTTATGATTTTTGGATATAGGTACCTCGGAGATTTCTGGGGTGGGGGTGCCGGAAAACAACACCTTCTTAGATTTTTGCCATTACGTACGTTTTCTTTTTTTTTTTTGGACCCAACCATAAAACCCATGCCTGTTTCCAAGCGCCTTCCCCACCCGCTGGTTAGGTGTTTTTGGTGCCCCCACCCCCCAACCCAGGAAATTTCTCCATCCCAACGTCTCCCCCCTTGGACCTTCGAAAACTGGTCCTGTTTTGTTTGGCTGAGTGATTTTTTCCTGAGTCGTTTCACAACTTTCCCCGTCCTATTTAGTTTTTTCTTTTCCACGCTTCTGGTCTTCCTTTCTTGCCAGCAGCGAATTTTTTTGGGGTCTCCCCTGGGTTCTTGGGACGGTGTTCCCGCACTTTTGGCGCCCCGACGGCCCAGAACACTAAAAAGATCCGGTTAACCAACCGCAGAAGTCCTTTGTCCTCCCTGCACTATGTTAGACCTTCCCCCCACTTGCGCCTTTCAATTTTCTCTTGGTGGTTTTGCCTTCTTTCGCTATAAAAAATCCGAGTTCCTGGTAAGCGCATTTACCCCTGGCACCTGATTTCTGAGTACTTTTTTGCCGAGAATCGGTAGGTTGGTAGTACCCCTTCCGCTGTTGGAGTCTTCCCCAACTCCCGTTGACGGCTTATCGGCTTAGTTTCCTACTTTCGTGGTTTTCTCCAACCCCATTTGATGTGATTCGTTGACGTTTCTTCTCGTTTCAAACCCGCTACCCATGTAAAAGGTTGGGCCAAAAGTACCAAGTTGTATATTGCGAAGTTCCCTGACGACCTCCCCCCCCCCCAAGTTCATGCATATGCAAGAGTTTTCCCCCTGTAGAATGCGTGGAAGCCTCTCACCCTTTCCCGTTTGAAGCGACGTTGGACTCCTTCTTTGAAAAAGTGTTATCCTTCCCATTGAAGCTTGTCGATTTTTTTTCCCCGCCCTGGGCGACGTTTTTGTGCCCCGTTTCCCTTACCCTTTCCCCTTTTTGTCTTCAATGTTTTAAACGATAAAATGTTAATCGTGTAGCGGGTTTTGAAACGAGACAGAACAGACATCCTTACATTTTCCTCCCTTTTGCGCACCCGCACCCCCTACCCCCTTCGTAAGCAGAGCCGCTGGCCGCTGAACGATCTTTGCCGTTTCCCGTTGGCTTAACAAACCTACCTTGCCCCTTCCACTATACAGACTAATTGGGAATCGAGCGACGCTCGTTTTGTAGATCGGCTCCATTCTCCCCCCCAACACAAGCGATACGGCTTCGTTTTGGTATAACTTCTTCTAGCTCTGTTCTGTTTCCCGGCATTCTTTGTGTACGAGCTCGGTAACGTCACCCGCTCCACACCAACTCGCGCCTGCCGGGTCTACAGTAAAGTTGTTATGCGGTGGGACGTTCTTTCAATCTCCGTCAGTCCAGCAACGCACACTATGTTTCTAAAGTTCGGTTGGTTTTTTGGATATGACGTTTGAACAGCGCCCTATCTCTGTATGCGCTTGTACCCATCATTGTTTTTTCTCGTCGGCGCCGGTCTTTAAACTTAATTAGTTTTCTGCGACCCCCGACCATCTCGCAGTCTCCGGCCCCCCGAAGCCTTCGTTGTGACGCTTGCCTTTTCTCTCCCGTCCTCTTCCTGTTCTCGCATTCATCGCTAGTTTTTTTTTTCTTTTTTGCTCCGAACCCGCTTCACATGCTTTTTCAGGCTTGGTGTCGACACCTTCTGACGGTTTGGTTTGTCCATTTGAATGCCCGTGCCATTGGGGCTGCCCCTCTTCGTTTGTTGCATGTTTCAAGGGCGAATGCATTCGCCCCGGTTTGCTTTTCTGATTCTTTATCCTGTGTTGAGCACCACCACCGAGTCCTCCTGTCCCTGTGGAGTTGGCAGGCGACTTCCGTTATATCCCCCCTTTAGGGAGACAAGTTTATCCAACTTCGCCCGGTTCCCTCATTGGCGATTCCATGTTTTGTCCCTTTTTTGCCATGAAAGATTCCCCCCCCTTCTGTGCAGCTCATTTGTTTGAGGCAGGAGTTCTCCGCCGTTTTGCTCTGAACCTTCGCTCCACCTCCCTTGTAGTTGCCGTGTGCTTCAGCTTCTTTTCACTTTCTTTGGCAAAGGGTATACATTATCCTGCGGATGGAGTTTTTTTATTACCTCCTGACTCCTTCGCTATGACTCTCGACTTTTGGTAAATAACTCACCGTCCCGGGATCCGCTTCCCATCACAGACGTACCTTGTCCACTCCGCAGGTTTTCCCTTCTCCCCCGTTGGGGCCCTTTACCATTCATCCTATTAGGTGAAACGGCAGTCCTGGGCAAGTTTTTTTGACATCACTGCTTTTTTTTTTCGCCGAGTCCCTTGTCACATCTACCGACTCTTCTTCCCTTTCCTATTTCCTCTTTGCCTATACCCCCCACACTCGGTCTCGATATTCAGCTGATCGCCGGCAGTTTGTCAATTGGTGGGCTTTCTCGTTTTCGCCCACTTCACGATCCGTCACCCCTACCATACCCCCCCCCCCCCCCTCTGGCTTCTAACATTTTTTGATCGGTGTTTTTTCTTTGTCCGAAAAAAGCTCCCACGGATTCCCCCCCAATTTTTGAATTTAGACGTGACTCCCTCCACGAGGATTCGTCCTTTTCCCACCACTACGATTGGCTACTTCATCCCCTACGTACGTGCCCAGTTTTTTTATGTTGACCTGATCCCAGATTTCTTAGTATCCGAAAGGAGGGGAAGGGTCTGAGCGTTCCACTAATAGGGGACCACCGTGTGCCCGGTGGAACTCCTTGCGCCGAAACCACAGGCCCTGCCGACGTCTGTGATGTGCAGATTTCTTCGGTTGGGATAGGCCGTTCCACTTCTGGGAGACATTCTAAATCCCCGCTGTACAACCCCCGGGCTTTACATCCGAGAGTTTCTCGAGAGCGTCTGGTTCACGAACCCATCTCTCCCCAGAGTTCGAAGCAGCCAACCCTAGACTTGTTTGAGGTGCAGAGCTAACATGGTGTCCCCAATCTTCTACAGTGCTTTCCCCCACATGTAGCGCTTTCTTCAGACAGCTTTCCCTTGACTGTTTTTCTCGTTTTAGTGACTAGATTTTTGACTAGTCGCGCGGCACCCGTTCGTGGAGACAATAGTGGGTTTACTACCGTGGGTGTCTCCTTTTTTCAATCCCTCTCTAGTCACTTACTTTTGTCCCCCCGAATATGTTGATTTCTTTAAAGGCCTTACATATAACCCCATAGAGCGCTCTCTCGTGAAGACCCTAGTTCTGGCAACGAAACCTGAATTAATTTTTCTCGGCATCCCCTCGTTTCTTTTTTTTTCCTTTCTCTTTTACCTCCTCATTTGTTGGTGTGTCGTTTGAGATTAACGTACGGGGGGATTCTCCCACGCAATTCACACCTTTCCCCCCCCTTTTTTTTTCCGTGTTGGGGAGGGCTGCACCCTAGTCCCTTTTTGAGAGATGATTCCCAGTTCGCCCTTTCGATTAGAACTGTAATATTAGTTCGCCCCGGACTTCCCCTTTAAGAGAGAGGATGCCAACGGTAGACCCCCCATCTCCCCAGTTTAATCCCCGGAGGTCCCTCAGCCCCCTCTTTCCCTTCCAGCGCCTTGATCCCCCCGCGACACCGAAATTATGTGTAATCTTCTGTTAATCCTCCCGCCAATTTGCATAGTAATTACAGCTGCTCTCCTACATCCTTAGGCCCAATCCCAATCAAATACACCTACTGTTTTTTTATTCGAAATATATTGCGATTGTTTTCTTTCCCTTTCTCTCCTCTTATCCCACTCGATAGCTTCCCCGTGTAGACTTAGTGGATTTTAAAATAAAAGAATTTCCCCCGGTCATAGACATATCCCTGACATCATTATTTGCACCCAGTCCAAGAGATAGTGATGCCATATCAGACAGACCACATTTCAGGCAAAGTCCCCACCATTGTTGACGCTTCCCGCCCCCTCACCACTTCCCCATCTTTTCTGACCAGCAATATGGTTCCCTTTAGCACTGATTACAACGTTGTCCTCCCTTTTCACCTCCTTCTTACCCATCGTAAGTTATGCTTCTCTTAGATCAAGTCGAAACTTTCTCGACCATTTTGGCTCCCATTGGCCTTTTCCCCCCCTATCCTCTTTTTTTGTCTGTTGCTCCAAAAGAGGCGAACCCCACCACTCGCTCCAAATATCAATGGCATCTTTCTGTTGATCTCACTCACAAAAGTGAGAAAGAGGGGGGAACGGTTCACTTGGTGTGGTGAGCAGGCGGTCTCTTTTTCTTTCTTGGGGGCACTGCCTGGGTTGTTGGGGTTTGTTTGTCTGCTTGGTTGTTATGGGCTGGGGTGGTGTCCGTGGGTGGTAAAGGGACGACCATGTCCCCTACGGACCACCTCCGGTGCGCTCTATCTCTCCGATGTGAGGAGTCTTTTATTATCTTCCATGTGAAGAAACAGAACTTCTCCGTTTCTTAGAATTTTTACACTCTTCGACCACATCGATTTCTCCACCTGCCGAAAAGGCTACACCACGATTACTACTTCGGCCTGGCTCTTCGTAACTGGTGCGTCAATTTGGAGCTGGAATTGAAGGGATTTAGTAAATTCGACGTGATGTCATCTTCCCCCAAGTTTCGAATCTCTTGCCCAACCTTTTAGTATATTCGAGGTCGAAAAAAATTTCGTCCTTTGAATGGCGAATTTGGAGAATCCCCGCTTTGATTTCCCCCCTTTAACTTCCGACTAACAGAAAAAAGTTCAAGTTTTATGGATCGATTGTCCCTTTTCGTAGCTCCACACAACTTACGAGACCAGCGCAACGCCCAGCGAGAGTTGCAACGAAGAAGCATTTTAATCTTGTGAAGGGCAGGTGACCCCATGTTTCCCTTTTTTTTCCCTTCTCCTCCTGATTTATCTGTTACTCAGACCTTCTTCGATTGCACGTGACTCGATTCCCCCCTTACAGCCACCTTACTTTTTTTCTTAACATCTTTACAGATTTTTTAGCATGCGACTCAAGGTTCATTGGCGAATGACTTGCCCCCCTTCGATGCCACAAACCCCGCATTTTGCCCCGTCCCCTTGGATGTCCGGTTACTCGTTCTCCGGTTTCCTTCCCGAAAAAGCTTTTCAAGCGCGCTGGACCTTTACTGCACGAGCTCGACAGGATCGCGCTTTTTTTTTGCCGCGTATCTGACGTTCTTCAACGGCTCCCTTCCCACCGAGGACTTTCCGGGGTGGCCTGATACGCTGAGATTTTGTTCAGACCCTAACCCTAGGATTAATTCCCTCAACCAGGCCGAGGATCACCCCTAACCGCTGTCCTCCTCATACATCCCATTTGCGCCACAACAGGTCATTATCGCCTACAGCCTTGCAAGACGTTTTTGAACATGAGTATCTTTCCTTTTATTCGGTTCCTGGTCAAGCACGTCAACGCGCCTCTAAATCCGGCGGTCCGAGGTTGTGGATAGGGGATTACTTCCCGAGCGCACAAGGAGTTCAAGGTCCTGACAAGTTTCTTAGCTCGCTAGGTGCGCCTTCAGTATCTCTGATTCCGTCCTGTATGAAGTCTCTATGCCCATTCGCTCGAGTCCCTTTTGAGTCTGGATGATGGCTGTCAGATGATAGGGGATTTGGTTTTGGTGATTGGTTACCTCCAGCTTGATTTGAGACGCGAATGTTGCCTCCTCTTGATTCCCCGCTTGTGGGTTTATGTGTGCTACCTGCTCTGTCAAGCCTTTCTGTTGTTCGAAACCACGATCACAAGGTGTCCCTTTTAAGCGTGGGAGACGCGATTAGACATTTTTTCCCGAAAAGGAATTGAAGAGCCCCCCTCCCCTGGAACTGTAGCAATGGTGATTAATAGACAAAGGACTGTTTGAAGAGATGAAAACTCCTGATTTGTCACAGTTTTCTCTTCCCACCATGTCCTTTTTTTCGCTGTTACCCTCCTGTTTCTTTTGCATCTTTTTTCCATAAAGCCTTCACGTCACCGCTAGCAATCTCACAACCGCTTGATCCTTTTTTCCAACCATTTTCATCTGTTTGTATCTGTTGACCCCGAACATAAACCAACGAAATTTCAAACTTGATGAAAAGAACGGAACCCTCCCTCAGAAGATGGCAGCGGCACACTCTTCTCACGATCCCCCTCATCGGGATGATCCAACCCCTAAATAGGAGCCAGCAAGAATTCCTCCAAGGTAATAGCGCCGTGATCGATTTCATAGACTGACTTCAATTGCCACAAAATTCAACGATCTCCCGGATTTCCGTGACTTTCTACACCTCTTCCTGATTTCTCTTCTTTTTATCCCCTTAAGTCTTGAGATCGCTTACGCACTCCCCCGCTTCCCCCACCCCACCTCGCGGCTGCGTCGCACCAGTACGTGTGATCTGTAAGGGCTTGACGTCCCCGTAAGTCCTTTTTCAGTCAAACGACATTTCGAGCCCGTGGCCTTGTGTGCGGATCTTGGATGGCCCATGAAATATACTCGGCCTTATGCGCTTGTAACATGATGTTTCCTGTTGATCTGTGAGGAGTTTCCCCCTCAAACCTACAGGTTTCGTTTTGACCCGACCCCCTCCCCTTATACAAAAGCCCGTTTGAATGAGAATTTCAGTCAAATACCGCTTTCCCTGTTCCGTACTCCGATTCAGGATTCGGTTGAAGCCAAGAGAGGAATGATTGTTTGACTTGGTTGAACGCCAAGTTTTTGAACTCCCTCATCGACCCTACCCCCCCCGGTGCCTACGATGCGTTCTTGGTATCTTTTAAGGGCTCCCTTCCTTCCCATGCTCCCTTGACAGGGTTTCCTAGCCTCTACCCATAGTCTGGTCCGCCTCTTAGGATTGTTTGCTTCCTGTCTCTTATCTGTGAAAATCACAGTGAAAACTTTTTAGAAGCCTTAATTCTTTTAATTGCCCAGTCCAATTTTTTTTGCAAGCTTACTTAATACATCGACTTAATAAGCTCCCCCCCGTTCTTGCGGTTGAGCTGTTTTCCCAGAAGTTTTGCGTTGGCAGATAGCTCCCCCCCCCCTGAGATGTTGAAGTTTTTCTTACGAGGGGCCCCTGTGTTCACCCCGCGTACCTCCCCATCCCTATCGTTGTTCCCGAAGCTCAATGTTGAACGCTTTTAGGCTCGCCACTTGGGACCCTAGTCCTCAACCTCCTGTTTGAACCCTGCCCGCTTTCAATCAAAAAGTGGGACAAAGTGCCGCCCAGGTACTCTGCCAAGGTAAAGCTCATGCGCCGAAGGTAGGCACGTTTTGAATCCGCGCTCTTGGCTACGCAATTACAAAGACATCGGATTTCGTCGTGTTATCTTTTCCATTGCTATCCTCCCCCACCCACCTTCATGATCTTGACGGTTGTTCTTCAGTAGTCACATGCGGGAAACCGAGTTTTCGAACTTTTTTCACTCCGCACCCCTCCCTTTTAGGGAATGAAATTTTGTGGGCCTCTTGTTGGAGCTTTCCTTCCGACAACTTCCTTTTTCCAAGCGCTCCCCCCCAATTTCCGATTTCACGTTTTGACGACGGTAATTTCACCACTACGAGTGGCGCCCCATCCACTAAAGTGACGCCGTTGTACCCGCTTACCAATTGAGGATCACGATCCGTTTTCTCTTTCGGAGTTCTTTCCGTGTTCGCGGTCACCTATTCTTTTTTTCCCCTTTGTCGCTTGATGGTATGAGTGACCTGGAACAAACGGCAGATCCGTTTTTTGATGTTTCAGCTCTTTTTCTATTGGGCAGTGATTAACGTGAGGGACTCTTACCTCGATAAAGTTTCCAACTGCGGCCCTTTCCACGATAGTGCGTCACCTATCTCGCTGCTTTGCCTAAACTCGCGTTCCGAAATTCGACCGTGGATTTTTTTGTAGCGCTTCGAACAATTTTTGAACATGAGCTCAGCTTCTACCAGTTTTCTTTCAACCTTTTTTGTATTGTTCCGATTCCAATGCCCTGTCGTTGCGTTTTATTCCTCTTTAGATTGTAGGTCCGCGGCCTTTGGTGGAGACAATCGTGGCACCGTTGTGTCTCCGGGGCATACTCTCTTGTCTCAAGCCGTTGCGCTAAATGACAGTTTTTTCCCCTTTCTCCCTTCACCCGTCCTCGTTCGTTCAGCCCAACCGTCAATGTTCAGGTGGTTGATGCGAGGCAATCCCGCCGTCCCTTTTTCTTTTCCCTTCTCCTTTCCTCCCCTCCGGTGTTTGTGATATCTACGACTTTCCTGGTGGATTGTCCTGCTCCAATTAACCTTCACCAGGTTTCCTTTCCCCTTTCTTGGCGGCCCTTCTTTCAATCTCGCGAGCTATGACTTCCTTTAATCCAGTTTCGCCCGAATCCTTTGACATGTCATATTGGGGTCCTCAAAACTTCTCGTATTCTCGAGAGGATTCACGATGACCCCAGTGACGATTATCCACGAAAGGGGTTACTCAGCCTTCTCCTAACGCTTCTTCAATTCCATCCGAAAAGGACACATTGGCCCTCTTCTTTCCTTAGACCCCCCTTTTTGTCTATGGTATTCACTCATATGTTAGCACCATAGTCCTAAATCAATGGTCGGGTTTCCTTTGTTTCGTTTTGAACTCTTTTGCTGAGCTTTTCTTTCCTTCCGATTCCCCCCACTTGGTCTTAATTGTTGCTTGTCTTCAGCCTCCATTTATAAAAGAAACCGGCCTCGCCCGCATTTTCCGACCTCAGACCAGTCAGAATTTTTCCTTGCCTTTTTCTCACCTGAGTCACTCGGGCCCCTCAATATTTACAGATAACATAACACTACCCCATTCCCGTCTGCCTCTTGATCCTCAGCCTCGGGCCCGTTTCCCGATCCCACTTGTTTTCCTTTAGTTTTCAATTCCCCTGCTCCCTATACGGGTGCAAGTCACTGTGCTGCTAATGTAGAAACTCTGGGAAATTGTGCGAGCGCTTGGCCCCCACCTATCGGCTTTTTTTTCGCCGCCCACAAAAAAAGATCCCCCACCAATGTATCGATGGCCTAGGTTTGTTACGATCTTTCCTACTTGGTACGCCATGTCATACGGCCACCTTCCGGGTCGATCGTCTCCAGTATCTCATGTGTGGTGATCGATGCGCGAATGGCCCTCCGGACCTTTTTGAATCTGCGTCGTCATAGTTCTTTTCCCTTCGTCCCTGCCTTACAATTCTGCGCTGCTCCACTGCCAGACCCCCTTCCGGTCTCCCCTCCGTCTTCATAATTGCTATTTTAGACATGGCGGTCTGGACAACTGGCCTGCTTTAATGGACGTGCCTTCCCATTTGGACTTTGGTCTCCCAGTTATCTGTATTCCAAAGGGTATCTCGAGTCCCAACTCGTTTCCGCATGTTCTACGGGTCAAACCCTACACCAAGGAATTGGCCCTTAGAACGTCCCCGGCACCCCTTTCCTTTTTATGGAAGTTTTTCTGGACTTTGAAGCTACAAAACGTGACTCACTCTTTACGTCAAGTCCGCGAGCTGCCCCGCCAGCGATTTTATACGGCTGTCAGGCCTTGCCCACAATGGTTTTCGGGCCCTTTCGGTTGAGTCGTACGGATTTATCATTGGGTCTTCCCTCTCGTGATTCAGGTCCCCCTTATTCGTTATCCTACGTCTTTATAATAGATTTTTGCATCAACAGTTCTCTGTCTCCCGGCGTTAAAACCGTAACTTTTGACTCCTCTAGGACAAACCAGTGTGTCGTACCCCTGTTGGGTCCCGTACCCCCCTCGCTTCGTTCTTATTTCCTCTTCGACACCCCCCCCCCCAGCTATGGAAGCGAGATCTTTACGGTGCCGAGCTTAACTCCCCTCATTACGCCGCTCGCATCGATTGAGTACAACTCAGTCACCGCAGCTTAGGTGTTTGGTTTTATTTTGCTCCCTTTCTCGATTTTCCAGACGAAAAACGCCGGATTCGTCCCTACGTGCGCGAGACCAAAACCCCCTCACCCTCTTTTACCTCGCCTACACATCTTTAGTCTTTGCGTTGCACACCTATCGATGAGTAATCCCCCCTCACCGGCAATGACTCGAAAGCTATTTTGACTGAAATCGTCGTTAGACGAGCGATGCTGTCACTTATGCACGTTTTCACTGCGCGAGTTTTTTGATCGGGTATGACTTTCCCAGATTTTTCTTCCTGCGAACATATTCAAGACCGATCAGTTCCTTGTTAGTACCGCCGAAGTATTTTTTTTTGTCATTTGGGGCCCTTGATTTCCTCTATCTATGCCCCACCTGGACGGTCGTTCCGTCTCTCTTTGCTCTGGCTGGCTGCCTTATAGTTTGATGGGGTGGAGGTTTACCCCTCTTTCCTTCGCTGTGCGCTGCTTGGCTCTGCTTACGCTTTTTTTTACTATTAAGAGCTTCTTGGTTCTGTCTGTTTCCCCCCGCTCCCGCTGTTTGCAAAAACGGATTCCCCCCTTTTCCGATCTTCGATCTACATTTTTTCCCGCCCCCAACCAGGAATGAGAGCCCAAACAGGAACCCGTCTTGCGTGCCGAAATCGACCAGCTTCAATGTTGCCTCTACCGTTGGCCCCTCCTGCTTTTTGACCTGTTTCACACTTTGTCATTATTCTTTGTCGTTAATGCAGTGTCTGCACTCTTTGAGGTTCAAGGTCCAGTACTCGATTCTCCAACTCCGACTGACCCCCCCCTTTCATCGTTCCTTTTTTGGAAACCCCCCTCACCAAGCCCCGTACGAGACTTTTCGCACCAGCCCCATCATTCGTAAGCATTTTCAATCCGCTTAACGGCCCGTAGTTTCTCCATTTTATCACTTTTTTCCCCCCAAAATCGCAGCCAACTCCTGAACATTTCATCGCGTTCTTCTATTGGCATTATTCGTTTACTCCCTCTCCCCCCCCCAACCCCACCGGAGACGGCGTTTCCCGAGAGTCTAAACATTGGGCTCTCTGATTATGGTACCTCTTCCTTCTGCGTCATTTTTCGCTCGGTCACTTTCATCCCCCTCCCCCAAACTCCGTTGCCGGATCCCCCCCCCAAGCGTGTTTCTTTGAGCCATCTTATTTTACTCGCCGTCTCACCCTCTCCTAAGGGTACGAAGTCTGCGGTATGGCTCCGCTGACTTATGTGATGTTTTGGAATTCCCCCATCCTTTCGGATGTCTGTGTAAAAGCATGGTTTGGTCTAAGAGACTGTCGTATTTCGAACATCCCCCCTTTAGGTTGTAGTTTTGCCCCTGTCCCCCCCCTCCCTTTCTTTTCCAGGCCTCCCCTTAATCTGGGTGACCCGTTCCTCCGTCAGGAAGCTTCGTTAGGCAGTAATCCTGCGTATGATCTTCTTTTCCCCCCGTAACGTAGCGCTCTTCCCCTCCCATGCTTCCCCCCTCCTTGTTGTTGTCTACCCCCTCTTGAACTACGTTGGCCAATCCCCCCCCCTTTGGGAGCACGATGCTTTGTTTGCATCGTAAGCGAAGATTTCGCCAAGGTTTGCGCAATTTATTTTTTGAAGTCTTGTGGATGGCCCCACCCGTTCTTTCTTCTAGGCGGTTGCTTTTATAGTCCGTGCATCGGCCCTTGGACAATAGTCGCTAAATCCGATCGAAGGCCACTGTTTTGTGCAAGAGTTCTTCCTCCCGATAAACCGTTCTTCGGTACTCGCGTTTTCTTCAGGTCGCTGTTCTTCTTTTCGTTCCATTCGCTCGATCATCCCTTGATGATGTCGTTTGCGCGGAAGGGGCCCTTTCCGGGGACCCCTCCTCTTCTTTCCATCTCTGTTTGACTTTTTTGAGCTCGATATCCTGTCGCATTGGTCAAGATAACATCATCCTCAGGGGTCACGAACTTTTTCCCCCCTTTCAAGGCCCGGGCCCTTTCCCCCCCTTCGCCCGTCCCGCCCCAGGATTTCGTAAGTACTCTAGTTCTGGACCGGTGTGAATAAGAGAAGGATTAGTCGACCGCGTTGTGAACATCTCCGTTCATAGCTCCTGGTGGCGCGTCTGTTTACCTCCCACAACAATCGTTATCATCTGATCCGGGTTTTAAGTATTTGGACATGGTGTCTTGCCGGCCAGAGTTTTTCCACTTCAAGCTCCTTTTTTTCCACATCTGGCTCGATCCTTTGGCAGGTGCGCTTAGCTTTCCCGTAATCACAACAATCTCTCTTTTGTCCCCTTTCTCCGCCAATGTTATTTCCTCGACTTCCCCTCCCCTCCCTATCGTCATTCAACCCCTTAGTTTTTTTTTCTATTTGCCTGGACCTTCTTTTTTTAATCGTGATGAATCCCTCTCCTTGTCTTTTGAAGGGGTCGTTCGGTTAGCGGTAAACTACGGGGACCCACGTGGAATCCATGGATCCCCTTCCTTTCTTTTTTTTTTTTGGGCCGAACCCCCCCCCCCCCAATTCATTGAATGACCTGTTTTTGTCAGTGTAGTCGGGCCCCTGGGAGAAAGACTCCGATAGATCACGTCACCCTGCCTTTAATCCGATTTAAGAGAGCGCTTCTTTCGGGACCTCCTCTCTGTTCCTCATCCCCCCTTACCCCGATTCTTTGATGTGGACAGTCTAAATGAGCTCAGCTTCTAATTCGGTGCTTCTCCTCGGGCATTAGGACAATGAATGTGTTGAGTCGTAGTGCCTATTGCTCGCGCTCTCGTAGCGATCGCGAGACGCCTTTGGATCTTTGTTCGTGGGGGTGTCTCTGGAATTCCTCTCTTTCAGACGAACGTTGCGAAAGAACTGACAAGTTTTGATTTTCCTCCACTGGCTTCGAGTCATCGCTCCCTGCGCTGTCTTCCCGTAGTTAGCCTCGCCTTTGAACCCTAACTTTTTTTTTCCCTTTTTTCCTTGTGCGCAATCCCCCCCTCGACAACCTCTTTCCTCCTCCTCCGTTTGGCAGAGGTCAAGAAGCCGGCTGGTTTTAGATAATTCACCGGCAAACTCTGGACTTCTCTTTTGCTTTCCCCTTTTTTAATCGCGCGAGCTCAGTCATCTTAGGTCCCCTTTTCCCTTCTCAGAACTGGGGCGCAATTTTTTCTAGAGAGAGTTGCCAGAGACCCCGTCGACCCACGATTGTATCACCGTCAGTTCCTCGCGCTTCTCCCCCGATCAGCTTCATCTTTCCCCCACCGATAAGCAATCATTCATTTTGCATCTTCCTGCCTTCCTCTTCATTGCCCTTCCTCTCTTCTTCTCTCCCTCCCTATGTTCGGGCCATCTTTCCCAAATAAACTCCTTTCGTGTTACCTGTGTCTTCGAACTTGCTGATCTTTTCTTTTTTCCCTCTTCTTCTTGATCACTCCTTATGGATTTTCTTTCCCCCTTTTTTCCTTTGTCGGTATTCCCTTTAACGGCCTTGACCTAATACCAGCACAGATTGCAATCACTCCGATTCGTCTGCCCCCGTTCTTTTCCGCATGAGTCCCCACCCTCCCCCTTCCCTTCCCTTTCCCCCTTCCTTTCCGTTCTCCCACCCTACCCCTTCGTCTGCATCTCTTTCTCAGTCTTTTTTACAAGCAATTTCTTTTGCCCTCAGGAGGAAAACCGGTTGAAAGACTCCTTGGCTGAGTCGCCTCCTCCCCCCTTGTCTGATCTTTTTAAACCCCCAAAACCCTGCTTTTCTTTTTTTCCCCGCTCCCCCCCCAAAAAGAGGACAACTGTTTTCACAAATCTAGAATCTTGAGGGGTGAAGGCATTGAGTCGACCCTGTGCGGCAATCTTCTACCATGTCACGAAGCACCCGTCCTTTTTCCCCCTCCCTCTTTTATCTCGATGTCTCTGATGTGTGGTGCTTCTGTTCCTGGTAAGTCAATCTTAGTCTTAGATGTTCAACTCTCCGAAATCTTACTGAGATGATTAATGCCACCTGCAGGATACCCGTTACTTCAATAATTGGCCCTGCTTCCTTTCTGTCTTTTCACCAGTGGCCGGCTGCTTGAACCTGCTTTTCCCCCCTCGGGCTAGTCCCCGCACAAAGAGATATATTAGAAAACGAGTAAGGGCGAATGAGGAACAGCTTTTTTGTTCCACCCCGTCCCTTCCCTCTGGCGACGCACTGCAACTCTCCCTTGGTATGTGATCGCTTCCATTAGAGCCTGCAACAGCGGCCGATTCCGCGACGCAGAAGGATCTGCAACCTGACGCTAGTTTTTATTGCGGACCCGGGCCTTGTTTGCCCCTGGGCAGTGGGCCTTTCCCCCTGATCGCCCTGTCTAATTTTTGGTTTTTCGAATATCGGATGAAGTCGTATAAGCCAGACCAAACCCTCCTAGCGTGGTCTCCCTCGCTTTTTTGTTACCTTCCCCCTTCAGGTATTCCATTCTCCCTTCTACAAGGAGCCTTTTCTGTTCTCCTTCCCCCCCTTCTCGCCCAAGCATCGTGTCACTGGTGAGGTAAGCGGAAATTCCCCCCTTTTTAGTCTTCCTCTGTCGACCACGTCCTTTCCCCAAACCTCCTTTTCTTTTCCCCCTCGTGGACGTTCCTTGAGCGCTTCCGATCATGCATTCGCCGTTCCTCCTTTATCTCCTTCGCCTCAAAGGCAGTCAACACCGCATGAGGAATCGAACCGTAGATTTGTATGGTCAGGCTAACCCTAGGATTTGATCCGACTCCCCTCTCGATCTCCCCACACCGTTCCCCTCCTGGGCGGCCTTTAACAGGTCACTCTTGCCTCCAGAACGGACATTCTCCCCCTGAGACGTTTTCTGTTGACTCGTGCGAGTCAATTACGTCACGCGACTCCCCGTCGCTACTTTCTTTCACCGGCCGCGTTGGGGATTTTTGTGACGTACCGAGAGCAATACTCCCCGGAAATATCCGGGAACGCATTCTAAGG
>Ga0179593_1303708_pt1 | contig 28879 bp, 30 predicted proteins | sample CZODoug2_1_08_16_FD_185931 | JGI IMG/M metagenome (GOLD analysis project Ga0179593, IMG submission 185931) | Vadose zone soil fungal communities from Angelo Coast Range Reserve, California, USA - CZODoug2_1_08_16fungal (PacBio error correction) | ecosystem: Environmental > Terrestrial > Soil >... | reverse complement strand
TCCGTGACGGACCGAGAACCTGCCCCTGAGAGACGTACTGCGGTCCGGACTCTATTCCATAGTTTGCTTTTCCGGATGTCCGACGCCTTCTATGCTGTGCGCTTTAACTCTTTCTCGTTTTTGGTCCGGTTAGTCTATGCGTCTCCTAACAGTCCCGGTGCAGGCCAGCGGCCGCCCACCTGCACCTTTCACGACAAAAATCGTACCTATTATATTTTTCTGCGTTTTTTCAATTTTTCTTTTTGTTCCTTCCTTTGGTACGCTCCCCTATCCTCCTTCCCGCGAGGATGGTTTATTGCGGGCCGCCCGCGTCCATCGGAGCCTTACGATTGGCCAGCTTCGGGCCCTCTCCCCCTTGCTTCATAAAATTCTCCTTCCGTTACGTGATTTGCTCGTCCCCCTGATACTTTTTTCCCGCATTAGATTAAACCTTTTGATTCCCCTGAAACATGATTTTCTTTGCGGGTGCACCGCCTGCTCTTGCTTTTCCGCTCGCGGAGAGCATTTTCTCGTCATTTCTCTAAGCGACTTTTCCCCCCCATATCCGAAACGTCCCAACCGTGCACTTTTTTCCTTCGCGTTTCTTCCCTGCTATTCCAAGCTTTCCCCCCGATCAAACCGGTGCCACGTAACGACCCCTCCATGGTTCTTAGATGGACTACGAGCGTCGTTTTCCCCCTGAAGTCCTTTTCCCTTTAACTTTAGGACCTCATCTGACCTTTTCCTTCCCCTTTAGTCGACGGCTGGGCACCTTCTTCCTTCCCCCTTCATCGTTTTTTTGTAGTGAGCTTTGCCCCTAGATATTGTCCTGCGTTGCGCCCTTTTCTTTTCTTCCAATAGTCTATCTGGCCCCGACATCCTGAATCTTTCTAGCGCAGCTCATAGTCCCCCAACCCCATTCTGAAGGTCTTTGTGCATTTTGAATCTTTATATAGCTCTCAGTAATTATCATCAGCCACTCCTTTGGTCGTTGGCTGAGGTGTTTTGACTTCTCCGGTTTGTGACTTGGTAATAGAGGCATTTAAGATTCGTCTAGAATGATCCTTCCCAGAAGAAGGTTAATTTCTCTTGCCCGATACATCGACTTGGTAATTCCTAGTTTAATAACATTCGAGTTCCCTGCTTTTCTTCTTAAGTCTTGGGAGTACTCCTCCCTTGGGGGTGTCCAGTTACTACAGGATTTCCCATCAGGTCTTCCTGTTGAGCACCACTTCTAAGTCTCCCTTTTCTGACGCGGGCGTCCCTACCGGCCCCAGACCTTGATTTGAGAGAAGGGCGGAAGAGGGACTCCAGAACGAGGTTTTCCTTTTCAGTAAGTTCTCCTTATTCAACGCACCCATTCCCTCTTCGCTGTGCTCGAGGTTGTCGTATTTCCCAGGGTGCAGTGGGCGTCCCTTGGTTGGTTACCCTCGATAAATTCTTCTTTTCACTGATATGACGACCGATCCAAGGTTTCCTTCCTTTCCTTTCCAACACATTTCTTCGCTATTGATCCCCATCTCTGCCTCGACTGAGCCGACGTAGACGACCCTTTGAGACGTTTTTATTCTCTTTACGTCTTTCAGACCCCTTCCTGTTCTGTTGATCGAGGCCGTAATATAGATCGATGGTGTATCTTTTGCGCTTTTACTTTCTCCCATTGGTCATATGACCACCATTTCGAATGAGTCACTTTGAACCCTCGCAATTTCTTGAACACAACCGGTCAGAAGTAAACGGTGGCGCTCTGATTGACAGGACTTGTAGGATTTAGGCTTTTTCCCCCAGCACGCCATCCGTGTCGGCCTTGATTTGTCCTTTCTCGCTCAGGTCCTACTTTACAGATTTTTTTTTCAGTCGAGTTCTTATTCCAACGATTGAAGGTTCTTCTTTTTAGATGGCTTTCATACTTTTACAGTGTTCCTTTTCCCAGAGTTCCATTGTCGATAGAGCTTCCTTCTCATCAGTTTGCGACTAAGTTGCCCGCAATGGAAATTGCTGCCCATCCCCCTCTCCGCCGTTTTTCGCTATCTCCCTCATTATTCATCGTTCTGTTTACTGGGTACTTCCCCGTGAGCGTTCCTGTTGTTGACATTCTTGAGCGACCCCCCACTGAGCCTTGTCTTTAGTCTATTTTGAACTTCGCCTTGTTCTTAGCATGCCCAGTAATTGCCTCTTTGAACTCTTTTTCTCTTCTGCGGGCGTCGGAGCCGTCTGCCACGTTCCTCCCGCCGGGTTCTTTTCCCAGGCGTTGTTCTGTCTTACAGGTCTTCCCTGGTTTCCCTTTATCAACTTTTTTCGGCATGACTAACCAGCGAAAGTTTGCAGGTTTGCGTATCTTTTCCTTTTAGACTTTGGCGGAAGCTTTTCCCCCCTGAGGTTCTTTCCTTTTCCACCGCGGCGGCGATCCCGGTCAGCGCTTCCTGCGACTGGTTGAATAGGATGGCGAACCTTTTCTTGGCAAAAAACCCTTCTGAGACCAGGCTGTTTCCTTTTTACGGCGATACTTTCTTTTTTCTCACGGTCTCATTGGCGATTCACGTTCCGGCGAGATTGTGTTTCACCAACAAGGTCTGGTCCCACGCCCAAAAGTCGCAAGGCGCGGTCCTTCGTGAGTCCTCTGTTTTGTTTTTTCCTTCTACTCGTCGTCCGTCTGCGAAAGCCGTTTTCCCCCCTCTGTTGTTGACTCGACGCCAAGACGTCCCCATGAGCTGTGGCGTTTTTATGTCATCCGCCCGGTGATCCTTTCAGTCGAGAAACGCAAGAAACTTTGTCCTGATCGGTCCTGTTTTGAGGCCTACAGAGCCTTCGCTCACATTTTGGCCTTATTCGGTAGCCGTTGTACCCCCCTGCGCGCGGGCGAAAATCTCCCCCGACTTTGTTTCTGTTTTTCCCCTTTTCAACCCCGTCCTTCATTTTTGAACCAAGCCCTTTTTTACAGAGCCAGGCATTCCAACCCCCTAACTAGCCTTGGACGCCAACATCGGCGCGCGCTGTCTCCTTCTGTGTTTCTCGGTACCCCGTATCTACAGTACTTTCCCATGGTGACTCCACTTTGTCATTACCTGTACCCTGAACTTTACCCCTTACTCTCAACATTGTTCGTTCACCCGTCAAGCCGTTGGAAACTGATTTCCTCCTCTTTTCCCTCCTTGCCTTACCTATTTGCCCCTTCCGCCCTACCACTCCTCAGGCTACGGATAGAGGGCGTGCCCATTCATGGTGCAATCCGAACCCTACAACCTCTCTCTAGCATACTTTAGTCGCCGAGGGTTGTTCACCCCTCATGTCTTTTGTCTACACGTCCTCGGCGCGAATGTGTTCTCTGCCCCCGAACAGCGAAGAGACTACACCAGCTATATTTGGTTCTCCTTCGAACGGTCGACCTTTTAAGGTTGCTTTCTTGTCCCTTTCTTCCCATTCGAGAACCGCTCCGGCGGCGACCCGTCACCGGGGTCTGAATAGTATTCTCTTCTACGGATGTTTTTCGACGAGAGACTCAGCCTTTTCACCTTCTTTGATTTTGCCGGGAGAGTTTCGTCTATGCGATCGGCCCGTACATGCAGTATCTCTCGGTGCCTTCCCGGTGACGTCACTACCTTTTTGTGCTCGGAGCTATTTCCTGTGTTTGAGTGAATCTCCCTCTTTCTTTTACAGGACAATGGCGTATCCTTCCCCTTCCCCGACAACGACCCCTCGCACGGATTGGTCTGGGTGGGGCATTTCTTTGCCGCCACTGCCACCTTTTCCAGGCGATTGATGAGCCTTCTTCCCCTCTCAGTTTTTCTAATAATTTCTTACCTAATCTCTCGGAAGGCGGGATTTTCTTCTCTTCCACTTCTCCCCCCGAAATGACAGAGCTTCCCCCACTATATTCAATGACCCAGTCTTTTATCGCTCATGGAGCACCGCTTTCTATTCCGGCTTTTTTCTCTCTTGTATTGCACCCCATTTTTCTGGTACCTTCTCAAACACGGTGTACCTGGTCGTCCCTCCCTCCCCCGTACGCCCCCAAAACCTTGGATGATTATGCCGGAGTGACTTTTCTCGAGAATTCACTTCGACCACTCCCCCAAAACTAATCCCCTCTCATGTTGTGCGAGGCGCTGCTGGGAATGCATTCTTTCTCAAGAATGCCCCTTACCTTTCAATACCCCCTGTACGGCTTCACTTAGCTTCTTGGTACCTATTACCCCCCTGTTTTGGGTTGTTATTTCCACAGCAGGTCTTTTTCCTTCACATGAATAGTTGCGATTAATGGATGGACCTCGTTGCCCCTTTTTTCTAATACCTAAGCCTCGCAATCTAAATTCCGAACCACCATGCATTTGAGACCTTTTTTAGTCTTTCAACTGTCTTTTCTAGCGCTCTCCGTAATCGCCGTTCATTCCTTGACAGTTTTGCGGTTTCCTGGTACTATGGTATTTTTCCTTGCATATTGGCTTCCTCGACTGAGGTTGCAGCGGCCGCTTTTTCCTCCAACTTGCAAAGGCGGTGCTCCCTGGAAATAGCCAAAATCCTCCGTGTCTAGACATAGTGTCTAACTTTTTTTGCCCGTAGCGCTTTGGCTTTTGTTAGTCCGGATTGGTACGAGCCAGTAATCCGGGGTCCCGTTTTCTCTCCTCTTAGTATATGATTGGGGCGATTCTTAAGTCGTTCCCCTTTTTTTTGACTTCTTAAGGGGACGCGGGCGTCGCTTTCTCAACACCCCAGCCTCGCGTCGATCTCTGGTCAGGGTATTCCTTTGATCCTCCGACGGTGAGCCTTTTCTATCAACCTCTCCTTTGATAGCCTCTTTTGTGATTTACCTGTTTGTTCTTGGCTCGCTTGGCCTTGCACCGCGAGGAGTAAATGTCGTGCTACATAGTTCTGACAGAATCCCCCTCAACGGTTCGCCGCTGAAGCGCCAAAGCTACTGGAATCTATCGTCGTCCTAGGCTGACACCCCAGCGTCTCTCGATGGTGCCGCAGTGTATTTTTTGGAAGGTCCTTGTTCTCTGATATCCTCTTTAGCCATCACCCCTTATTGATTGATGACGTCTTAGGAGGACGTGATCGAGCAGTAATAGTCGATCTCTGGTGTAGTTTCTTCGCATTTTTTCGGCTGTCACACATTTGGAACTTGATCCGGCCTTTTTTGATGAACACCCCTCTCGACGACCCGTTTAGTTCTTTTACCGGATGTATGTCGGATGGGCACGCTCCTTCACGTGGGGCTCTATCGCAGACCAGGCTCCGGCAACTAGTTGCCCTTCTAGCTAGTATTATTTTCCAACGTCTTGCCGTCTTGGGGTCTCGGCCTTTGGTAAAGTTCGGTTTTCCTGGTACGGATTTGATTCCTTGTGTTAATTTCGACTTGGCTCTTATAAGTTTGAGCCACATTTCCCAGGAATTAACTCTCGCCGTCACATTGGCTTTCCTTGATAATGTGAATGACTCTTTTTATATCCCTCTTTCCATTCCCCTCTTCGGAATTATGTTCCGTGAAAGGGAAGCTGACCCCCCCCCCGTTGCCACTATCCCCCCCGATGTTGTCCTTCGATTTCTTTTTTTCCATTTTCCGCCTGGGGGTAGTACAACTTGCACTGATTTGAAGGTGCCCCCCTCTGGTGTTGTTGAGGTTACTGAGACCCGGTCTGCCAACAGGTCCAACGGAATCCTAGGTTGTCTTGTTCCATGAAGCAATGACATACTTCTCCCTGATCATTCTCCGGTTTGTCGTCCGTGCAGTCAGAAGCTGACAGCTTCGGGTGACGAGTAGAGGTGACCCTTATCTCTGCAACGTGATTTTGACAACCAGCGCTACGACGAGCGTTTCTAGAATATTGGCACTCTTGATTGGAGACTGGTTCCCCCCATCGCCTCTGTCGCTGTTACTTGGTCCTACTAGTCCATCGGGAAGGTTTTTTTCATCACGAGGTATTCCCCCCTTTCCCTCTGCCGCGCGGGCGTAGATCCTGTGCAGATCTAGAACTTGCCCAACTGATTCTGGCTGGCAAATTTTTTTTTTCGATTCAGTCTTCATCTGGTTTTCCCTACCGGAAAGATAATCGTGGCTGAACGTTCTCCTAGGGGCCCTCCTTTCCCAAGAGGTGGTTCGTATTCACCGACGCCACTCCTCCCCTCTCCTTTCTCTAGCTGGTATGCACATTCGACCGGGATCAGGTAATTTCCTACCTGAACGGCATAACAACGCCTGGACTCCCTTCTTTTCGGAACGGCCCCTGTTGCAGACTTCCCAAATCCCGATCCACAGTAATCATTTCTCCCCTTTCCTCCTTTTTCCTCCGGACCCCCAGTTTTGCTTTTTCCCGTACACATCTCTACACCTACTCAGTTTTTTTCTTAAAACAGCTGCAGCTCAGGTACGCACCTGCCCCCTAACTCTCCCGCATGGTTTCCTCTTTACGAGATCTTTGCATTCCACATTGATCTTCCCCCCCCGGGACGCCCCCTCTTCTTATCGTGCTCTGGTTCATTGGCCTGAGGGCGCCCTTCTTCTAATATTTACGCCCATGGCAGTCATCCCCTCCCCCCTCATCACTTTCACGACCTGAACCTGGTCCCCTTCCTACAACCCTTCACTGCTGCATACTGATTCAAGAAGATCGTTCAGATTTTTTTTCCCTGCAATCGCATCTTTTCCTTCGAATGACAGACTTTTTGCCCCTTGCATGGTATTTTGGCGGTTGTGACCCCAATAAGCATACCGCCTACATACGGTAAAGTATTTTAAGGGGTCTGGGGTTGTCAAACCTTCCGAGTTTACTTGTCCCTGTAGTCACTTTGGCTCCGGCAAGCACAGCGAGAAGTCTCACCCCCTTTCACCCCCCTCCCTCCTACATTACGGTTTCGACTCCGCCGTAAATACCCGGTGATGCACGTAAGACTTCTCTACGGATCTGAACCCCGCTAGACTTTCTTTCGCAGTTCTTTTTGGCGGGCCTCGTCTTTAGGATTGAAGGAGGCTTTTTGGTTCCTGAACGCCACGAGGAGTCCCTGTGGCTCTCCCCCCCCTTTTCAGATTTCTCCTTAGTATTTGACGTCGCCAGAAAGCCTTTCCGTGTGCCTGTTCCCCGTTCAGCCACCTGCCCCTGTGAAAACGACAATCCGATCACTCTCCTCGTTTTGAGCCCTTGGTTTTTTTTTTTTTTTGAGCGACCTTTCTGTATTCACGCTTTCCTTCTCTTCTCGCAAGTAGGTTTTTCCTGGGGACCCGCGGTGTCCCGGGAAGCCTTAGAAGGATGTCCTCTCGTCAGGGGATCGTCAGTTCACAGTTTCATAATGATCGTTTCTTTTCTTGCTTTCCTTTTTAATAACCCTAGCTCTTTTCACACTTTCCAACGTTTAAACGTCTTTCTCGCTCTTGACGGTCTCACCCCTTTCGGCGGTTCGTTTTCTCCCCCTGCGACTCTCCTTCCCAGTTGCAGATTCTCCCAAAGAGGCGTCACGATTCTATGCTCGTCAACACTCTTCCAAAACGTCTTAGCCCACCCTGGCTGTACCCCCTGCGATTACCCTTCCCGCGACGCGTATTCCCACCTTTTCTTGCCAGACCTTATAAACCGCGTCCCACTTACCAATCAATATCTTGTGGGCGTGATTTCGGATTGCAGGTGTCGGGCTCATGTCACGGCGAAAACTCGGTCAATTCCGCAATTCGACCCAGGCTTCGTCCCTGAGGTGCCATTACACATCACATCCTCTTGTGTGGTGTGCATTTGCCCCAGCCGTTTTTCTTGTCCATGAATCCGTTGTTTCTTTTAAAGGTTCCTGCCCTCGTTTCGGGTTACTCGGACTCTCCCCTTTCGCCGTCCCCCTCTTACCAAACTTTCCTTGTTTGTGACCCTTATCCCTCGTTTGATCTGTGGCACCCCTGATGGACCCTGCCTAAGCCGCCCGACACAGACCCGATTCCACATAAATCGGCTTTGCGGTTCAATACTGCGGGATTATGGCGCAAGAAATAGAGAAAAAGTTGGTCGTCAGCTTTTTCCCAGGGCGACAGCGCGAGCACCGTGAGCCTGGCCCCCCCTCGCACTCTTGTGGGACCCGCTAAGCCCGTGACTTTTTCTGCGGTCAGCCTTTTACGTCATTTTTTACTCTGCGGCTGTTGCGTGATTCCATCGCCGCGATGCCACGAAGAGCAGCTTCTCCAGGATTCTCCTTGGTGGATTTTTTTCACTTCTTTTTTCCTGCTGGCCCTTTTTTCGTAGTAAGTTCAGCGTACAGTCTAATCCGGGGCCCGTGCAGCTATATTATTATTTCTCTTCTTAATTTGATCTTCCCTGACAGTTCTCGACCCCTTTGAACGGAACTTTTCTTAGTGGAAAGTTAGGTCAACCTCGCGTGTTCGAGAGGATATGGCGAGTAACGCTTCGACGCCCCTGTTCCTGGCCCCTCCCTGCGGCTCCTCTTCACTCACACGTCCCCCCCCCCCCGTCCAGATAAGATGTAGAGGAGGTTTTCTGTGCATGTGTCTCCTCTTTTGACACCGCTACTCTGTCCTGCTTCGTGCCCGATTCGACATAGTACTCCGTCGCGCCATTTTTTCACGACGTAAAGGACCTGCCAGCTTCTTTTTGATGCCCTCTCTTTTTAATAGGATTCCCCATCGTCTTCTGCAGAGAAGATTCGTTCAGCCCCGCCGGGACTTTTTTCTGTGCCGGCGAGGTATCTATATCCCTTCACATAGACCCTGTCTTTTCCTGATTGAGCGAGTTCAGTTTCTCGCTGTTTGTCCCTTACATTTCCCGAGGAGGAACTTGAACTCCCTTGCCTGCCCCATTCTTGCGGACCACCCAACATCGCGTCCCCACGTTTACTTAGGAGTGTACAGGTTCTCGGCTGATTTCGGTCCACTCAATGCCCCTTTTTCCGCCCATGCCTTCTCGCTCAGTCTCGGGCTCCTGCACTATTCTCGGGTCGAGCTCTATTCTGATTAAACCTGCGCTTTTGGTTCCTTTTTCCCAGGTCCGTCACCCCCCTCTATTTTTCCTTCCATTTTTCCTCTACGACGATATAGTAGAATCCGTTGCGCCGAAGGACCCGGTCCGTGGACCTCCGATTGTCGCTGTTTCTGTCTTCTTTCGCCTAAGTCACTATTGTTCGTCGTTGCAGTGTCCGACCCGTTGCTTGGGTTTTCCTTGAGCAAAACCTTTTTTGTCCTCCTCGCTGTGGGTAGAACCTTCCGGATTTCCTTTTGCCCCATATGGTTTCTTTCCGGTCCCGGGAGCCGGTCTTGACACCTTTCCTAGGCAGTTTCTCCGTTGATTCTTCACTTGCCAGATCCGGCTTTTTCTATCAATCAGTTTCATGGCCCTTCTTCTTTATTTAGCTTAGTCTTTGCCGCTTGTGCCGGCCTTTTCGCCGGACGCCTTTAGCCACGATGATTTGCCTTCTGCCCCCAAGCTCGACCCCTTAATAGCTGCAGCGAACTCGTTTTTGCGATGCTCTTCCCCCCTCGAGGCCTGTCGCCCCTGTTGCTTTCGATGACTGTTCTGGGAATTTGCTCACGATGGTCTTTTTTCCCCCTGGCGATGCCCGTTGCGCGGCTCTTGTGTGTTTTCCACAAGCTATCCCTTTTTTTTTAGCGCTTCCCGCTCGGCTTTGCCTCATTCTATCTTGGCGAACAACTTTTTTCCGGCCTACCGGCCGGGCCCCCTCTTTGGCTCGCGGGGCCTCGACGCCAGCCCTGCCTTGATCCCTTGCTGATCTTTTGTTGTCCTTAATCCGGTTATGGCAGCCTGACCGGTTTCCTGACAAAACTCCCTAATCCTTCTTGAGTCTCGGCCCTGTTGACAGATTTCCTGACTCCTCAGTTCAAAGATTTTCTTTCCACCAGGACAATCCAGTTTTCGTCTGATTCTCTTTAAGTTTCTTCAAATCTCTATATCAGGTTTTTCGTGATCTCTTTTCACACCGCGCCTCACAGTCCACTTTTTTTACCAAAGTCCCCTGCCGAACGACGCATTGTACTAGTGACTATCTGAGTAAAACTGCTCCCACGCCTTTGGGAGATTTCTCCTTACTGCCTGGGCCTCCCTATTCTACTCTTTCCCTGCTGTTATCTTCATCAAAGCGGTCAGTCTGTTCACGCACCGACCCTGTGACCAAATTCCTTCGACCCCTCCTTCAAGAAGTGGGTAATCTACTCTTTGTACAACATGTGCCGATCCCCCGCGTCCCCCTTCCCCGGCGCTCATTCTTCCAGAGGGCATGTGCCTGTCTGGAGGCCGTAACCCTTCATCCTCCCTCCTAAACCAGGGCGATCCTGACTTTTTTTTGGTTGTCTTCGAAAGCTTCTCCTCTCGTAATGGTTATCTTCTTCCAGAACAGCTGAGAATCTGCACCCCTCCCCCCGCGATCTCTATTCCTCCGATTTTTCCTCTCCACTACTCAGAAATCCTGGCATACCCGTTTTATCGAAACTTCGGAGAGACATTCCATTGCATCGTTCCGGACCCTTGCTTGACGTTGGTTTTCGGCCTATGTCCCCCTGTCCCGTCTCCCTGCCAGTCTCTGTGGCGCTTCAACTTCGTACCCGCCGTTTGCCTTTGCGAGCCGCTATGCTGGCCTTTTTCCCTAAATTTGGTTTCCAGTTCCATTCCTCCCCCTGCCCCACTCTGACCCCTTCCACCTCAGCACGAGTCCTATCTTTTCTTTTTGGCGTTGACTTGTATGAGGCGCGGTCTTCCCGGAACCGCTTGCGGTCTCGACCCGACATCCTCTCCCCTTCAGAGAGGCTTTGGGAGGTATGGTCCCATGGTCTTCTCCCGTCTGGCGCGACATCGTAATCCGGGATCGCAGAATATTTCATAAAATCTCGCTGGACCTTTCTCTCTTCTCCTTTTTTTTCTAAGGCCCTCTCGTTCCCAAAACTCATGGGAGTGTACCCCCCTTGCTGACCTTCTCGTATCGCGGTTTTACCGATTTTCTTTTTTTTGGAGGCCCCGAAGAATATTAACTCAACCGCTCGTTTCTCATCAGCCCTATCCGCCCAAACTGGTTCTATTCCCTTCGATACTTCTCTAGCGCATACAAGCTTTAGTCACTTCCCGCCACATGCCCTTTTTTATGGCAGCCTTTTATGGGTAGAATTTCCAAGAGCAACGAGGTCAATCCTAATCTCCCACGGCTTCGTACAAATCTGAGAACCTCTATATTCTCCCGTTGTTGTTGTTTCTTGTCTGTACATCTCCCTAGCCTTGTAAGAGTTTTCTCCATGGAGACCTAGTTCTCGGGTTTATCAATTCGCTTTTCTCAGCGCCCTAGCCCCCGCTCAGTTTTGACTTTTGTCGCCGGGTGATATGTTGCAATCTTGGATATGCGGTTCGCCCAGGAATCCTGTTAATCTTTCCCTTCTTTGAGGATTTTCATGGACTGATGGCCGGTCGCGGTTTGTCCCACTCCTCTATCTTAGTTCCCCTTTTGCCGAGAGGGCACGCGTCCGCGAGCTAACGCTATCAAGGCGGTGCGCTGCACCTACTCGTGAACCCAACTTTTCCCATATGATTTTTTTTTCCTTTACAGTCCAGGGCTTTCGTTGCCGTCTGTCCGAGAAGCATAATCCTGGGTCAGGGCCGCCTCTCTTTATGATACGTCTCATATTCGTTTTGACTATCCCTCCTATTTCCCATCGGGACTATCTCGTGCCTTTTGGTTTGGTACCGCCCGTCCCCACAATCCCCCTCGCGTTGGAGATGCTCTGGTCTCTTCCCTTGGGCGATCCTCCTCTTTTCTTTACGCCGTCGCTCATCCCCGTCAACTCCAAAACCTCCCTATATCTCGTTTAGAGTTTTTTTAGTATCCTGAGTGTCCCCCCCTTTTTTCTCGTACTTCGAGAGCCTGTTGGGCCCCGATAGATAGACGGACCTTCGCTCTCCCTAACTGCAGTCAGTGAGCCAACTCTTGTCGCTCTTTTTTAATAGTGCGACAAACAGCCGCCTGCCAGCCCCGAGTAATGACGTTCCAAAGACAGCTACTTCTTTCCCTTTTAGGAGTTCTCTCTCCTTGAGTCTCCAGTCACCTATTATCTTGTCTTCCGGCATCATCCTTACTTACTCTTCGATGGTTGTTATTTCTCTTCTCGCTTTTTCTTTTTTCATCTATCCCCCCATTCGCCTTTCTGAGGGACCTTTTCACCTCCCTTCCCCCCCTTCTGGGTGAAACACATCAGATAAGACCCGTATCGATTCTGGACCCCTGTCATTGATGGTCCCCCCTTTTCCCTGTCCCTTTGACACGCCCCCTCTTAATGCCTTTCGTCCCGCATTGCGTCGTTCGGCAACCCTTTGCCAAGTCGAGCTAGGATTTTCCAAAGTCTTGCCGGGTGGCGAGGATTTTTTTCCCCGGAGTTTCTTTATGGGCCATTTGATCAGCCGCTCTTCTAATCCAGTGTGGGCCTAATTGGCCCCAGGACCTGTTGCATCTCGCCGCGAGTTTAGTAGTAGATTAGTTGCCTCCTTTTTCTTGGTCTAGTCCCCCCCTGTCGGTTTAGGCTCCATTGGTATTTTCCCAGTTTAGATTGCCGTTCCAGAGAGAAACAATTTTCTTCTCTTGAGTGACTGGGTTTTTAGTTTCCCCCCCTTCACCTTTCTCTTGTGCCAAGATGTTTGAGCTTTTTTTACGGGAATCTAGGAGCCGGTCTGCCCCATTGCCTACGCCGCCGGTCTCCCGGAGTTGTTCTTGTTCTAGTCTATTTCGGATCACCGGGCTTAGGCCCCCCCCTCCGACGATCCTTCTTCCTTGTGCTTCTAGGCCCCCTCTCGAGCCCGCTCGTTTCCGGCTCATCCGGAGTAGTGCATTGATATCCTAGTACCCCCTCTTTTTGCTAGTCGGAAGAAGCTCATTGCGTCGAAATCTTGGGCTTTGCTCATGCTTGTCCACAGATCGACTCATGTCCCATTTATGGAGAGTAGTTCCGGTCTATCACGAGCCCCACAATTTCTATTGGCCCACCGTCTTTTTCCTAATCTTCTTGTTCACTCCGTCCAGCCAAGAACGAGTTTTTTCCTCAGCTTTCCCTTCCCGAGAGTCGAATTTTTGCAATCATCGTGTTCGACCTTCCTCCTTCTTACTCCCTTTACAGTCCCGGGATTGGCCGGAGACCCTGACAGTGTCTTTCGGGTCGCTCTTTTATCTTTCCTACGCCCGTTGATCCTTTCCAGCGAGGACCCTCTTCCCCCAGTACTTCCCTGGAATTTAAGGTTGGCCCATTGGCTTGTTCTCCTACTCCCTTAACCAATCCCCTCTTTTGCACCGTCATCCCTGGTTCCTTTTTGTACGACCCCAGTCCTCTTCCGGGCTGGGGGCCCCACCCCCCCCCCCAATATTTTACACCGATTCTGTGTTTCTTCTATGTCAAACCCTTTTTCCCTTTGATCTTTCCCCCTACCTTCCGCAAAACCCCGTCATGGGACGACGATTGATCCCTGTTCCTAATTCCCTTTTACGACGCCCCCTGCTCGACGAGGATGGCGACAGGTCCTTGCCACTAGTTGCAGGCTCTTTGATCTACCGTCTCCGCTCGCTGCCTGGATTTTCTTCCAAGACCCCCTAAACCAAATGGTCCCCAGTCTCTACCCCCGAGGTCAAGTTGCAACTATCCTACGCTTTCCTTCACTTGCCGTATAGGGACCTTTGTCCCAAAGACCGTTTAGGGCGGAATTTATTTTTCCCCATTCACCTTCAAATCTCGACCGGTCACTTGCATTCTCCTACGGGGTCCTGGCGCTCTGTTGTTCACCCGACATCGTCTCCAATTCCTCCTCGCGAATGGGCTCGATGAAGAAAAGTAGAGAGTTCACCTACAATCCGAGAATCCCTGATAAGGACTCCCTCGTTTCACCCGGTTTATGGCCTTGACGGACGGATATCGTCGTCCTGAACCGTCCGGGATAAGTACGGACGGCTTGTTTCATGACGTTTTTTTTTTCTTTTTTGTCGACCCTTCCAGACGAGAAGCTCCCAGGAGCTTTTTCTTTCTTCACTCGGGGACGTCGTGAAGTGTCGCGCTTGTCGATAGGCGACTCGTCAGACAGTTTGATGCCATGACGCCAACTTCTCCGTGTTGAAATACGACAACCCTTCGCTGCACTCGAGCATCTTTTTCTTTTTTCCTTGCATTGATGAGGCTCGGCACCCGGCCCAATTTTTTTTTCTCCGCAAGATCTAGGAGATTTTCAAGCTCTTGGGTTGGGACGTTTGTTCTTTTTTCCCTAGGTCCCCTTTCTCTAGGCCCTTATGGCTCTAAGATAATATTGATCGCATTATCCCCCCTTTCATATAATACTGGCTGCCTTTCTTGATTCTTTTTTTTCACCCTGTCTTCCCAGCCCTTCCAGCGCGTTCAAACACACTTTCCTTTATCATTCGACACGTCGACGTCTCTTCCGGGAGAACGATGCTACGTTTCCGCTTGCCATTCCGGCCTTCCTAGCAAGATGATGTCCGCGACGCGTCATTCCGCCACTCTCCTAAAAACGGCGATGGATGAACTCTCTTACTCGCTGCCCTTCCAACTTGAAAAGAACGCGCCCTCTCAAGCATTTTTTTCTGGAGCTGCGACGCCCTGTCCCCGCCACCTCTCCGATCTCCCCCACCTCTTAACTCTACCACTCTTATCACACCCTGAGCGACGGATGTTCACACTATCTCCCCAGTTGTTGTGTTTTGACAAGGGTCCTCTCTTTTCAAATTTATGTTTCAGCTATTGATTTGACCTCGTTTCCCGGGGCCATTCTGCAATCCGGTTGTGCGCAAGCCCCACACCAGGAATTTTCTTTTTCCCTTCGCTTTTGACCTGGGTCTCTGGAATATTCTCTTTCTCGTCCCCTAATTTTTGCCCGTTCATCATCAGCCCCTTTCGGGGGGCGATTTGTTGGACTTGGCGAGCGGTCGTGTTCCGTCAATCTTACTAGGCCCTTTTCAAGACGCTCCTGCCGATTTCAAGTGTTTTGAGCCGCAGATCGACTACATCCGACGTTTTCAGGGCTTAGTTCCTCCCCATTAGTTCTTGAAGATCTGAATTTTGGTTCGGGATTTGACTGAATAATTTCCAGTGCCTCATATGCTCGTTTTCTAATTCTTATCGTGCGATTCCCGGATCAGTATCTGATAATTCCCTGGGCCGCTGTTAAAGCCTTCCCCCCACCCTTCTCGTTTTTTTTTTAGATGATGGTCTAGGGCTGAGGACTTTTCCTGATACGCCCGCGGTCATTCTTCACCCTTTCCCTACAAACGAAACCCCAACTTCAACTTTCCTGATTGCTGATTTTTCTATTTCACGTTTCCTGGATGCGTCCGTTGCCTGCACCGCTAGTACTTTCTTAGGGCCGATCCTTTATGATAAGGAGCTTCCCCCTTAGTCATCCGTTAAGATCCAAAGTCCCGTAGATTTCGTCATAGTCTCCTAACAAAACTTCGAACTAGGCCTCTTTACCCGTTCGCTTTGGAAGAGGTTATGAGATTCCCGTCACGGTCTTCGCAAGTCACTTTTCTTGCGGTCCTGTCTTCTGTGGTGGTCCTGATCTTCGAGATTTTTTTCTGGTTACTCGCTATGGGTCTCCCCACTCGCTGATCCTGAACGGCTGCCATTTTTTTGTGAAACCTGAAAATGAAAACCCCCCCCCTCGGCGCCTCAACCGTAGCGACCATGATTCCCTTTCTTCGGCAGGTCTGCTTATGGGCCCAAGAGAAATTCCAAGTTTTTTTTTCCCGCGCTCATTCCCTTCGCGCGCAGTGAGCGGGCTTCCTGTCCCCCTCTGGTCTTCCACGTCGAGTTAGATTCCTTCTTCCATGCTTGACGGTTTGTTCTGGTAGGTTCATTGGCGTCTTTCCTTTTATTAGCCAAGCATTTTGAGCGTATCGAGCGTACTGCCTCCCCGTTGCGCCCGCATTGGTCCAGGACCTTGAGCCTTCTCCGAAGCTTTTGGCGTAAGAATTTCATGTGTTTCTCTCTAATCTTCCCCTTCCCGGCGTTTTTGTAATTGAAGCTCCCCTTTGGACATCACGTCGCGCACCACTGATTCGGTGTTTCATCTATGTCGCACTCATTGGGTCTCTCTACCCAATTTCACCTGATTGTCTTTGCCCCAGGTTTTCTAGGCCCTTGCTCTTTCTCTTAGGAGCGCAGGAATAACCGACGCCGGTATTTCCGGAGTTTTTCTGTCCTTCAGTTTCCCTCGTTCCACCTGATCCATTGGGACTCCCCCCCAGCGAACCTCTCCAGTATTTTGTTTTTTTACCTCAGACAGAGCCCTTTTGAAGGCGCTCGCCGGTGAAATCCTCTCCCCTTCTTATCTTGCTCTCAACCATCTTGGCCTTTGGAAGCGCTCCTAGCAGAACCCATGTGGGCCTTTCGACTTCCACCCAACTCCTCCTTTTCGACCGCTGTCGCGGTTGAGGCGATGACTAGTCCATCGGGGTAAGGTCTTATCCTCCCGGTTCACCCCAGGAGTCCTTTTTCCCCCTTCAGATTATTTAGCCCCTCCCCAATTTTAGTCTCGGCAGGAGCTCATTTCCTCCTCTCTCCCTTGGTGGCCGAAGGCAATGATCATCGTTGCCTCAATGAGATTCTTCTGCACATTTGTTGCTACATGAAAGACTTGTCTGTTTTTCCGGCTTTATGTATTCAGCTCTGTGCCTTAAGCGATACCTTTACTCTGACCAAGTAACCAACGCCTCCGATAATTGCGGTTGTCATTTGATGACCGTTTCCCCCGATCCCTCCTCATCTTTTGTCCTTCCAATCCTGGGGGTGTCGTTTCGGGACCCAAGTCGAGGCCGGGCGCCACTATTTCCCCTCCCTCATTTTGTTTGAGCTCGCTGTCGGCCCAATTCTCACTGTAATACACCCCGTATTTTCGTCACGACGCGGGACCTGACGAGTCGGCATTTTAACACGATCGACGGCTACCCTTCTTTCCCGAGATTGCGTGTTGACATTTTTCCCCGTCTATCCACCTTACGATCGATTTTCGCAATGGCCGCTTCCTCCCAGGCCTTTAGTAAGGCCCCCGCCTTTCCCATTTGACCCAAATTGCTTCCCGTCGGAAATCCTTTTTCCTTTTCTTTTTTTTTTTCTAACGCATCCTTTTTTAAAAACGATCTAGTTCATACCCTATGTCTTGGCCGCTACCTTGGAGACGGCCTTCCTCTCGTTACTTTTGTGCCCCTTGCATCCCCAATTCTCCCACCGACTAAATGCAGTTCAGCCCCTTTTGCGCTGGTCCCCCACTCCTGTATGACAGATTACAGTTCCATTCGAATTTGTGGGCTCCCCTCTTTCCACCCTCCCAGCGAGACCCAGTCGCATCCCCAACTCCTTCTTTGATCTCATACGACGTAGCCTTTCTAAGAACTTTCATTATCTCTTCGCCCCCCCCGCTTCCGGAGCTGACCCCCCAGTAGTGGCGGCTCTTCCTTCGGAGCTGCAGTCCTTCTAGGTTTTTTTCTTTAAGACGGTTCTTTTGTGGCGCTATTTACTCCCTGTTGGAATGGGCTTAGCTTTTTGTTCTATGCGATTAGGCCCGAAGAGTCTATCTAGGTGCAGGCCACCGCTGATTCCACTGAACGGTGCACACTAAATTTGTTTTTTGATTTTTTCCTTCGAGTAGCTCGGTCAGTTTTCCCGGGTTCTTCCCTGACCCTTCCTCAGGCCCTACCTCTCTTCCCCACGCGCGGGCTGGGTGGGTCAATTCCGGGAAGCCCTTTTCCCCCTTTCGCAAGTTCCCCTCAGTTACTCGGTCCCGCAGATCGACTTTCTTCCCCGATCATAATAATCTATCGGCCTGCCCTCTTATGCTTTTCCATCCGGCCTTCCCCAGCTTCCCTCTCTTTCCAAAAACCTTTCCAATTTTCATGCTTCATCGCTCTTAAGTTTGAATGACGTGTTCGTCTTTCTTTCAATTCTCGGCACTGCTGCCGCCCCCGATGACTTTCCCCTGCGACGGCTCGTCAATCGTCCCCCAACTTCGCCCCCACAACTTTCTTGGCTTCGACGCCTTTCCCCCACTGATTCCCCCTCTTTCCAAACGCTTACAACGTCACGACGTGCGGCATGGTTGGCGATCTCGATTAGAGGATATTTCCTTTCTGTGCCTGGCCCCCCCCTGATTCAATCCCTGACAACCTTTTTTATACCTCGAGACGTGGGCACATCTCTCTTCTCCGTCTTTTTTTTGAGCTCTTGTGAAAGTCTTCTTTAATGACTTTTCCCCCTTTGGCTAGAACTTTGATGCAACCCTCTTTATCGGGCCATCTTGCCGACACCTGCATGGCCGCGTTCTTCCCATCGCCACCAAATTTCCGGGTTTGCTTGTTCTTGTGATCTTGGAACATTTGGCTAATAGGCCTTTCTCAGCCAGTTTTGGCTTCGTTCTTTCTTGGAGCCGGTACAGTTTGACACAATTTATGGTACCTTCGTACGTTTTTCCCCGATCGTCCTAAAAGTTTTGCGAACGGTCAATCTCCTACATCCTTCTTTCAGGACCGTGGCCCCAGAGTTTTGAAGCGTTTCAGGGTTGGTTCTTTCCTGATTTTAGATCACTCTCATAGTTTTGCATTATTAGATCCTAGCTATTCGGCCCGGCACTTCTTTCGCCCCCTCCCGGGCTCAGGATCCCTGGGAACTCGTGGCGTCACCCCTTTACCAACTCCCCTCGTTCTCAGAGTTAGTGACAGTCGCGGATTTAGTCGTTATTATCCTTGTACTCCATCAATTCACCCGCAAACACGCCACCTTCTTACGAGTGCTCGAGTTTTTTATTTCACACTTTTTCCTGTTTCGTCCGCCCCCAAGCTTTTGATCTTTTCTTTATCGCAGCACTGCAATCCCCCTTTCGTACTGACGGTTTTGCCGAGCCCCCCCTCCCCATACCAATAGTAGCCCCAAGCCTTAATAAGAGCCGATAACCATAGTTACAGAAAGCGCCCTTTTCAGCTCCCTGATTCGGGTTTCGTATCCGTCAATTCTGATCCTCCCACCCCTGTCTTGTACTCCCGTTTTTCGTTATCGTTCCCCCCTCGAGCTTCGTGGTGTAGGTTGCGCTATCCTTATCTGTTCTTGGCGATAGTCGCTTGTTTAGGCACTTCTCCCGTCGCCATTTTGACACCCCACGGCGGCCGACCGTACTGCGTGACTTCTCGGGCGTCGGTGATGGGCACGCCGCCATGCACGTGGTATTAAAGAAGCTTCACCTTTTCCTGAGAGGGATTTTTTTTCCCTCAGGATGTCAGCAGTAGGTAGGATATCTCCCCAAGGCGTTCCCGTCTTGGTTCCCCTCTGCCTTTGCGCCCCAGTTCAGGTCGTTGGTCGATATTGGCTGCAAGTCCTGCAGTCTTCTGAGATTCTGTAGCTACTCTTTGCGCCAGCATTGGCCCAGGGACCGCATTCGAGAAGAAGAGTTTTGCGTACGCAGATATTACCTTCTCCCGTCCTGCGTCCGGATTGTCTTACTTTCGTCTTGAAGTTTTGGCCCCCGAGCGCCACCACTGATTCTGTTTATAGATTGTTCAGAAGATTTATGTTGTATTTCCCCTTCCCCTTGAGGTTGACCCGAGGGTTCTCCTTCCTTGGAAGGTATACCACACGGCCCCGCCCGTCAAGAACGGTCTTAATGCGTTTTTTTTCTGTCCTTAAAGGTTTCTCTCTGAACTCCCCCCCCGTTTAGGAATGACACCTTTTCTAGATCGTTCCTTGCTCTAGGTCCCAGCTGAAGCCAGCCCGGGGGCCGGCGTTCTGGGAGCACGTTCGCCATCGACTTCTTGGGCCTCTGCCCCAGCGATCTGCAGTATTTGGATTGGGGAATTTTTTTCCCCACAACGCCACCTAGCGCTGTCTCGGGTTTTATGGCGTTTGACGCGCCCTTTTCCGGTTTGATTCCCCTCCAGTTTCCCGTCCCCTCTGCCTTAGTATGTCTGCTCTTTTTTTGAAAAGAATGTCGCAATTCCAAACGAAGTCTCGTGCCACAGGAGCGCGCTATGACTATTTTGTGACGATACCTGATCATAGTGAGCCTTCCTTCTAAGGCCTCCGCCGTTCAACCCAGCGGGCTTGTTTCGATTGGCTCGACTCCAAGCCATTCCATTGAGCTTTGGTATTTCTGCTTTGTGACCGGACGAGGACCCTTTACTTCCCCCTGAAAACCCTCCTTGAAGACCTTCTTCTGCTGCTTTTCAAGTTTTAAAGGATTCCATCTCAGTAACCCCCTCTCCCCTTTGCCCCTTTGTTTGCCTTTTGTCTCAAAAGGTTTTCCCTGTGAACGGTTACATCTCCCACCGACTTTGTTGCGCTCCCTATTGAAAATTCATTGCTCCCTGGTTAATACAGTACATGGACCCCTCCCGGGCCGCATGGGATATGGCCGAGATTCCCCGTGTGGCTTTTTTTGGCTTCAAGGCTCTACGCATTTTTGCCTTTATGAGCAATGGCACCTTGGGAGAAACCGAGTCTCTCCTCTACGCCGATCGCGCCACTGCCGGGTAAAGCCTTCCTTTTCCTGTTTCCGGGTAAACCTCCCTTAATTGACCAAATTCAACCCCCTTTTTATGATCCTAAAGATTGAAGAAGCTTCTTCCTGAAGTCCCGCTCACTGCGCTTCTGACTTCCTGAGCGTTTTGGTCAAACTTTCTGTCGTGTTGAACCTTCCCTCCGACCGTCCACGTTTTACAATCACCTCCTTTGAGGCGACTCTTGGTCCCCCTACTTTGGCGCCGATGTCGTTCCTCAGCCGTCGACTTTTTGTGGGCTTCTCTGCCTCCCGCTCTCTCTCTCAACCACCGAGATTATATTTATCTGCCTAAAGATACAAAACTTTCTTAGCATCCCCTTGTATGGATATCGAGAAAAGCCCCGTGCGTGACGTTCCTTCGGGGCAGGAATTTATCTTTCCGTGCGGATTCCTTTCCTCTTGGGTGGTCGCCTATTCCGAATCTGATTTTCTTTTTTCTTCCTTCAACGCGGCGCCGTTTTCAAGGCGTCCCTTGTGTCCTCTTCCGATCGGCCCGAATCAAGTATCTCGTGCCTGGCCCTTCTAAACTGCCCCTTTCCCTCCTCCCCCCGCGCATCGAGATTCTTTTTTGAGTTTTGAATTGTTTTCGGGAGTCCCGTTTTCTCTTTGGTTCTCTCCCTTTTCCCCCTCCTCTCTAGCCTCGCGGCTGGGTGGGTGCAGGGCGGACGCCCCCTCCTTGTTCCAGGTGAGCCGTCTACTCTTTAGCTATCGTTGCAAATTCCGGGATCGCATCTTTCTTCTTTAGCGTTTCCTTTTTTTCTTCGCTCCTTCCCATCATGCCAGTTGCTTCCAAAATAATGGCGGGACCATCTGCCTGTCCCCCCTGGTCGTATGTCCTCTGGCTCTTCGTGTGAACGTGTTTTGCTTTTTCCTTTTGTTATCAGTTCCCCCGATAAAAGATGACGTACCCACCGGCTAGTCACTTTCCGCAACTGTCTCCCCGCAAAACTTTTTGATGATGTCCCAGGGGATTAAGGTTGCTTCTTCCGCGCATATTCCCCCCTCCTTTGCCACCGATAAACTAACAACTGCGCTTTTTTTTTTTGCGCTGCGCGGATTCCTTTTTTCTCCCAGCAGGGCAAGTAGTCACGAGGTCAATCCTTAAGAGTCAGGCTTCATGTACCCGAGCGTCTTTTGTCCACCATTCTCTCTCTTTCCTACCCTCTAAGCGAGCGAGATTTGTCCTTCCTCTTCTCGTGTACAATTGTTCTATTCTTTGGATTGACTCTTCTCGGGTCCCATTATTGACTACATCATGCATTCCTCGCAAGCAGCCATCGTCCCAAAATGCGTCGCGTTTTTTTGAAATTTTTTTTCCTTCCTTTTCCGTATCGTTTACATTTCCTTCATCCATTTGTGCGGTTTTTTGGCTTGCGTTAATTTGATCGAAGGTCGCCCCTTTTTTACCGTCCTCCTTTCTGTTTACACCTAGTTACCTCTGATACGCGCCGCCTCGAGGCTGCTCCCTTAGGAGCTGGAGAGATGACCCCAGATACATACGTACGTTTTCATTCATAGTGTTACCCCTTTTGCTCTAGTTGCCTCTTCATGGATTTTCCTTTCCCCGGAATGCCTACCGGGGCCGGTATTATAGTTATATTTTTATATCCTTTTCGTCCTGGACTCCGGGCTCCCTTTGACCTTTTTTTCTCCTTTGACCCCCCCCATCCCCCTGAGTGGCCGCTTTCTTATTTTTTCTCCCCATTAGGTCTCATCAGTTATGTCCTTACTCCTGCCTAACCCCTTCAAAACACTCCCCTCTAGATAGAGTTTTCCGTGTTTTTTCCTTCCCATTTTTCGTGGTTTGTAAGTTTCGGATAACCCGGGTCGCCACTCCTGACCAGTTCCCGGAGAGACCCTTAAAACCCTCGTCCCGAAGTTTTCAGCGCCACAGCTTCCCTTTGAGCTTATCTATTCCTTCTTCCCACCATTAATGCGAGCCTAGAGAACCCGAGTTCCTCTTTGACCTTTTTAGATAGGCATCAGTTTCCTCCCCCTTCACTTGTCTTCTCCCTCCATCTTATGATTCTTTTAGTTCTTCACGTTTATGAAGTATCGAGCCATCCATTGATGGTCTTGTCCCGATTACTTCTGGACCTCCTATTAAATTTTTTTTCCGCTTTCTTCCTGAACTCGTCTCATTCATGGGTGTTTGTTTGGGACCCCCTTTCGTTTTGACTCCTCCCTCTTGCCTCCTGTCTTCTTCTGCCTATCCGACTTCAACCGCAAGACCTCATTGTTCCCACGCATTTCAGTCACGTCCGCCTCCGCCCCACCCCCCTTTCGCGGGACCTGCCAACCTACTTCTTTCCCGTCGTAAGCTCGTATAACCACGGCTGTTTTTTCGTTTGGTTAAAGTTACTGCTTTTCGTATTCCGGATTTGTGAAGTTGCATTGAGCATCTCCCCCCCAGTCTTATTATCATCCGTGGCGCCCTAGTTTTTTTCCAATTGGAACTCTCATGCTTTCTTCGTCTCTCATGTGAACTCCCGATATCCCTTATCTTCTACCCCCTCTTTCCTTTCTGTTCCTTTTTTGCTAATGTTTCGTGTGTTCAGGTTAAAAATTGTTTCACTGTGTAGAGATTCTCTCCCGGACGCTCCGGGGGGGTCGTACCCCAACCCCCCCTTCCAAAGATTCCCTTCTTGGACATCCTTTTGTGAAGTTGAGAGTAGTTCTAAGGTCCCCCCCTGGCCGATCTGTCGGAGTTTTCCCTGTTAGTCTCCCATTATACCTGTCTTCGGCATCCCAACCCATCCCCGCAACAGATCATTGCCTTCTTTTTTCCCTCTTCCGATGAGCCCTCTTGGTGGTTTTTTAAGGGACTCTTCTACCCCAAGATGATATTTAACTCTAGGCCACCAGCCGGTTAATCTCGTACGTAGCTCCGTTAGTCCCCCTCCCTGACCAGTTGTCTTTTCTACATTTGTACACACGACCCGCTGTCGTTTTTGCTCTGGCCTTATGACCCTGATTCCCCCCTCCTCAAGGTGTCCCCTCGGGGTTTTCACCTTCGATTAACGGTTTGTAATCGTGTGGTCGGCTTCTTAAGCCCCACGTCCTGCCTTTTTGAGTCGCTTTACTCTGCCGCGTTCTCAGAGTGCCAAGACATTTCTTTGTAACTTCTCCGGACGACGCCGGCCCCGCTCTAGCGAGATTGCCCCCACCACTTCCACCTTTATTCTTTTCGACTTTCGTTGTATTAATTTTACCTCCTAGTTTTGATCAGTTTCTTCCCGGAATTTTAGAACCAACTAAAAAATTTCATAATTCGAGGCGGTCCTTTGCAGACCTGTAAGATTTTACCCTAACTTCCTCGGTTGACAGGTCGGGGGGCAACGGTTTTTCAGTTGTAATCCCCCAGGACCCGACCCCGGCCCCTTGGTCGTACAACCCCACCTTAACATTTTTGTCTCTAGGATGTCTCACCCACGGCCATCTCACCCTTGTCTCAATTCTTTTCGTCATCGTATGAAGGGCATCCAGTTCCATTACCCCCCCTAAGAAACCCCCCCGGAGGCGCGATTCTGCAATTTCCCATTGACCCACTTCTTTCTCACACGCTTTTAGCTCGATTAACCCTCATGGTACTTCATTTTACTTCCCGGCACTTACCTGCCCGGTCCCAAAGTGCACCCCACCCTTCCCCTTTTTTCACAGCCATATACAATCTTCGACGTTCAGACCTATGTGCGGAACGACCCTTCCTCTGTCCGTCTTCTGACTGAAGTCAGTCCTTCCTGGAGGTTTCGGTTTTCCATTAGTCAATTGCCTTACCACCTGTTCCATCCTCTCGCCTACGGGCTTATCTTCCCGCTGTTTTTTTAACAAGACTGGTGGCCTAGTTAACTTGAATCCAAGCTCGACTTTTTTGGTAATCCCTATGCACCCGAACATTATTTCATTCGCAAACCCCCTCGATCTCTCGCTCTCCTCACGGCCCTCCTCGTCCCACATACTCTCTGAGAACTCCCCTTTTCCTTGAGCAGGAGACCCCACGAATAACGTTGATAAGTAACGTCCTGCGCCTTATTCTTGCGCCTCCGGAACTTTTAGTATGACGATCTAAGCTTATTTATTGGTAGATTTTACCCTGTTGGACTCCTTCAGGGCTCTCCTTTCGTCTATGGATCCTTCCCCTCATCATTATATAGCGTTCCAGGAATCTATTCCCCCAACGTTGACAGACCCTCCCTCGAGAATCCCCCTCTGTTTTGTTTTGGTTTGAACTGCTTTATTTCTTTCCAGCATAAAGTGACCCAGAGGGCGCTCTACCTTATCCTCAGCAATCTTTCTCCGTTTTCTGAGGTAGGGTTGGGGCAGGGAGGGCAGACAGCCAGTTCTTGGCGATCCCTTCTGTTCTTAGGTTAATCCGTTTTTCACATAATTAACGTTTACTACTACCATCGCGGCTTCCCCCTGTATTCTGTTTTTCCCCTTTTTTTTCTTAACTAACTCCTTGCAGGCTACTTCAAAACAAAGTGCTCCACTATTTCTGCCTCTGAAAAGTAGGTATGATCTGATTTGCGGTCTTGCTCCCCCCATCCTTGATCTTTTCCGTTTTCTTTCTGCACCATTAAGGCATCCCCCTCTTCAGTGTTTCACAACCTCGACCTTCTTCTTTCACTTCCGCCAAACGTTCTCCCCCCTTTTTTTCGATAACTGCCGACTTTTCCTATTCTATTTCCACGCTGCCCAAATTCACCCCCCGTACCAGATGACTGCCTCTTTTTGGTGAGTGGCGCTGAGCGTTACTTCAGATTCGTTCCAGACTTCCCGAGAACTCGAACTCATCGAAAATTCCCCCCTTACAGTCTGCCTGCTGTCCCATATATTTTACCCTTGTTGTTGTTGGAGGATGTGCCAAGACTTTTCCTTCTGCCATGAAGCGTTTCGATTTCATTTTGACCCCTCGTTCGGCTGGTCATCTGGCCGCTCACTGCCGTCCTTCCTCCTAGCCCATGCGCTTCTTAATTTTGTGATCTTTTGGTCCCCGATTGGATCGTTTTCTCCGCGTAATCTCCTATCATCAGCCCTTCTTTTCCTTGGCTCCGTTGCGATACTTTATCCCCCGGTTTTCCTCGTCCTTCCTATGGGGCTTCCTGTTCCTTGCGGGCAAGCGCATATTTCCAACTCGAGGCCCCTCGTGCGCCGTCCCTCTCTCTCCCCTCCGCCTGTCTGATATGTCTTTTTTTTTTTCCCGCTCTTTCTTTTGTAGTCCCTGTTTTGTCCGAGGAATTTGCCCCTTCCCTCTCATTCTTTCTTTTTTCCTTTAGATCGTTGCGATACCGGATTTAATCTTCTTCTCCATCCTTTCTCCCTGCTTCCCGGGATTTTTGTTTCGTCGGCACCTCTTCCTAGCGATTTTTTTCGGAAGTGCGAGAGCCCGGTTCGTTCCTCCTCGCATCCCCAATTACACCTCACCAACCCATAGCTAGATTTTGCTCCGCTCTTTCTTTCCGGGTGAATTTGGTTCCCGCTGGCATTCCCCGCGTCTTTCTGCCCCTCGGTGATCCGCACCTCGACCGTCGTTCCACTTCCTTCCCCTCACGTGAAGCTAGTTGAGCTTATCGGCGTATAGGCGACCCCAATTTCCTGCCTCTGCCTCTACTTCCCGCATCCGATCCTCCCCCCCCTCCTGGACTTCTTGCTCCTGAGAGGTTTCCTTTCACGGTTGCCCTGACACCCTTATGATTGTCTTACTTTTTCGGCCGTGATCGATTCCGAATAGAGCTCTTTTGTTGTTCCTCTTACCCCTTTTATTTGGCCTCGCTTCCACAATTTCCGATGTGGAAATTAACCGTTCTCCCCATCTGGGTGAACCAACCCTCGCCTCGTCCCCCTTTTTTTCCTTTGGCTTTTTTTGCGGTCCTTTGCTTTTTTTCAACCCCTCCAACAACGGGGTTCTCTCCTTCCTGTAGACCCTGCGCAGTGCGATGCCCGGCACATATGTCTGCCCTCCTCGCTAGGTTGATCGCTTCCCAAGGCTTCTTTTTTCTCGGGCCGGTCCCTCTTAAGGGTAGTTGAAATGCCCCTGATTGAGGAAGCTGTAAATTTTGGGTTTCTTCGATCTAGTCGTCCCATTTTGCCCCGCACCGATCGTTTTCCCAATTCACCCCTTCCTTTACGGACCCTATCTTTTGGCGTCGTAGCTATGTTTGACTGAAGATATCGTGTTCCCCTTTCTCTTTTTTCCGAGTTTCTTAACCAGGTGCTTGTGTTTATTTTTCTCTGACACATGAGTCTTTTAGAGATTTTCTCCCGGACGTCGCGGTTTTCGTACAACGCCCGGCCTTTTCCCCCCCCCTATTGTTATCTGTTTGTATCGTAGTTTTTCAGCTCGCCTCCTGGCACGATGTCTTTAAAGGAGTGTTATTGTAATTCGGTTTTCCAATGAATAAGGGCTTTTTTCCCTGAACCTCGACAGGCTCATTTCCCCGTTTTCGGCGTCATGGCTCTGCCCTTTTTTTTGCGGGATCTGACTCTCACGTCGGATTTTACTTTAAACAGCCTGCTAACCCGATTTCAGTGATCCGTTAGAGCCCTTTTTGCTTGCGACCTGCTTGATCAAACCACGTCTCGCTGTCGCGTTTCTTGAGGCGATGTCTCTTTTCTTCTCCCCTTTTCATTTGTTTACCCACAGGCTTTGTTTTGTTTGATTCGATTTTTTTCCAAACAGTCTTCGCCACCCCCTGAGTTTCTTGGAAAGGAGCGTTCCGCTTCGGGCCGCTGGTGTGCGATTTCACCTTTTCCCTTGTCCCGGATATTTCTACGCCTTCCCCCCTTTGCTATTCGGGCCAGGACCGGCCGAGCTCTATTTCAGAACGATTTCCCCCTTCTCTCTCCCCCTGGGAAGGAAAATCCCCCCGCATGTGCCCCCTCCCGGCCCTTAGTCCTTCTTTTTAGCCCCTGCCCTACGATAAAGTACAGCCTAACTATGGTGAAACAGCATCTGGTGCCTGTTTCCTCCCCCCCAGTCTCGGCCGTGGCCTCCCCCCCCCCCCTACACCGATCTTGAGACAGATCCACAAAAGCACCTCTACCTTTCCGACCAGACCCTGACGAAGGAATGCATTTTCACTATGACTTGATCGGCATTTTTTTCATTCCCTCTACGAGCAATCTGCGGCAAGGGGCAAGTCGGGTCTTTCCCCCGGTTTCCCTTAAGCCGTGATCGAGCCCCTGCCTCTTGTGTTGATTCAAGTAGGTCCAGTTACTTCCCCTTACCTCCACCTGCCTTTGACCCTGAACCGCACGCGTGGATACGATTGCATCGATTCTCGCAGACCTAGCTGGAAGACCTCGCACTGCGCGGCTCGCAATGATGCGCGGGCGTTCCCCCCCGTGTCCCATGATGGCCCTCAGACTTCCCCGCCAAATCCTTCAAAGATCGCCTAAGGGGTCGTTGCGAGTTTTTGTGTTCACCCCCGACTGGCGCCGATGTTCGAGTTCACCTTCCTCAGCTGCGCATTTGTCCTGCCTCAAAGGCGCTAAGCGCCACTACCCAGCGATATCTATTTCAGGGATACGAAGTCATACTCAGGTGCTGGGCGAAGCCCTGACGGATATCGTCCCACCTGCTCCTTCGCTAGTTCGTTGGATTTCCTTCTTCCTGGTCTCTGTCGGATGGGTGGTAGCCATTCCTCTCTAAGCTCCGATGTTTTTTTTGATTCCAACGTTGTACAGCCTGTTACCGGTTTCCCCTTCCCTTTCGTTTCCTGCGATTACGACTTTTCCCTCTCCTCGTTCAGAAGAGGAAGGCCCCAAACTGTCACCGTTTCCTCCTCCAGAAAACATAGAACTCTCCCTGCCTCTCTTTTCTTGTTGCGGTGAATTTACTTGATTTGATTTCTGTGTTCACCGGCACCGCTTCGTTCTCCTTCTACATATCCCTCACCTTCGTTTGTTTTCGGGCGGGATGGTCCAAGGGTAGCCCGTTCGTAGCGAGGATGGGCGAAGGTACCGGTTATCGCAAGATTCATATGCGAATTCAGAATACTTCTCCGTGCCGGGTGTCATAGCTCCTCCTTTCACCACTTCCTTCGTCCAGGGGCTCCCCCTCTCCACGTCGGTGCCTAAACTGCTCCCTTTTCGTGGGGCGTCCACCCGCCTTGCTCGGCCCTCTCTCGCGGCGTCCCTTTTACTTCTTCCCCGTTTTCCGGTCAACCCCTAGGTCGTCAACTTATAATTTCCAGACACCATTTGATGATTTTCACGGCGATCCCTTTCCTCCCGCTTCTTTCCCATCTTGCCCATATCAAACCAGCTGACACTTTTCCCTCCCGCGGGTTGTGTTTTGTGGCTCTTTATGAACTTTTTGTCGGCCAAGTGGGCGACTTTGTTCAATCCCTTAACTCCAAAGGATTAATGTCCCTTCGGTGTTTTTT
>Ga0179593_1675679_pt1 | contig 28880 bp, 46 predicted proteins | sample CZODoug2_1_08_16_FD_185931 | JGI IMG/M metagenome (GOLD analysis project Ga0179593, IMG submission 185931) | Vadose zone soil fungal communities from Angelo Coast Range Reserve, California, USA - CZODoug2_1_08_16fungal (PacBio error correction) | ecosystem: Environmental > Terrestrial > Soil >... | reverse complement strand
ACTCTGTTACAATTTCCAACCAAACAAGTCACCGGAAGTCTTTCCAAGGCACCCCCCTCCCCCCCCCCCCCCGCTCTCTTTGGAATCTGTTTTACGGTTTTTTGTTTTTTGGGATTCAACTAAGCCCAACACACTGGACTGGGCCAGGAACCTCTATGGAGCCAACCCCCCCCCCACAACGGTTTGTCGCGATTTTGTTGATTTACTTTGACTTATTAATGTCAGCCCCTCTTCCCCACTGGTGGCGAGCTCGTTTGGACCCCCCCCTTTTTCTTATAGGTCCTTTGCCAGTCCCCAACCCCTTATGCAGGTTTATACCAGGTGAGCGTGAAGCCCTTTCGGGTCCTTTTCACATTCACTGTTGAGATATACGTGTGTTGGATCGTCCCCCCCTCCCCCCCTTTTTCTGAATAGCTTCCCCTGACGAACTCTTGTTTCCCCCTTGTTTATCCCCTGAGCTTGACCCCCGTTATTGTCCGCAGTTCCCCGCAGTGTTGGACATGTCAGTTTCGTAAACTAACCGATTGTGACGTTTTGCAGAGTTCGCCTAGACCCGATTGTAGCCGGCTCACGGGCCCCAAACTTTCGTTTCTTGTAAAGGCCCCCCTCTGCGATTTTTCCTTTTTTGATCCACGTTTTGAGCCCCGTTGGCTTCGGAACCCCCCCTTTTCCCCTTTTCCTATCCAAAAGACTCGAAATATTCTCTTTCACTGTCGCGGCACTTGTCTCATCCTTATCCCTGTTTCTCTTCTTGGAGTTTTCCATGAGCAGAGACACTTGGCGATCACATCTTTTTGTCCCGCCGTGCCCTTGAAGCGTATTCGCCGGTTATATGTTCCCCCGAGCGTTATCAGGGTTGAAGGGTCTGCGTTTATTGCCATATTGTCGTGCCCCCCCCCCCTATATGGCCATTCCCCTTCCCTTCTCAGCTTCGGTATTCGTAACGTTTTTGATTAGTTTCGCCTGTACTGACTTCCTGTTTCCCGATGTTCCCTTAACGCAAAAGAACCCCCCTTTTTTTCCATCCTAACAGTTTTCAGGCTTTTGTTGCACATGCGGAACGCTCACGTTCAAGTGGTGCCCCCCCCCCTAGCTTTGTGACGGGGTAGTTCCCCCCCTTCCCCGTGGACCCCCACGTTTGTCTTCAGGCTTTTTCGTGGACCAATTTGCGCTTTTTTCCTCTTACTCTCTTTGTGAGACGCTTAAGATTATTCTTTGTTGTCGGGTCTCCCCACCGTTCGCTTCCTCCTTTTTGCTAGCGGTTGATTTTTTTTTTCTTTTTTTGTTGGACGATCCGATCTGGTTTGCAAGGTCATTGCTCGGCCCTTTTTCCGGCCCGGCTGTTACCACTGGCAGTACACTTTCCTTTTTTTTTTTTTTTTTTTTCCAAGGACCCGCACATGGCTGGCGGGGGGCGTTTTTCCCTTTTGCAGACCAAGGAAATTCCTCCCTGTTCCACGGGTCGTGTGGCTATCCGCGGGCGATCAATTTTTTTTTTTTTTTTTTTTGTCTTTTTGCGTTTTTTTTTTTTTCCCCCTTTTTGCAGTGCAGGGGTTTTGCCCCCAACCTGATCTTCGGTCACACCGTGCGCTTATCCGCGACGGGTCGCGGTATCTCCCAATTTTTTTGTATCTGACATTACTTTTCTCACTGTTTTTGCGCCTATTGCAGTTGGTTCTTATTCCTGTTTGGTGATGTATTTGTTGCACCTCTTCGACGGCCCGTCCCCCGCCGTCCCATTTTGTCATTTGCTTTTGTTTTTTCATCGGGTCAAAGGCTGAAATCACCCCCATTTGTTTTTGGTGAGGCCCGTTATCCCGCTTCCCCGCTTACCATCTGCCATTGACCCCCCCCAACTTTTCGGCTCTTGTAAGCGCAATCCCCCTTGGGCTTCCCGGCTTCCCCCTTTAGCCCACTGTTTCTTTCTTTGCCACCTCCCCTTCCGTTGTAAGTTTTTCCTTCCCCCTCCCAGGTTTTCCCCCCCCACGCGAACTTGCCCCCTCCCAACTTCGCGCCAGCCGTTGGCCGAATCGATCCAGCTCGGTTTCCCCCCTATTCGTTGTTCCGAAATACCTTCCTCTCTCTCTTTCCCCCTCCGGGTGTTTTGTTGTTCTTCTTTCTATGAGTACCTTTAGGCACACCCGCCGGTGTTCCCCTTGAGTCTTTTTCTCTTCGTCAACCTGGCGGGACGCGATTGGGGCTTGGTGCGTTTCTCCTTTTGGCTACGGCAAGTTGTAGGGCTTGGGGGCGGAAAATCCCTTTTCCATTTTTTCCCCCCCAGGGAAGCGTTGAAACCCAGGGCCCCCCCCTGATTGGCTTCTCACCAAAACCCAGGGGGGTGTTTTCTTTTTTCTTGGCTCAATTGGAGCCGTAGGTTCAGCTCAACGGTTCACCACAAAGCCCGAAAGTGTCGGTGTCTTGTGTGATGTCAGCTTTAAATATGCCCTCCCCCACGAACCTGTGTGACGTTTTAACCCTCGTTGTGTCTCGAATTCAACAATCACACACCTCCCCTGGCCTAGCACCACAAAAACGCCTGCCTTGCGCCCGGTACACTTTCTTCCTGGTCCCGATACCTGACCCAGTTGAGATCACCGTCAAGTGGCGGATGGCATTTAAGGTTCGGTCGGGTTTTGTTTCCGACCCATGTCAATGCTGGGCACACACGTACCGTTTCCTCCGCTCTTCTCTTTTTTTTTTTTTTTAGCCCCCCGACCGGAGAACCAGGCTTTTTTGACTTCTCGGGTTTCCGACCCTCCCCCTCCATGTTCGAATCCTTGCAGGTGAAAGCTGGTCCAACTGCTGGGGTCCTCTTTTTTGTCCAGTCCGGTGGTTTCCCCAGCTCCTTCCTTTTTTTTTCCAGCCCGGTTTTTTTTTTGCGCAAACACCCGATAACGAGTTGCTTTGCGATTTTTTGCACATTCGACCTCCCCAGTCCTTTGTTACTTACTTCCAAATTAAGGATTTCCATGAGTGAAGACGAGCTTTTTTGCTTTTTCCCCCTGGTTATGTGGCCTTCCACGTGGACGTTGATTGCTGATTTTGCAAGTGGCGGGCACCAGGACACCCCCGCGGGCTTGCGGGCTGCGTCATTCACCCTTTTGCTGTAGCGGATTGGCTCGTTCCTGCATTGTTGGGTTCTTAAGGGACCCTGAGGGGTTTTTTAGTTGCCTTTACCAGGATCCTCTTCTCCGGTTTTTCCCTTCTGCTGTTGTCATCCCCAGGTGGGTCCGGGGAAAGTTTTTTTTTACTATGAGTGCCCTTGGCTTCCCATGGCCCACAAGGAAACTGACGCTCTTGGGACCCTTTTTTGCGCTCCCCCCCCGGTATTTGTTCCTTCTGTCATTTTTCTTTGTCGATCTAATGGAAAGCCACATTTTTCCTCCCCACACTGCCTACTGTCATTCGAGGAAGTCCGCACAGAGTCTCTTCCTCGCGGGTTGGCGACAAACCAAGAGTGGCTCCCCCAGTTTCGAAACAGTGCCCCATTCCCCTTTTTCCAAGACCACCACGGATGTGGATAACACCTTTCTCTTTTTTTCTTTTTCATTTCCCCCACGGAGCTGAGCCGAAAGAGCAATGTCCTTCTTTGCTTTTCTACCATCGGCAGATCTTCTTTTCACAGAAATGGGACATGGCACACTGCACTTTTCAAATGGCCCATGTGCCACCATCAGACAGGGACCTGATGTCCCCCTTCCCCCCCCCACCCCCCTGTCACCACCGAGGTTTGGTAAGCTATTAACTTTTGAGTATTCTCTTGTGGGAGCTACCTATTCGGGTTTAAGTCCAAGCCCCCCTTCCCCGTTTTTCTGCACGATGCTGCCCTCCTCTTGGAATGTTTTGTAAGTTTTTTTGCCTTTTTTAGTTCACGACCCTTAGATTCTATCTGTTGGCCTTTGCTGTTCCCTCGCAACAGGTGTTTTTGCTTACTAAGGGAATCGTTTGTGCTCTGATCGTGGACCTCCGGTGGTGACGGGCGATTTTTGCCCCACTTTTTTTTCCCGTGACCGTGGCAGGCCCAGGGTGTTTTTCAGGAGTTTCCCTCCACACCCCCGTCAGGCGGCGTTTGCAAAGGTGCCTACGCTTTTTTTCTTTTTTTGTTGGCCCCTGCCTCCTATCTTTTTTGTTTTAGAAGACTTCTCATCCTGTTCCCCACCCCAAGCAATCATGGTTTCCCTTGGTTAAAACTGCCCATTCGATTCTTGGTGGGTTTGTGTGGCACTACTCCCCCCTGGAACTTTCACCCCCCCCTTCGTCTTTCCACGTGTCCTTTCTCCAACATATTCCCATGTGTGGGTTTTCTTTTGTCGACTACTAAGTGTCCCCATTGCGAATTTTCCTTAGGAACCTCGGTTTTTTTTGTCTTACGCGCAGCGGCCCCCCCCCCAACATTCCTGTTCCCCCTTGTCGTTGGGGACCTCCACAACCTTCATCCTTTTTTTTTTGGTAATAAAATGGCAAGCGCATGCCCCCTACGGGTCTTTCGGGCACACCTTCCCCCGATCGGGTAAGTTCCTTTTTTTCAATCCCCGCTCGTGACAATACTTTTCTTTTTTTTTTATTTCGTTTTTGGGTTTTTTGGACCTTGTTGGGGACCCTTGTTTCCCCGGTGTATTATTCCCCCCTTGGCCATGGCTTGCAGTTTTTCTCTTTTTGTATACTTGACCATCTGAACCGATTTTGGGCGCTACTGTTTTTTTTGTGCTTTTTGTACAGGTAGATGCGTTGTGCCCTTTGGTTGTGTTATAAAAACCCCGTGCGGCCACTGGTTTTTTTTTTTCCCGGTTCCCCCCCACCATCCCGCCTCCCCCCCCCTCCCCCCCCCATTGGTTATTGATTTGGGGCCTCTTTTTCGCCCACTCGCTTAGCCCCCTTTTCTTTCTGAATATTACGTTTGTCGTTGCAACGTTTTTTTTAAGGTCCTTCCCGTTGGGATTTACATGTTTCGTTCGATCTCGACGTGATCTCCTCACTTTTGCGTGGATAAGCCCCAGTTGAGGTCGCGTTTTCAGCTCAGATTTAATCTTCCTTGGGCCCTGGGGGACGTTTATAGGTTTTTCATATTTTTTCTCTGAGTACCTTTCCCCCCATTGGTCACAATTCTCTTTCTTTTCCCCCGCGATTGAGGTACCATGGTTATGCGACACCGTCGCAATAGTTTCCTTCCTTGGGAACATTCCCCCCCGCTTTCCGCTACCATAGCGCTTTTTCCGGATCTTTTTTTTTCTTCACGTTTCCCTCCCGGTTTCCTCGTTTGCAAATCCCTTTGGAAAGCTCATCCAGTTTCTCTTTTTCCGCTTGGGCGGGTCTCACCCTTGACCCCCCTTTTTCCCTTTACCTCCTTTTATAAGCCCTTAGGGAGTTTTCCCTGTCCCAATCCTGCATTCGTCTCGGTCTCGTGCTGTGTCTTGTGCGAGGAGCTTTCGATCTGGTCCCCTTTTCCCGCTCAGCCGTTTTTACCTTAACGGTGTAACAAGCATCCGTTACCTCTTCCCACGGCGTCAAATGGCGGGCGGACTTTTGGTCTGCCTGGCTCCCCCAGGAATTCCTCTTGGGTGGTTTCTTTTTTTTTAGCACAGATTATCGGGCCCCCAGCCGTTCTCTACCTTTTTCATTTGGGTCGAAGGGCTATTCGTTCAAACAGACCCCTTGAATGTGCATTCCACCGCGTCGAGTGGTGTTTGTTCCCCCGTATATACACCCTCTTTTTTCATTGTCTTCCACTTTACCGTCTATCTTCCTTGGATTGCCTTTTTCCTTGTTTATGGCCCCGGGGTTTGTGGGTAATGTGACCCCTTCCAAGGCGCCGCCCCAATTTTTCTTGGTCTTTTTTTTCCCTTTTTCTGTGTTTTTGAAAAACACGTGCTGAAATTCCTCTCAACCTCTTCTTTTTGGAACCAGTTTACCCTTTATTCCCCCCACCCCTTTCATCCCCTCCCTTCACACACCTTCTTGGCTTTTCTTTTTCCCCCGTGCTTTTTCTTTGCAACAAGTTCCTTGTCCTTGGTAGGAAATATTCAGGGCCCCACCCCTTTTTTCACAATTCCAGCCATGACCTGATCAACGAGGGAACTCCCTAACAATCTCCATCTTGTACCGAAGGGTGAAGAGTGCTTGACTTCCAATCCCCTCTTCAAACCCCCCTCTTCACCTTGGCTTGGCCGTCATTCAATCACCCCCCCCCTTCCCAGTGTTTTTGTTGCGTTCGTCCTGCTGCTAACTTTTTTTTCCCCCCCCGTTAAAGGCTGAATGAGTTACGCGATTCTCGTCAACCCTTTTTTTTTCTGTCTGGGCGATTGGTTGCAGTTTTACCTTGAGTTTTCGGTTTTCATTTCTTTGTGTGAAGGTGTTTGTTCGTGAACCCAACCTCCCCCAGAAGTTACCCCCTTTTCACCGGTTGTTGAAACACTTGGCCCTCTTTTTTTCTCCCTGAGGGCCAAAAGGTGTTTGTGTTTTAAGTTGTTTTCTTTTTTTTTTCCTTGGTGATGGTGCCTGCGGCTAAACCCCCGGGGCTCACCTTCTTTTTTTAGTGTTATTGTCAAGTGTTCCCTCTCACCACGCCACCCCTTTTCCCCACATTGTTGACTCGCTTGTGCGGCTTTTTTTTTTTCCCCCCCCTTCTGTCAACCCCTTACCCCCCAGACTTTTTTTTGTTCATAGAAACACACTACGTAGGGCAAGGAATGGCCTCAAAGCCCTACGTGTCATCTTTGAGATACCACGCTGGTGTCTTTTCTTTTTTGCCTTGCATATCCCTTCAGGCAACCCTTAACAGATGTACCCCCCTTACAGATCTTCCCAAGATAGATCTTGATTTTCCCCCCTCCCGGTTTCTCCCCCCCCGTGTATCCCAGGTGAGGAATTTGGTTTCGCCAGTGCCATTTCTTTTCCATGTCTGGGAAGCTTCCTGCAGTTTTTCTAATGTACACCCCTTTGGCTTCTTTTTTTTTTAACGTGTCAGGGGCTGTCAGGCATGGGTGGCTTCCCAATGATGTTCTTCGCACCTTTGGAGAGCCCCAAAACCGACCTTCCCACTGTTCTGGACATTTTTCCCTCCCCCCAGTCCATTCCCTTTTTCCACAATTAAGATTTCCATGAGTCCTCTCTTCCCTCCCCTTCCCCCATTTGTTTCCAGACGTCGGGTGCTTGTTGGATTTCCCCTTTTGTTTCCCCATTTTTTCCACAAGTTCGGGCCTTTCTCGCTTTTTTTTCCCATTGCCCCAAAAACTCGCGTTTAGCTGAGCTGCAGGCTTTTTTCCTACTAGGCCATGGCGTGCCCTTTTTTTCGAAGGAGGTAGTATCCTTCGAGCGGGGGTACGTCCTAGACCGGTTGCAGTCTTTTTTTTTTTTTTTTTTTTTTTTTTTTGGGGTGGTTGGGCCGGTCGGCCGATTTTTCAATGGTGCATTTTCATGGTTTTATCACAATACGGCCCTTGCCCTTTGGCCTTTCTTGACCCAAACTTTTTTCCCCTCGTTCCACTGTAAGGTCTTCACCCCCCCGATGTTGGCCGTCCCCTTTCGACCATGGACTTCCACGCCTAACGACTCTGGAACCGATTTCACCCTTTTTGACGAGCATATTATCCTTGCGGACCGTCCCCCCACCCAACGAGTTGCGAACAGCGGCTTTTCAAGTCCGACTTCAGGGCTCCCTCGAAAACTTTTTTTGGGTTTTGAAGGTGGGTTTTTGGACCGTTTTTTTTTACGTGTCTTTTTCTCTAACTTAGAAGAAGTCTGCTCCCCCCCCCCGTAGCGTCCTTCCCCCATCGGTTATAGGACCCTGAATTGACCCTTTCTTACCCCTCATGTGACAAGGTCCCCTTCCTTCCCCCATTTTTTTTTTTGCGTGCCAATGTGTGGCATTCAAACAAGGGTGCCACTTTTGCCAAGTTTTTCTCCCTGAGGCTTTTCGTCAGTGATTCCCTTTTGACCGGTTTTTCGCCATGAGGGGCCCAGTACACGTTCTTGCCCTTTTTTTCTGTACCCCCCTTTGCTAAGTCTGTGAAGTTGGATGTTTGCACCCCCCTATGAAGATCCTGTTGGCCGCTGTCGCGTTAACCCCCTTTCCCCTTGGAAACGCCTTTTTTGATTGACTTTATTTTTTCAGGTCCCTCCAGGTGTCGATGGTGCGAATGAGTTTTGAACCGACGAGTGTTTCCCGGGTCATTGTTGGGTAGGTCCACCCCCCCCCCACAGTCTGCTCGGCGTGTTTTTCAAGGTCTTTTGGCCCCCACTTTGTTTTTTTTGTGTGAAAATTCTCCTTCCTTTCTTCCCCCCTCCTTTCCTCCGTTGGTGGTGGTTTTGTCCTTTTTTTCTTTCCACCAACCACGTACGACCACCTTCCGTCTTTCCTTTTTTTCCACTTTTTTCCCCCCCCCTCCATCCCTGGACGGGGGGTTTTTTTAAACCTCCCCCCACCTGGACCTGTGCACTGGTACTTCTGGTCCCCCCTCTCTGCGCAACCGCGTTTTCCCCTATACTGACACCTCGTCACCTATTTTAATTAGGGGAGACTCCCTCCTCTTGCGTTCGCAGGAAGCTTCCAACCCCCCTTTGTCTTCTATACAGGTTAGTGACGTTTCCCAATTACACCCTTTAGGTCCTTTTCATACCACAGCCGAGAAAATTTTTTTTTTTTTTTTCACCCCTTCACGAGATAGGTAGCGCTCCCCCTATTATCGAAAGAATCTTGACACCTTTTCTCTCTTTTTTTGACCTTTGTTGGGGCCTTCCCTCCCAGTCGTTTTTTTCCCCCGTCTTTTCCCTTTGGCATTTCAAGTATAACCCTTTGGCGTTCTTGTACATTCAAGAAAATTTCTTCCTGGAGCCCACCCTGTGCATGGTGCGTTCTCTCGAAGCTCACTGCTTAATCCTTCCGGTTTCCCCAACCCACCAAACCTTCCGGTTTTTTCGGCGGTTTTTTTAGGAAACTTTTGCATTTGGCTTGTGATCCCCGGAAGGCAGCTGCCCCCGCTTTTTCCTCGCAATCATTCGTTTCCCCTTTAATCTATTTTCGATCACCTGGTTTGTTCGTCTTTCCTTCTTCATTGGTCCCCTGCGCGTTTTTTTTGACCGTGATTCTAAGGTTTGCGTTTGTTTGGGATCCGACCCTTGAGGGCTTTTGGTTTAAGTTCCACGACCTCGTAATAAGGTCTTTGTTATTTTTCCTTAGTTTTACGCAATAGTGCCCCCCAACCCTGATATTTTTTGGCAATTCAAATCGCCAACTGGTGGCCAGATCTATTTTCTTCCCCTGGCGATGATTAGTCCCCCGGTGATGCGGACAACCCCCTTTAGACCCTGTGTTTTAATCTCCACCCCCGCGGCGATTTACAGACATTCGTTTGTTTGGCAAGTTGATTTTTTTTAGGTTTGCGGGGTACCGGTGAACTAAAGGTTTGTGTGACCTCTCCTCTCCGTGTGCCTTTTACGGGGCTCGTCGGCTTTTTTCCTTCTTCACTCTTTCCAATCCTTTACCTTTGGTCTCTTCTTCTTTTGGAGGTCCATGGTCAATTCGTTTCCATAGTATCTTGTTGTGTGCTTCGCCTTTTTCTTCCTTTCATTCCTTCATTGGACTCTTGTGGGTGAACGGTCAATTGATACCGGGAAGGCCCTTTTGGCGTCAGAAGAGTTTTCCCCCTTCACCCCTGCCCCCACTTACGTGGGAACCTGTGGGCCGGGATCCGCCGCAGACCAAAGTCCCCCCTTTTTTTTCATTAAGTTTTTCTTTGGCTCTCATTGAGGACCAAATCTGGGGCTCTGATAATTCCTATTCCAGTGGCCAGCGGTGTTTCCCCAGCGGCCTTTTTTTTTTTTTTTTTTTGTCTACTACTTGCTATAGTTCCACCCCCTCAGTTTCCCCTTTCCGCCCAACCCGCGGCGTTTTCTTTTTTAGGCTGCTTCCATTATCTCCCCTTCCCCCCGCTAGACTTCCTGGGTGTTCAGAATTCCACCTTTTGTTTTTCTATTCCCCCCGGGCTTTGTGTATTTTTTCCCCTCTACTCTTGCGGCCCAAGTACTCCCTTTTCCCCAATTTCAACTTTGCTTGGTTTGGGTCCCTCTTGTCCCCCCCCCCCCTTCCATCCGGCGTTTTTTTTTACCACGTGTTGCTTTTCATTTTTTTTTGTCGGGACGATGCACCCAAGCCCCAACTCTTTTTTTTCCCCTTTCCCTTCACCCCAACGCCCTGCTATCGTTCTTTTTCACTTTGGTTCACGGCTTTCAAGTGTCTGCAATGAGTGATTTAGCCACCCCCCCCCCCCGTTGGGGAATTAAGGAACAGCCAATTGGAGATCCTGAAACCCCCTTTTCCCCCAATCGTCCATCGGCTTGTTCCCATTGTTTTTTTTTTTCTCGTTTATCCATTGCGGTGGACCTCACACCCTCTGGTTTTTGCCGTCAAATTGAAGTCAATTTTCTTTTCCTCTCCTCCGTCCGGCTTCCAGACCGTCACCGGTTTCACTTTTCTAGTTGGTAGCGACCTCTGCCCTTGTCAACTGTAGACGCGTCTGAGTTGACCAGGAATGACAACCCCCTACACTAATGGCGCATCGGTGTTTAAAAGTTTTTTGCCTCAGAGGTCTAATGCCCGCGGCAAGGGAAGTTTTCTCGTACCCCCCCCCCACCCCGGCTGGACTTCGATGGTTCTTTCCTCCCGTTTTTCTTTTGGTTCCTACGGCACGGAGGTTTTTCGTTTTTTGCCCTCCCGCCCAATGGGCCAAGCCGATGCACACCTTTTTCGGCTCCAAGAAGGCAGGGGTGTTTTGAAGTGGCCCTTCCTTTCTGGGGTTTTTTGGTTTTTTGCGTTTTCCAAGGGTCCCAAGTTCTGTTGCCAAGTGGTCGCTCTGTCCCTCTCCCTCACGACCTTGGCCCGGACAACGTCCAACAAATTTGTTCCTGGTTTTTTTTGAGATTTTCTTTTTTGTCACCCCCACCCACCCCCCTTTTTGTGAATCCCTTCCCCCCACCAACTTCACCTGTTTGCCAGTTCATCCTTCAGGCAGATACCTTCCGCCCTGCTTTTGTTCATCCCCCGAACTTCTGGATTTTTATTTCCTTTTTACTTCCCCCGTTGAATGTGTTGGGTTCCAAATAGTCCCTTTCCCTCCCTTTCCTGTCCCCCAACTACCCTTTTCCCCTTTGTCCCCCTCGACTTTTTCTCTGCAAGAATTTTCTTCTCCCCCCTTCCCGTGCTACCAGGAGGAATTTCTGCCTTTTCCCCCCCTCCCTTTTCCGTCCTCCCCTGTTTCTTGGAAGTTTGGTGTTCAGACTTCCCAACTGCTCTTTTCCCCTTTTCTTTATGGAGCCTTGGAATTTCCAGTGATATCCTTTACCCCCTTTTTCTGTAGCCACACAAACGATACCCCTGACCGTCCCTCCCGCTTTGCCCCCCTCCCGAATGACCATCTGAATCGCCAACTACTGGTATTTCCTTTTTCTTTAGGTAGCCCTTGTTCCTCCCCCAGCTTTCCCAACCGTTCACTGACCGTCCCTTATTCCAGCTGGGCACAGGACATTTAATGGTTCCCGTTTGTACAGAGTGTCTTCCCGCATTTCCCTTTTCTCTTGATTCACTTGATGCTCCGTTTTCTTTTTCTTTACGTTCCCCAGAGGAATTCCCCCGACCGTAACCTTCCCTACCCCCTCTATTCGCGAATCCGATTTTTTTCCCTTTGCCCCCCTTTCCGGCCGCGATATCACTTTGTTTGCCCCGAGTTCCGATAAACTTCTTTCCTCAGTCTAAAAACCCTTTGAGACGTGAACCCACTTTTTCCGTGCTTCCCCCTTTTTCGGACCCCCCCCCCAAAGATTTCTTTTGACGTCGAGGCTTTTTTGACTTTTCCTGACGCCCACGGTATGAGTCCTTTTTTTTCCTTGTTGAGGAACGGACCCGCTTTTTCTTAGTTTTTGGATCTTTCCAAGGTTGGCCGAAACTTTATTTTCCCCCGGCCCTGTCCCTTTTCGACTGACGCCCGAACCATTTTTCTTGGTGGATCCTACCGGGCGCCTCCCTCCCGCTCCTTTAGTTGAAGAGTCCCGCTGAACCCTAACACTCCCTCTTTTCCCCCCTTAGACCACCCTGACCATGTTCCCCTTTTTTTTTTCAAATTTCCCTTTCCCCCTGGCAATCCTTTGACTTGTTTTAGCTTTATTTTCACCAACCCAATTTCACCCCCCCTTTTTGCGCTTCTTTTCCACCGAGGCTTCTGGGTTTATTTCCTTCGGGGTTCCCGAGAACCTGACCCCCCCAGTTCCACAATTTTTTCTTTTTTCCCCCCTGAATCTATGTGAAGTTGGTCTTTTACCCTATCATATCATTACTCCTGATACCTAAATGTCTTTCCCCCCTTCTTTACTCCCTTCCCCTTTCCGGCTATGACCTGTTTTCAAGTCTTTCTTTTTTGCTAACTTCAGGTGCTCTTTTTCTCTCTTTTTTTCCACGGGAAAACCCCCGTTGTGGCCGGTCCCTTTTTGAGTAGTCTCCCCACAAACCCAACCTTACCCAGGCTCTTGGATTTTTCCTTTTCCATGTTGGAAAGGGGCCCGGCTTGCCTTGGCTTCTTCTTTTTCCCCTCTCCCTCCTTGGATCCCTTCCTTTCCTACCCCAACTTCAGAAAAAGTAGTTCCCCCTGAACCCTTTTTTTCCCCCCCTTCCACCTTTTTTCTGCCATGACGGGGGGGTGTGTCCAACCTCCTCCCAACCCCCTTGACCTGACCTCTTCTTCCGGGTCTTCCCCTCTGCGCCAACCATTCCAAAAGTGTTTAGCATTCCAGATTCATAAGTACAGCTCGATTTCCCCTCCTTTGTGAATGGTTTTTCGTCCCTTTTTTTTCTTGGTGAAGATGTCCCCCCCCCCTTACCTTTTTTACCCCCTTTTACTTTTTTTTTTTACCCAATCCCCTTAGCAGGTTTTTTCACCCCGCCCCTGTGAACTGTCCCCCTTCGGGCTATGTTTCCAAACCTTTTTCCCCTCTTTTTATTTAGCTCCCCCCTCCTTTCTTCGAAACCTGCGTGATCCTTCGTTTTTGTGACCTGGTGTTGGAAAATTGTAGGCCACCGTCCCTTCTTGGTTCCCTTGGGCCGTTTAATAGTCCCTTGTACCTTTTCCCCCCCCCCCTTTTCCCCCAAGTTTTGTCTCTTTCCCCGATGTTCTCTTCCCTTTTTAAGTGCGGGTCTTTTATAGAATTTTTTTTCGTATTGAGTCTCTTATTGGTATACCCCAACCCCCCCCGTGTCTTGTCCCAAACTGTCTTTCCTCCGGCATTTTGTTTATTTACCATTATCCCCCTCTTTTTTCCCGTCCCCCCCCCTTTGTTGTCAATTTCCAACCCGCCTCCTCTCCTCTCCCTTAGTTGGCTTCTCCGTGTCCCCTTCCCAATTTTTTTTGTGATTTACTTGATTGTTTCACACTTTTTCTCTTCTTTCTCCTCTTACCGCCAGCGTGGCATCTCCCAGGGTTTCCCCTCTTCTCGCGTTGTTCACCCCTGATCCTAGTTTTTTTTTTTTTCCTTTCTATTTTATCCTGGCACTTTTTTAGTTGCCCATCTTTTTTCCCTTTTTTGGCCCGGAACTTACCCCCTTGCATGACTTCTGTCCCCCCCCCTCTGATCGGAGGTGTCTCTCAGTCTTTCTTTTCAATTTTTCAATTCTTTTTTACCCAGTAAGTCCCCCCCAATTCATAAGTCCTTAACCTCCTTTTTTTGACCCAGCTGATCTCGCCTCCCTTTCCTTTTGTTCCGGTTCCTTTTTTGGTCCAGATCAGATCCCTTGATTCCTCCTGGCCTGGAACTTGCGACGCTATTCCTGAATTATTGTCTTACTTTACCTCCTTCGTGACTTTCCCTCAATGGTACCCCCCTTCATTTCTTTTCGTTTTCTGAGGTTTGTGTTGATAGCCTTTCCTTGAGTTCTCTCTTGTGCAAACCTTTTCCCAATGTCATTTTTTTTTCCAGGTTCTTTCCCACCGTTGGACAGGCAAGCCTTTGCCCCTCCCCATCTTACGTGCCCCCACATTTCGGGACTTGCTGGTTTTTTCCCAGAAGACCCCCCTTTCCTTATCAATTTTTTTTTATCCCTTTCCCGTTTTTCTATTATGCGGCTTTTTCCAACTCTTCTCTCGGTCAGTCAGTCGTTTTCCTTCCCCCCGTGCATTTGGTTTCGTCCTTTCTAAACCTTTCCGGTCCATGCTCCCCGCCCGCCGGTATGAAGGTGGTATAATCCAAAGATGGCCCCTTTTTTTTTGCTTTCCCTGTTGCCCTTTCGCTCGCATTCCGTTTGCGCCCTTGGCAAGTTTGGTTCACTGTCTGTGGTACCCATTTTCTCCTTTTTCGAAGGACCACCCACCCTACTCTTTGTCTTTTCGTTTGTCCGGGGCATTTTTTTCTTCTCTTCAAACGCTGTACCCATTTGCTCTCCCCACGCCCGGGCTTGCTGGACCTTTGATGCCTCTGCCCCCCCCGGCCCCTTAAGTCCTTTTTCCTTTACAAACCCCCGACCCTGTGCTATTTTCCCCCTTGTTCCCCCCTTTTTTGCACAGCTTCCCTTCATGTCGTGCGTCTACAAAACCCCCCCCCTTTCTTGTTTTCCCAATGAAGTTACGATCTTTTCCAACCTCCGACACTTCCCCCCCCCTTGGGTTCCAGGGTTCCTGAGGATATACCCCTCTTTTACCCCCCCTCTTTCCTCCATTGGATTTTTGGTGTCCTTTTTTCCATTTTTAATTCTTTTTTCCCCTTTTTTCCCTTCTCCCTAAGATTTGTTGGTTGTGGTTTGCTTCTTTCCTTTTTCGGCCCCCCTCCAGTTGCTGAAGGTTCACTCTGACTGATTCTTTTTTTTGTGGAACTCTTTCTCTTTTTTATGTGATTTTCCCCCAGTTCATTTCTTTTTTTTTCTTTCCCTTTCAATTCCCACGGAGGTTCTTTTTTTGTTCCTCCTTTTCACGCCCTTTCTTTTTACCAGGGGGCCCCCCTTCCCTTTTTCACCCACAATTCCCTCGGTTTACTACAAGTCTCCCACAAGGGGCTTTTTTAATTTTTTCTCCATTTTTTTGAGACTTGGTTTGGCCTTTTTTTCCCACTTTTTTCTAACAGGACTTCTTTCGTTGATTATTTTTTTCCCCGATCTTCCCCCCTTCCCCAAAGTCCAATGGAAAACAATTCCCCTGATTTGAGTCGAAGGGTAAACCCCCCCCCCCCCTTCTGCCTTTTAGAACCCCCCCCCCCTGGCGAGGCCCCAGAGTTTATGCGTCCCCCTTCTTACATTGACCCTCAGACTTGCTCCCAAATATCCCTCGTTCTTTCTTTCCTTTAGTCGTGTACAGATCCTTCTACCCCCCCCGCCACTTGCTGCCCACTGCCTTTTTTTCAACAGCTTAGATATTGATTTGTTTTTTTTTTCGGAACTGTCCCTTTTTCTGACCCACGAACCTTTCTTAGGCCCCTTCCTTTGTCTGTGGACCGCCCCCCCGTGCCACACATTTTTCCCCCCCTTTTGAAGTTTTTATCATTGTACCAATTGCTGGATGAGTACTTTTCCCTGTTTTTCTTCCAGTTCCAGGATCCTCAATCTTTTTTCTTTTCTCCCTCCGGTGAGCCAAACACACCCAGGTCCGCGTCTTTGAACCCATGTTCCCCTTCCCTCCCTAAGTGACCTTTCCTTTTCCTTACCCATTAAGGATCGATCGCGTTCCCCTGTTTCCCGCCTCTTTGTCAATCTGGTCCCTTTTTCTTCTTGATAGTAACCCCCCTTAGTTCAACCGGTCCCCCCCCCCCCTTTTGCGTCCTGTGAGCGAGTCATTCATCCAAACTCGTTCTAAGAGTTTTTTTTTCTCCCAGTTTTTTATTTCCCTTTCTGGGGACCAGGGACCTTTCTTCCTTTGTCCTCCGTAACATGGCCTAATCCCCCCCCCTCCCCTGCGGGTAATCCCCTTTAAGCCCTGTTCCCTGGAATCTTCCCCGCTGTTCTGGTTGCACGTTTTCAACCTATAAAAGCCCCACCCACTTCGAAACTTTTGATTGCTTGACCCCCCCCCTCTCTGATATCCCAATCCAAATGTTTTTCTATTTATCGGTCAGCTCCAGGGACGCCATCAGGAAGGCCCCCCCTTTGATTTCCTTACTGATTCCCGTGATCTCCCCTTTAATCTTTTTTTCCTTCCCCCTTGCTGCAGGATGAAACCTGGTTCTCCCGCGGCCTGTGATTCACAAGGACATCGTCCTTTGACTTCCCCCCCCTTTCTGAACATCTTTTTTTTTTTTTTCTTACAACCTGGAGCCTGGTTCGTACATTAAAGTCTATTCGAGAGAAAGCGCCCCCCCCTGTCTTGACATGTCAACTTAGTCACCCCCTTGGACTTTGACTCTTACCTCCCCAGGGCCCCTCCTCCCCAGGACGGGGGGGTTTTTTTGCCCCTTTCCTTCCCCACCCCTTTTGTGTGCACCCACCGAGGTTTTCGACCTTCCCCCTTCTGCTTCTCATTTCCCACTCGTTGGTATGTTTCACGTTGTTCCCTCCCAGAGCCCCCCTGTGGCACGTTCTGTCCCTTGCTTTTTCCCTCCTATCTGGGAAGTTGGATTGTTTTTTGCCCCTTTTTTGAGTTCAGCTCATGTTGGCCTTTGCGACTCTATGCCCCGGTTCCTTCCTCCCTTCGGCGGCTGCCTCTCTTTCCTCCTTTTTTTCCAGTTTCCCCCCTTTTTCGATGGGTGCGTCCGATCTTCCCAGGATGGGCAGGTCCATTTTTTTGAGGAGTTTCCAAACCCCCTTCCCCCGTGATGGCTTGTTGCCCATTTTCCCCCCCTGTGTCTTCTTTTTTCTTTTTCTTGTTTGTCCACTTTCCTGCTATACTTCTTTTTCCCGTTTTGTGTTTCTTTTTACCCATTTGAAATGTTCAACCCCCCCCCTCCCCCCCAGACCTTCACAGCAGTCTTTTCCTCTGTTGACCAACCCCCCCCCTCCCTTACCCTTTTCATTTGTGTTGTTTTTTTTTGGTCCCCCTACCATTTCCCCCTGCAAATGTTATGGTTCCACTTTTCCTTTATCTTTCTCCCCCCTTCCTTACAGGGATGGTTTCCGATCTATATTTTTCCTCCTCTCGACATTTACCCCCTTCTGACGAACTTTTTTTGAGCTTTCCCCCCACTCTTCCGGCCCCCCCCAGGATCTTTTTACAGTTTCCCCCCTCCAACTTTTCACCATATGTCATTTTCCCCCTCCCCCTGCAGGTCTTTCCTCCCTTCGGGGGCTTTCTTTTTTCGGGCCCCCCCCTCTCGATATCCCCCCCCCTGATTTTGAGAAAGAATTTCGGCTTTTTCTCTCCGGTCCTGTTGGGATCCGCGCCCCTCCCCCTTGCCCTTTTCCTTGGACTGTTCCTGCAAGTGTGACAATTTCTTTCCGTTTCTCCTTCCCAGAATTATGAGCTGCATTTTCTCCCTCTGAAAGCTCCCCTTCCCCTTTTGGGGCGTAAGCTCTCCCTTATAACAACCCCCAACCCCCTGTGTTTTTTCTTCTGGGGCCCTTCACAGGGAGGCTTTTTCTTAAACACCAGCGGCTGTTCGTCCTGCCTCCCCCCCCAGCCCTCTAGAAGGACCTCTGTTGTTTTTTTTTTTCGTTCTGCAAGGTCATTTTTTTCCCTTCCCCCCCTTTTTTGGTATCGATTGGAGTAAAATCCAAGTCCCCCCAGCCCTCGTTGTACAAGGATCTTCCTTTTTTTTTTCCTTTTTGTACCTTCTTTCCTTTCCCCGGTTTATATTGAGTACATGTTTTTATTCCCCCCCCTGCACAATGACTTTCCTTCCTTTCCCCAGATCTTTTTCTGTGTAAACCCCTCCCGTACGAGGTAGGTCCCCTTTCCCTTTCCCCACGTCTATTCCTTTTTTTCGTCCGTTTCCCAACTGAGATCAATCCCCCCCCCTCTCCCCCCTTTTGCACAATTTTTGGGGCGGATTTTCTCCCTTTCACCTTGTTGCCCTACCTCCCCTTTTTCCATCCCGTTGACTTCCTTCAGGGCTTTTCTTTTTTCCCTCCTCTACTTAACCTGGAAATCCTTAACTTAGTTTTTTTTTAAGTCTCGGGATTTTGAATTTTAAAATCTGTGTCCATTTCGTGCTCTATTTTGTTTTCCTTGTTTGATGTGTTTCACTTTTTTCTTCCTTGGGTCCCCTCACCATGCTCAGCACTGTTTCGTCCCCCTTTAACCCGGGGGGACCCCGCCCGTTTCCTTCCCCCCCCTGCTTTTTTCCCTTGTCGTTCACATGCAGGTTTACCCTTTTTCTGGCCCTGCATTTGACCCCACTTTCCCCCTCTGTGTGCTCACGGTTCTTTTTCTTCAAGTGATTTTCAAGAAGTCCGATCGTTTCTTGTCCATAAGCCTGCTTTCTGTTTTTTTCTGCAATTTAATTGGGTCGTATTTCATTTTTCCCCCCCCCTGAAGAACCTTCCCCCCCATGAATTTTGAGACCAGTCGACTTGGTATTCTTTCTGTTCCCTTCTTCAACCCCCCTTTTTTCCCCGCTTTTTTTCGAATTTTTCTTTGTTTGCCCCCCCTTTTCTGAACTGGTTAGAGTTTGTCCCCCTTTTGTCTTTTTTTGTCTTCTCCCTTGCTCTCGTACCCCCGCTTTCATTTTTTTTTTCTTTTAGTACGTTTCCCCTTATCCCGTTGGAATCTTTTTTTTCCATCCCCGCGACCCCCTTTTTTTCCCCTTGTCCACCTTTTTCCGCATTGTCACCGTTATAGCCTTCCCTTTCCCCCCCCCCAGAACACTTTCTCCGTATCTCCATCCCTTTGACCTTTTTTTTTGCCCGTCCCTTGGCTGAAGCTGCTTTCTCCCTCCTTTTTTGCGTAAGGCTGCATTTCCCGTTCCCCCTGCCCCCCCCCCCCTCCAAGCTGTTTCCCCCTTGTCCCTCCCCCTAAGACGTCGTGCCTCACCCCCCCTTTCCCAGGTTTTTTTTGACGAATGTACGTTTTTATAGCGCTTTTGTCTCTTTTCGTGCTAAATCTTTGCCCCCACCGCCTTTTTGTTTTTTGCCTCCTGTTGTCGAGCCATCCCGTCTTTGATCTCCTGCTGGTTTCACCGGTCTTGAGATTGGCCCTTTTTAGTTCTCGTGATTACGGGTCCCCTTTTTTTAGGTGGGTCCCCTCACTTTTCCCCCTCTTTCTTTTGGATTCTTTCCCAAAAAAAAGGCCCGACTTTTCCTTCCTTTGCACGTTTGTTGTTGTCGTGTGTCTTTTTTTGGGCCATTTCCTCTTTGTTCGCGGGCTCCAAAATTCTCAAACCCCTTTGGCCCCCCTTTTTTAGTTTCTTTCCTTCTGGTTTCCAGCCTCTCTTCAAACCTCCCTTTCCACAATGGCTGGTTCCTGCACCCCCTCCCCGCCCACAATAACCCCCCCCTTCCCTGGGGCCCTAGACAAAACAAACTTGCTCTACTCCTCAGCTCCCACGTAAAGGTTTTCTTCCACTGACCCAATTTTTTTCGTACCACACTCTTAGCTCTTCCCTGATTCCTTTTTTTAGTGGTGACCGAATAGACATTCGTTGCCCCCCCCCTGTTTCTGTTCAAACCCTTTTTTTTTGTTTGGGATTGAATGTTTATACTCTGCAGGCGCTTAGTTCCCACTCCCTTGATGACAATTTTTCCCTAATTTCCCAATTCGCCGCCAATTTGTCCTATCTTTTCTTCTTTTTTTTATTCTTCGTGTACGGAGGTCCCTTTTACCGGTGCTGATTGCATGTTGTCCCTTTCCCAGACTGAAGGATGTCTCAAACAGCCGACTTTTTTTTTTTCCACCCCCCAACCCACCGCTACTCCTTGCGTATTTTACCTTCCTTCCAGAATGCCGTACTACACCAAGTAAAGTCTTTTTTTCCCCCTTCCAGAGTCTTTTTTTTTTCCAGTACATCCCCCCAGCTGAACACCATGCTCTTTTTTTTTTGAATTCAAGCCTTCTTTTTCACAGTTCTTTTTGTATGCCTGAGCGGAGTTCTCATTGTCCACCTTCCCTCTTCTTGGGATGCTATTCATGTTGCCCCAGGTCCCAGAGGCATGGTTTTTGGTTTTTTTTTTTTTTCCAGTACCCCCCCGGTATCTTTGTTTCCAGAGTGCCTTTTCTCCATTCCTTGGTTGACTTTTTCCGAAGATCCTGTTTGGTGTTCTTTTCCTGTTCCCCCCCCCTCACCACGAGAACCCGCTTTTTTACGTTTCCGTTCGCCTCCCTTTTCGGATCCACTTTTTGTTTTTTCGCTTCGGCCGTCCGCTTTTCGCAAATTTTTTTCCCAGCCCACCCAATAGGAAGTCTTTTTGATTTTTTACCCTTTTCCTTGATTAAGAATTCTGCTTTTTTTTTTCTTTTCCAATTTTTTTTTTGACAGGGGGGCTGTTTATCACCATCTGCCTCCCCCTTCTTTGAAGTCCTGGCCTGAACATTTTTTTTTTTTGTTTTTTTGTTCATACACCCTGCCGGGAGTATTTTTTAAAATCTTTAGAGGTTTAATCGTCCCTGGCCGTTCCCCTGCGTTTCCATCTTCGCTTCGGGTCCCCTTAAATGGACAGATTTTTCTTACCCTGCCACTGGCCAGGCCCTTGGCCTTCCCCCACTGCCCCCCCCCCACACAAACCCCCCCCAAAAAAATTGGTTCAAGGGGCATTCCCCCACCAAGGGTTCCCCCCTTTTTTTTTTTTTTTTTTGCGGTTTTCTTTCACTAGGCTTTCTTTCAACACCTGTGTCTCCTCTGCTTGGTGTTTCCGACAGATCCCCGCCCTGTTCTGTTTCCGATGTTCTCCCTTTCCAACAAGGTTGTGAAGTTTGGGCTTTTTTGGCCTATTTTTTTTCCGCCTCCTTTTTTGCCGTCTGTTTTTTCCTTCCACCCCGTGTCAGCCATTTTTCCTGGCTTGACCTGATGCCTCTGTATTTTTTGGACTTTTCCCGATGTTGTGCGCAGGCTTCGTTTGGAACCCTGCCTTTTAAGGTTTTGTTGGAGTTTTTTGATTTTCCCAAACCTGGCGATTTGAGTTGTTTGCAAGTTCCTTTGAAAAGACCCCCCCCTCTGTTTTCTTTTTTTTTGTTGGTTTTTTTAAACTTACTGCTCCATATTGTTGTTTTTGTTTGTTGGTTTTTTTTGTTTTTCCAGACGAGATCTCTTTGACATTTAAAACCCAAAAACCACCTTTTTTTCCATTTTTTCCTTTTTTTTGGATGACACCTTTTTTTTTAACCCTTCTTTTTTTAGGTTTTGGTTTGTTTGGGGAAACTCCACCCCCCCCCTTTCCCCATGAACTCGTCTTTGTCAGTCCCCCCCCTTGCTTTTTTACCCTTTCTACACAGGGGTTTTCTTCCCTTTCCTTTTCCTCGCCGCTCTTTCATCCCGTTGGGATTTGCCAACAGGTTTTTCATCTGCTCTACTTTTTCTCCAATTCCAAACTCATCCTTTTTTTTCCCTTTTTCCCCCGTCCGCTTTAAGAAAATGTCCTTTTTTTTTTTCTTGCCACACTTCACCGATTTTTTTTCCTTGTGAGGTTGGCTCGAAAGCCTTCGTTTTTGATGCTCCTTGGTGATGTTTGGAATGCCGACCCTTCCCCACCCTTTCTTTTTTCTTTTTTTCCTGGGTCTTTTTACGAGTTTGCCATTGTCCTCCGTTTTAAGAATATGTTACCCAAGATTGTTGTTTGGTTTGTCATGAGCTTCTCTCGAATTTGCCCGTCTCTTTTCCCTTTTTCTCCGGGTCCAACAACACCCCCCCTTTTCTTACTGGACGCCGCGCATATTTTTACTTTTGTGTGACATCCTACTGTTTTCGCACACACGATTTTTCCTCGCAGGACTCGAGTAAATCATTACCTCTTGCAGGTCGAATGACTTATTTCCAGTGTGGGGTTCCTTTGGTTTCCTTTTGTCCAATGATCTTCCTTCCTTTTTTCAATTCGTTGGATTTTGAAAAGTTTGAGCGGAATTTTTTTTTCGGTTTTTTTAACGAGGAGTTAACCGGTCCCCTTTGGTTTCCAGGAGTTAATCGTTCCCCCCTATGCCCCTCTTACCTGGCCCTTCCCCCCTTGATTACCATTGAAATCGATACACCCGCTCGGAGGTACTACCTCCCCTCCTGCGGCATCCCCTTCGCCCTATGTCCCCTTCCTCCACTCCCCACCACGCGTAGTACGTTTTTTTACCGTGACAGCCGGTGAGTTTTACCCCCTTTCTCCGCTTCACTCCCCTTTCCCCTTTTGTCTGGGGTAATAACCTCTGTTGGACGACCTTTTTATACACTACGTCAGGTTTCAGCTGGCTTTTTTAATTGTGCTTTCCCCTCTTTTGCAAAATCCTCAATTTTGAGTCGCCCGACTTTTTGGTAAGCAATTTTCGCTCATTCGTATAGGTTTTTTTTTTTTTTTTCCCTCTCCGTATGTGTCCTTGTCTCGATTCTCTCTGTTTGGCTTTCCCTTTTTTTCTTAAGGGAAGGGGACCAGGTTCCAGCAGCAGTTGGACATTTCATCTTCTCTTGCCCTTCCCTCCTTCTGTCGGTCCCGTTGCCCCCAGTCCCCCGGAACGTGCTGTATTGGGATCAGGCAAGGCTTTTTTTTATCGGGATCCTCAGGTTAAACGTCAGTCTTTTGGTGGTTACCGTCCTTTCCTTTCGAACAACCGTGCCGTCTAAATGCTCACCTTCGAGGGGTCCGGCTCCCCTTGGTAATTTCACCCTTTACGCTTTTTTTTTAATTTTTTGCCTTCCTTAAGTTTTGGCGTTATGCCCCGGGCTTGTTTTTATTGCTCATTCGGTCCGGGTGTACCCCCTTCAATTTCCTTTTTTCCCGTTTTTTCCCTTTTCCGGCTTTCCCACGTCGCCCTTTTTCCCCCCTGTGAACACCCTGATGTTTAGGGTTTTTGAGTCCCCGATGCACCCTTAACTCCCTCCCTTTTCTTCCACACGACCCCCTTTATTTTTTTTTTCCCCCCCTTTTCCCCTTTTTTTCCCCTTTCTTTTGGGCAATTTTCTCAATTCTTTCTGCCCCATTAACACTCCGTTTTCAGTCCCAGGGCCAGCCCAGACTTATCTTTCCCCCAGCCAGTCCCCTTCAAGTTAGGGTACTTCTCCAGTTTTCCTTTAACTCTTTCACCTTTGGCCTGGTTTTCGTGGCCGAATTTAATCATTTTTTCATTGTTCCCCCCCCCCTTTTTTTCAGTTTGATGACTATTTCTTTCCATTGAGGCCCACCGCCCTCCGCGGTTGAGGCCGTTTCGCTCGACCCGGGCTGGACGCTTTTTTAGATTTTAAGTTTAATGTGATTCGTCTGGATGGCCTCCCTGGCACGGATAGTTTTCCCCCGCATAACTACTTTCTTTCCACTTATCCCAGTGCCCCCCTTTTTTTCAAGGGCTTCTGATACCAAGGAAGCGCTTTTTTCCATTGCTTCCGGAGATTGGAAAGGGCTCCCATGCCTTTCCCCCTTCTTCCCAGGTTACTCGTGATTGTTCCAGTGCTGTTGGCCATTCCCGCCACGCAAATGGACAAAATTTGGACGTCATTTTTTTAAGGGTCCCCACAACTTACACCACCCTCCCCGGTGCACTTTTTCCCACACCGTACCAACTTCTGCCTGTCTTTTGTACATTTTTCCCGACGCTTGATAAACCATCCCCCGCCGCGTTTTTGGACCCAGTCGTCGGTGTTCCCGCAATAAAGCCTCCCCTTCCCCTTTTTAACCCGTTTTCACAGTCTGCTTATCCTCTTGCTCAAAGCGATAGCCCCCTATTTTTTTTTCCGAGGTTCCTTCCCCCCTTTTTCTGCTGGCCCCCTTCCCCCCTCCCCCGCCTCCCCCTTGCCCCCCCCTTCCTTTCCCTTTTTCTCCTGTCCAAATGATTCTGTAGCGGTCGTCCCGGCGTGGGATTACCTCCCATTCGACCTTTTCTCCCTCTTCGCAACAACGCACGCAATCCTTTTTTCCCATTGTCTTCCCCGACCCCCCCTAACCATCTACTTTTAAAGACGCGTGAAATAGTCGCAAGTTCCCCCTCCCTGAACTCCCTTATGCCTCTTCGTCCAAGCTACTTTCCTTCACCCTTGTCGGTTTTTCATCTATTTCCCAAACCCAGGTCTGCTGGTCGGCTCTGGAGGTCTTTACGGGACCCTAGGTTTGGTAGGTGCGCAGTACCTGCCTCCCCCCTATCTTTTTTCTCAATAGATTGCGAGCCAGGTTTGCAGGGGGACCCCCCTCCCATGGGGCAGATGGACCGAATAACAATCATTCCCCCCCCCCCCCCTACCCCCTTCTCCGGTGCTCGACCCCCCCCACCGCCTTTCTTATCCCCCCACGCGTGCTGAATTTTTCGCCTTCGAAGCTCATTTTTTACGCCCTTGAAAGCAACAATGGAAGCCTTTCCCTTCCCCCCTCTCCTCTTGGAGATCGATTTTTCTCGGGGTGGTCTTGGCGATGTTCCCGGCCTCCCCAGCGCTCGTGAACCCCACCCCTCCATTCGCTGGCACCTCCTACACACCCCCTTTTGAGTTGGTTGGTTGGATACCCGGGGGCAGGGCGTTCTTCATCGAGAGAGCGGCCAACATTCCCTTCCCCTTTTTTTCCACATCGGCAGAATTTTACTACCTCCCTGCAAATGCCCTTTGCCAAGGGTCCCCTACCAGCCATTATGCGCCGGGCATTCAAACAAGTTTCAACAGTTTTTAGCTATTTCCACGAAGTCCCTTTCGACTCCCCTCTTTTTCTCCTCTTTTTTTTTAAGGTGTCCCTCCCGCTCCCGGCACGTTCTGCCTGCTTGCCTTGCAAAGGATGTGAGTTTGTCTCGTTTTTCCTCCTCTTCAGATCCTCCGCCTTTTTGAAAGGCGCAACCCAGTTTGCTCCTACCTGGAAATTGCGGCGTGGCCTTATTTCGCGACCATCCGTGTTGTCTTGGTGGCTCTTCCACCCGTGGACAAAGGACGCGTTGCACTTTAGGTTGTGGGAAGGAGTTCCACACAAACCCCCGTGCGATGGCTGCAGGGTCAAGGGGACGGCTGTGCTTTTTTGACCACTGCTATCTCTCTATTTGATACTCCAGTTGTGTGTTTTTATGGGGTAGGGGTTGATTCCAGGAATTCACCCCCCCCCCCCCTTCCCCAAAGACACAGGCAGTATTTCCATTTTTGCCTTCCCGATGAAGGGGTTTTTTTTGGCCACCTACATGGACTGCATGCCAACGTGGGAACTCTCTGCGGCACGTTTTTTTTTTGTAGCGCAGATTCATCCAGGTCAGATTTCTTTGTGCCCCTGTTGGATTAGAAGCAGCGGCCCCCAGGATTTTTTCATTAATTTCGTGCCACCGAAAATCCCCCCCCATAATCCTGCATACCCAGGAATCTTGCAGACATTCCTTTTGGGCTCTTTCTCCACCTTTTTCACCCCGAAGAGGTCCCCGCGTTGATCGGTTTTGAGCAAATCGTGAATAGACGGATCCATGTGTGACCTTGTTGGCTGGACTGACATTGACGTTTTCAACCCCTTCTCTTTGCCTTGGGCCATGGCAGTTCCTAACCTTTTTTCCCTTAAGTTGGTCTAAGAAATCTTGTTGGCGCGATGGTATCCTGGAGATAACACGTGTTCTTTTCTTACTCCGAAGCGCTGTACGACCGTTGACGGCCCCCCCCCACCCAACTTTCGGTGAAGGACAGCGTATTTTCCCTGATCACGGAGCCGATGTCGCCACGCTTGTTCGCCACAGGTGTGCGAGCCCTTTTCCCTAGAAGTTCTCCCCCTTCAAGGCAGTGGTTGGGGCTTAATGCTTGGCGTACTTAGCTCCGTTGAGATTCAGAAGTTTTTTTTTGTTTTTCCCTTGCCCCCTTTTGAGCTAGCTTTTTTCCGTGATGTCATCGGGTTCCTCTGGGCCTGGAGTTTATCGCCATTCGTGTGAAAATTCTTTATCTTCCTGGTCCCTCCCCTCATATTTTCAGTAACCAACTCTTTTTCTTTCCCGGGTGACTGCTCCTTCTTTTTTACCCGTAGAACATCCAACCCAAAGTTTGCTTGATCCCTCACCTTTGCTGTGAAATTGGGAGGACTCTCTTTTTCCCCCCTTCCTTTTTTTCAAATTTGTACTGTTCCTTTCGAAGTTCAGCATCTTGGACTTTGTTTGATTGTTTTCTTCTGGGTTTCTTTTTTTTTTACTTTTGAGAAGAACTTCCAATTTTCCCTCTATTTTTGGCGTTTTTTTCCTCTTTCCATTAAGTTTTAGGGGGCGGCCTTTTTTGTCAAAAAGAGGGCATGCGTTAGGGGGTTGGTTGCCCCTCTTTTCCTTTCCTCCTTCCTTTCAGCTTTTCACCTGTTCCATGTATAAAGCACTTGTGCTACGGCAGCAGGGGACATTCTACCTTCTTCACCTTCTTAAGCTCAACTTGCTTTCCGGCGGGGCGGAGCAATACTAATTGGGGCCCCTCTTTTCTCTCCTTCTTCCCCCAGAATCTTTCTGGTTTCTTCCTTCAAGCGCTCCGTGTCCCTCTTGCTGGGTGTGGTTTCCTTCTTGTGCCCCCCCCTTACGACCTTTGACTTTCTTCCCCTCCGTCTTCTTTGGTTTATCTCAAAGCTGAGTTCCCGTATCCGCTTCTCATTAATTTTTCTCCCCCCAGTTTTTTTCCTGCCCCCTTGTCTGTTTTCTTGCCCTTACGCGGTCAAGTACTCTGCTTGTCCATTTGCGTTGTTGGTCCTGTTCATCTTTGTCCCCTTTCCCAACCACGCGGTTCCCACTGTGGATTTTCTCCCCCGTTTTTGGAGTGCCTGTTCCCCACGTCAATTCAGACATGCCCTCACCCCCCAAAAATCCCCCCCTTTTTTTTTCCTTCTCGTCCAAACCCCAGTTTCCCTTTTTTTAAGTCCCACACTTTTTAGTTGACACTTGCTTTTTCCAAATAAACCCTGCCCTAAGGCCCGCCCTGCTTTTAAAGAGGGCCTTTTCCCCCCCCCACCCCATTCAACCGTTGGTTGACGCGATTCCTTCCTTTTCAGGATGGAGGTTTTGTCCTCTTCCTTTTCCCCTTCTTTCCCTCGTGGTTTTTTAGATTGAGGATTTTTACCTTCGTTCCTTTCTTTCTGTGTGAATTTTCCTCGAGCTGGTTTCTTCGTCCCCCTTTTTTTTTTTTGTCGGATTGGTTGTGCCAGTCCTAGTGCTTTTTCTTTTTTTGTTTTTCGGTTCCCTATTGGTCTGTGGGACCGACAACTTCTCCCCCCCCTTTTGCCAAGCTTCCCACTGGCGTTTCCGCGCTTCTGGGGGGTTTTCGTTGTTGTGACCGTGCATGCTGTTTCATGGAAGCTTTTTGTCCAGCTTGCTCCCCCGGATTCAAAAGGGGACTTTTTGTTGTCGCTTTTTTCAGCTGTCTGCTAGTGCCCGGTTTGACCAACGACCCCCTCACCATTGGGTTCTGGTTGAAGAGCTGTTTTCCCCTCATGGTCAAACACCCCCCTTTTTCCGTTTTTTTTAGAGACCTCCCCAACTTCCGCATTTTTTTTTTTTTTTCACTTCAGGTGGCGAGGAGCCAGGTACCTCCCCCTCCGGATTAGCACCCTCCTACGGGCGCTGGGACCCCCTCTTTTTGACATAGTCATGCGAAACTCCCCCACTGTCTTTTACCCGATTTCTTATACGACCCTTTCTTGTCTTTTCTAACGACAGTTTCGGCCCCGGAGGCATTCCTTTATGCTGGTTCCCCCCTTTTTTTGTGGTTTCTATCCTTTCTGGCCTGTCCCTTTTTTTTGGTCCCCCCTCGGTCAGCGGGTCCCGATTTTCCGATGTTAAAGGATCGTTCGCCCCAGTTTCTTCCCACCAAATCCTGCAAGCGTGTTTTTTTCCCCCCTGTTCCTCACAAGAATATTACTCTACTCCCCAATTAAGGTTTCCCTGAGTGAAGAAAGTTTTCCTGCCCCTTGAACCGTGGCATTTCTTTTTTTCTGGCCCCTCCCCCCCCCCTTTAAACACGTTCGGCCGTGAGTTCTACTTTTTTTTTCACCACTCGCTTTTTTAGCGGAGGCTCGCCTTTTTTTCGTCCGGGGAGTCTAATTTTTTCCTCAAGGAGGCTAGTTAACCTTGGACTCCCCTCTGCGGGGTACTTCACTCTATGCTGAGCCAGGTGCCCAGGAGTTTTCCCCCCTCAGGCTTATGGTTTGGAAAGGATGTGGCGGATAAACCCCAGGCCCCAACAATGCATTTTCCACTCTCGTGAACCCCCTTTTCCTTTTCAATGGTCGGTTTATCTGGCTGAGATCGGCCCTGAGCTTCCCTTTTTTCTGCCCGCGGGTTGAGCCCACCCCTGTCCACCTTGACTTGCGCGACCGTGCTCCGCTTTCTCGCGTTTTTTTTGTTTGGCCTCGCGTCTTGGCGAAACAGCGGCTTCGTGCTCCCCAAGTAAAATTCGCTGCTTTGTTCCTCGACCAACGGATTTTTTTGTGTTCCCCCCGGAGGCCGGGCGTCGGCATCTACCCTAGACTGTCGCACTTTGGCCGTAGGCGCGAACATCCTTTCTGACCGACTGACATGGCACATTTTGATTAAAAACCCCCCTTTCCCAGGCAAGACGACCAGGAGGGGTGTGCTTTTCTTTCCCCACCCCACCCGGTCGCGAAAGTCTTTTCTGATCACTCGGGTGGAGGCCACCTCTCTCGTTTTCGCCCCCCCGTGCAACGTCTGGTACACTCCGGTTCTTTCCCAATTACTCTGACCCTGGCCTAAGGGTTTTGATGTCGCACGACCTTAGACTCCTTTGGGGCCGTCTCTCTCCAGTTTCTTCCTAATGACTCCCCTGCCTCTGTTATGACCATCTTTTGTGGTGCGGCACCGATCACTAACCAGAAGGAGTTTGCCATTTTCCTTTTTCTCTTTTCCCCAAACCCCAGTTTTCGACTTTTTTTTACG
>Ga0179593_1324096_pt1 | contig 28883 bp, 40 predicted proteins | sample CZODoug2_1_08_16_FD_185931 | JGI IMG/M metagenome (GOLD analysis project Ga0179593, IMG submission 185931) | Vadose zone soil fungal communities from Angelo Coast Range Reserve, California, USA - CZODoug2_1_08_16fungal (PacBio error correction) | ecosystem: Environmental > Terrestrial > Soil >... | reverse complement strand
TATCCCCGGCGGCTCAAGCGCAGTTTTCGGTGGCCATTACCGAAGTCCGGCCGGCTCCGACCACCGTTCTGCCCTTGGGGTACGACGTTGTTGTCATTTTGTTCCATTTCCTCCCAGTCCCGAGCGGCAAAGGATTCCTGTTAATTGTTTCGCGAACTCACGACCCCCCATTGACTCTTTTTGCCCTTGTTTCCGCCCGGGGTGGTGGAAATTCACGCCATCCCCCCCCCCGTCCTCGTTACCCAGTTTTTTCTCTGGATTTTTGTCGCATTCTCGTTCTTGCCCGCGACACTCGCGACGTCTCTTTGCTTTCGGCAAACCCGTCCCAGCTCCCTCCGTCTGGGCTTCTCACCGGCCAAAGTCAACAGAAGGGGGTCCCTTGAGAAAAGCAGTTTGTCAGCCCTTATTCGGACTCCTCTTTTGCCCCCTTTTTCTGAGCCACCCTGCGTCCCTCGAGCAAGCACTGGTTCGCGGGAATTCCTTGACCAAGCTCTCCGGAGGGCCTCCCACCGCGTCTATTCGCGATTTCCCTTTTCTTCTGGGTGCTTTTTTTGTGACCCTAACCCGATGTTTGATAACCCATCAAAATCAGTTAGGAGCTCTTCCGCCACTTCCTTCGCGGTCCCCTCACCCACCCGGCGCGCCGTTGTGGTTGCATCCTCCCCCCCCCAGTGTCCCCTAGGAGGACCAGCCGCCCCAACAGTCCGCGGTCGGGCCCCCGTCGAGGTTTGCCCTGTTTCACTCTAGGTGCCCCGCATGGCTGCCGTCCCCTGGGAAATCCGTCCACTTGTCCACCCGACGAGCTTACTGCCCCCCAAGCGTGTTGACCCTCCCGCTTGCCATCCGCGCCCCTCAATCTCGTCGGCACGTCTCAACTTTGGGCTTTGCGGTTCCGCTCCTCTCCATTGTTGTCTGGCCGCCCCCAACATGAGAACGATGATTCCCCCCTGTCCCTCCATCTGGCCGAGGGGCGATGATGGTTCCAGGTTTTGGATTTGTTCCAGGATTCCCGAGGTTTTAAGGTACAAAAGGGGTTGCCCACGAGGACTGGTTAGCGTTACGCGTGCGCTAATGCCCACTGTTTCGTGTAGTTTATTCTGCCCACTCCTCTTTGTTCAGAAACAATTTGCCGATTTGTATTTTTCCCTTTATATTCTGACCCCGAACCTTGATTCCTGCGTCGAACCCCCCGCCCACAGGCTGTTTCGGTCCGTCCTCGGGATTTTTTCCGGCCCCACCCGCTGTCCCCAACGATCATCCGCCCATCCCTTGATTTTTGAAGAAGTCTGGCATAATGCTTGTTGCGCCTTGTTTTTTTCATTCCTCGAAGGGTACGTGACTGACGAGTCGCTTTCGGGTACTTGCTCGTGGAGGTAATTCCGTTTTCCCCTTCCGACGGCCCGTCTTCGAGCGAATATTTATTTTTACCCATCGACGGCGACCCCACGGAAGGCCTCTTCCCCCCTGAATCACGGCTGATTTCCCCATTTGATCCTCATCCCGAACTCAACCCGCACATCATAGGCGTGGTCCTTCTGGGTTTTTGGTTTCTTCTCCTCTCCAAGTTGTTTCTTGCTTTAGGGGAGACACCACCTTAACTTCCGAGGACCCCTGGGACCCACCTTGTACAACGACCGGGTGCAGTTGGAACGGGCGATTCCCTGAAACTCAACGTAAGCTTTTGGCATTTCCCACATGACTGGAATCTCCTTCCCTTTTCGCCTGTGAATGTGCCTGAAGTTGTTGTTATGTCGGCGACCCGGGATAGCATCTTCTCCTACGAAAGTGGGCCCCCCTTAAGATTTTTCTTTTTTTCTAAAATGCCACTGGACTCCGCGGCTTCCGGGCGAGATAGGTCAGCGCCCCCCTTCTCTTCCTAGACCCCGGGCATTTCACTCGGTTTGAAAAGCTTTCTTCGATTGTCGAGATGGGTATCTTACCTTTCGGGTGGGCCCTGAAAGATTTCCGTGGGTCCTGATGACTGATGTTTTTGAGGCGGGCCCCGTTGCAGAATATTTCACTGCGCTGGCAGCCGAGGATCGCCCGTCATGGACCTATTGTAGGGATCTGCCCCCTTCTTTTGAGTTCCTGGTCACGGTCACACGTGGCGGTCGCATGATGCTTTCCCTCGTTTTCCTGATCTCCGTCTGTCCCTCATAGAGATTTTTGTTTGCCCGCGCTTTCGCGGTGATGTTTCCCATCGTACCTGTTTTTCCAACTTCTGGCAAAATGGACTTTGCGCGCGTTCAGGCTGTTCCGAGTTGTTTTTTTTTTTCCAAGATGTACCCGTTACCAGCGCGGCTACATTTTTCCAAAGGTTTGTTTTCGTGCGTCTCCGAGGCCCTTTTCTTTTCGATGCCCACTGGATGCTTGGTTTCTTGGGTTAAGACTCTTTTTTACGTTTCGCCATTTGGGGCACTTGTTTGGCCCTTTTTTGATAGTTGGGCCTTACGCGGATCCCCCGCAGCTTTGTCGTAGGTAGGCTTTCCCTCGGCGGCTTTTTACGCCGAGGAATACCTCGGTTCTTTTTTCTCGTGGAAGGTAACCAAGGTGCTTGCTTTGGAAGCTTCACCCCCCCCCCCAGCCTTCTGGATGACTCCCTTTCCATTTTGGTGTCGTTCCTCGGATCCCTTTAGCACACCCTTTTGTTTCGCGTATGATGTGGTCCCCCCCCTCTAGTGGCCCCAGTTGCCTTAAGCTTTTTCTAGATCTATCCCCGTGTTTTCTTCGAGGGGGCGAGGGTTTCTTGTCATCGGCTTGCATTTCCCCGACGCAGTGTTTTTCGCGTTCGGATCCACTCCGTGGCCTTTTTTTTGGCCTCCCCCGTTTTTTAGCCGGGAATTCCCCGCCCGTGCGGGGGTCTACCCACCCCCGAGATGCCGCCGGACTTGTTTCTCTGCGTCCTTATCGTCGCGTTTTTGTACCGTCCCTAATTTCGGCAAGCCTTCTCGGATTGTAGGTGACCCCCCCCCGGCGCCCCAAGGCGTTAGCGGTTTCCTTCAGTCTTGTCTGATTAAGTTTTTGCTAAGGGACGTGGGGCCGTCTGGGCGGGGTATTGAGCCACCCCCCCTTGGTGCGTACGCGGTGCCGATGTGCTGGTTTGAGTCCGAGAATGGAGACAATTTTTTTAGTGTGGCCCCGGCCTTAGCGTCCTTTGATGAAGATTTGCGCGGAATTTTTTCCTCCCTCCTTTTTGTTTTGAGGAGTCGCTTCCTTCGTTCGACTCTGGCTCCCAAAGGCGCTCAGGGCCCGAAGCCGTTGCATCTAGTTGCTATCTTTTTCTAAAATTCCTGTTGGGCGTCTGCCCAGTGCGGCACGCCCGTTGCCTCAAGAAGACTGCGGGGACACTCTTCATCAGCGGGGGCGGAAGTCTCGCGGACTAGTTGCCACGTCCCTCAAAAAACCCAACTTCTCGAGGGCGGTAAGGTGAGATTCTTTTTCCTCGCGATTATTCGCCAGCGTAATCTTCTTCCAGGGAGGACACAAAGCTCCCTCCCTGAGGCGGGCTTTTCTTTCCACCAATGTTAGAAGGTTCTTGCATGGTCATCGCGGCAGTGAAGACCATGCGCCTTTTTTTAGTTCCCCTTCGTGGACAACCTGTGCGCTCTTCGCCGAATGGTCGGCGGGACTTCCCCCCTCGAAAATGTCCTCGGCACCAACCGGGTTCTATTTTTTTTTAGTTCGTGGGCTGGCTAGTTTTCAGAGGCACCCATTTCTTCTCTTTCACCCTATGTTCCGGTTCCTCCAGGAGATTTTTAAGCCCGCTCAAAATCATTGGCCCTTTGCCTTTTTAGTCTTCCCTTAGCGGTACATCCGCGGGCGCGCTTCCCCCCTACCTTTCCACCCCCCTTCCCCTCGAGGCGGATTAATCTTATCGGTTTTACGCCCTGGACCCCCTATCGGACACCCGCCGCTCGGGCTGGCGAGCCACCCACGGAACACACCCCCGTAGGTGCCCCGTGTGGCTTGGGTCCCCAGACTGATCGTCTGTGAACCCCTCCATTTCCGTAGGCCCCCCCCCATGAGCCTTTGGGGCTTTTTCTTTCGGTCTTTCCCGTTCAACGGTGTTTTCCCTTGGGGCCCGCCCCCTGGATCAACCCCTCAGGTCCAGGCCCTCGCCGCGCCCCCCGTGGCTTCTGGTCCGGTTCCTGCCTTATCAAGGACGTTCGTTTCAAGGCCGTGAGGGGGCACGCCCTTTGGAGACTATGGCGTAGTTCCTCTTTTGCGAGCCGCTTGGGTGGGACCACTTTTTTCTAGCCTAGTTTCCCTTTTGGCACGTTCACGTCGTTGATCCTTCTCTGTCGTTCGGGACTCCCCCCCCTAGACTTTCTTTTTTGTTCCCCTCCGAAGTGTAGTTCATTTCCGAGTACCGACTGGTTTAACTCGTTCCGGCCCCCCTGCTCCATAACGTGAGCTCGATGCCCTAAGCCCCCTGTGGCGCCCCCTTCACCACAAACTGCGCTCCCCATCAGCGGGAGGGTCGCCTTTTTTGTTTTGGGTGCGCAGGGTTAAGTCCGCGGGGGATTTTTGTTCCCCCTGTTTAGACCTGTTCTGTTTTCCCGTCCCCAGCGTCTTCGGGAGGCAGCCTCAGGCCCGCCCCCCCCCACGAGTTTTTTTGCTTTGCTTGAAAGATCCGTTTTTTGATGCTCCATCCCTCTGCTTTCGTTTCGCCTCGCCCAGAGACAGCGTCGTTCCCTTAAGTCTCCTCCGAACTGATGAAGCGTTGACCCTCCCCCCCTTCTTCCCTTCCTCCTTGCTTGTTGATTCAACCTCTTCACCCTTTTTGCACGCCGCTTTCCGTTTTTTTTACCTGTTACGGAAACCGGGGTTTGGTTCAATTTTTGATGCAGCGGTCCTTCCCCCTTCAAAGGGGGGACTATTGTTTTGAACTGCGCTATCTTTTCGCCTGTGTTTGGGAGAGGGCCTGGGTTACGTTTTTTTTTCGACTTCGTCTGTTATGCCGCAACAGTGCAGCCGAAATTGTGCTTTCGGCCCCTCGGACTTTCTTGCCTCCATTTTCCTGTGCCCTTCAAGAGCCCAGACTTTCCGCGCCTTCTGTATAAGTGGCACGGCCGTCAAGTGAGGTTTGCCCCGTTCTTCCTATTTCTCCGTTCGAATTTCCCGCTCGGGGGGGCTGCCTTACTATTTTTCCCCCCTTCTTCCTTTTTTGATTGCCACGTTTTTTCTTTTCCGATTTTTTGAGTCCGATAATGGCTGAATGCGATTAATTGACTCGGACCGGAGGGTGCCGTCCTTCAACACGCCTTAGTTCGGGGGCTGCCTGTAGGGTTTTTTGACTGTTCAAGATTTACCCCCCCCCAACCTTTTTTGTTTTTGTTTTTTGCCTAGCTAACGCCTTTTTCTCTCCCAGTCGTGTTCGTTTTGTGCCGAGTTAGCAGGGGTTTGCACTCCTGGCAGCCCTTTCCTTTGTCCCCTTGTTGGCATCTTTTCCCGTCAAAGATTTTCCCAGGGCGAGCTCTCGTGTCTAGTCGGCGGCCCCTTTTTTTGCGCCAGGCTGACCCCCCATGTTTCCCAGCCGGGCTCCATCCCCGCCGGCCGGGGTTTGCTTTGCGTTTTTCCCCCCGCCTCGATGGCGGCTGCGGTTCACTGGGCCCCCGCGATGTCTGGCTCCGGCTTGGGCTTTGAACCTAGGTCGGGTGTTTGGTTGTTGAGGAGCCCCTGGCAGGTTTTTCCTTTTGCTATTTGCCAGGCGCCTCCTCCGTAGGTGTATCCCTTCGTTAGCGGAAGTTTGGGTCCTTTGCTGTTTTCCGGAGGTGTTCGCCCGGGCCATCTTTTCAACGGGGTTTTTTTGATTTTTTTTCCTACCCTCTCGGTATCAGTTTCGCGCTTTTTTTTTTCCTGTTTTTGAGAATTTTACCCACGACCCCTTAGGATTTTGATCTCCGCAACGCGATAAAGAGGAAATAGGGTCGAGAAAAGGTTTTAAGGAGAACTTTGTTTTTCTTGGCCCCTTTTTCCTCCGAGTCTTCCTTGTTATGAGGCCTTCCTGCCAATGCTGCCTTTTTTTTCTCCGCGAAGGGCCTTTTCCCCTGTCCGCCTTTTGCTGAGTTTATGTAGTCATTCCCGGGTTATCCAAACAGGTGTCGCGGACTGTTTTGCGGTGATACCTGGCCCCCCCCTCAAGTGACCAGTTGGCTTCGAGCTTTTTTTCCTTGAATTGTTGGTCCCTCCCTTTTTTCTTCTGGGCGAATATCGTGTTGCACGACGAAGGTCCCTCCACCTCTCCCTCTCTGGTTTGGGGTACGGGTGGTTCCCGAGAACACCCTTTTTGGACTTGAGGCATTTTGTTTCTTTTTTTTTGAGGTGTTTGTTTATCTCTCCCATCCGTTGCGGCGCGTGTTTTCGTCGCTTTTGTCGTTCCGGGTATGCCGCACCGCGCTGCCACGGGGCCTTTTATTTGCTGACGTTTTTTTTTGATGGACTTCTCCCCCCTTAGAATGGCTTTCCCCACCGGGACCTGCCCGGTCGGGAACTTGCTAAATCCTTTTCCTCTTTTTTTTGTTGACTAGACCCTATATTCATTTCCCTCATTTTTGGTTTAATTCCCCCCCGGGTTTGCTTCCTTTGCTTTCAGTACCGTTGAGGGTCTGTCCCCTGGGCTTTGAGACCCCGTGAAGTGTTTTTCATCGCCTGCCGCGTTGCGGTCTTGACGCAGAGTAATCGCAAGTCGCTTTGGTCTTGATAAGGAATGGCCGACCAGTTAACGAGCCCCCCAGTCCATTTTTTCAAATGTGATATGTTCGGCCCCCTGTTTTTTCCCCACCCCAAAAGCCATAAAAGTTCCATATCGATCAAGCAGTGTTTTTTTTTTTTTAGTCGTCCGTGCTTATCTGTCCCCCGTCTTAAGCAGTTATTCCCCTTACGTCCTCCGTGTTCACGGCCGTTTTTTATAAGATTTTTCTCCGACTTTATGTCTGACGGTACCCCCCGTGGCAAATTGGAACAAGTGCTCCCTGTTTTTCCCAGTGGTATTTCCCATTTTGAACCTTCCTCCCCTTCTGCGGAGGGAAAACCCTTTTCAGAGACTCCCCCTCCTCATTGTCAGTCCTTTTTTTCCCTTTTTTTTTCCCCCCAAGGTTAGATCCTTTTTTTTTTCGTTTGAATGTCGCCAGTTAGTATCAAGCAGGTGTTTTTTTTTCTTCATGTTGTGAATTCCACGCTGTGTCAGTGGGACTTTTTCTATTCCCTCCCCCCTTGGATCCTGGTCCCCCTGTGACCGGCGCTTCCCCCTTTTTTCCCCTGGACTGTGGTGCCGTGGCGTATTTTCTCTTGGACTGAGTTAGTCCGGCGTTGTTACCCCTCTCCTTTACAATTTCCAGGTATCCCCCGTTCGGTTTGGGGGTTCATAGCGGCTTACCCCCTTTCTGGTTTTTCCCTCGCTTGTTCGCAGCCCCACCCCTGTACCCAACCACCGGACCCTGATTTCTTCGTTAGGGAGCAGGTTTTTCGCCGCTCCCCCCCCTCTTTCTCTGGCCTTTTTTCGCGGCCCATTTTGCTGTGCTTTTGCTGCGGGGTTGGCCTCCATCATTTTTGTTGTAGTTTCGGTGCGTGCCAGTCTCGCAAAAGAGCTCCTTTGGGTTGCCCCTGTACCCCCTTTTTGTGCTAGGGCGAGTTCTGTACCCGTCTGACTGTCGAGGATTGACCCGTCTTTTTTTTCCCCCCCTGACTCGATTTCACCAAGGCCTGGTTTGATTTTTCCCCTTCTCGTTCGTTTCATTGGCACGCCCCCCCCCCGGTTAGGCCGCCCAGTTTGAGGAGTTCCTCCTTCCGATGCGAAAGGGCTTTTTTTCCTTGTCTTTTTTTTGCTATTTCTTCTCCCCCCCCTGAGTATCACTCGCGTCGTGTGAGCTGCCTTTCTAGTGTTCGTTCCTTCCCTTCCCTCCCACCCCCGGACACGCCCTTTCCCCAACCCTCCAATAACACGTGTTTCTTTTTTTTTCCTTCCAGACGTGGGAAGACCCCATCGGTTGTTACAAAAAAAAAACTGTTTGCCCTGTCAGGATTGACCGGGTCCTTTCCTTCCCTCTCTCAAGAAGTTTGGTCGGTCATCGGGGCATTGTTTGAGTTCCCCCCTTCCCCACACGCGTTCTTTTTCCCCCCTGGCCTTTCTTGGTCGAAGTTTGCGGCATTTTCAGGCATTTTGTCCGTCCTGGAGTCTCGTTTTCTGCAGGTGACTCTCGTTCTCCCTGCCTTTTTCTTCCTTTCCGAAAAACGTACCCCGGCAACGTTTCCCTTTTGGGTCGTTATCTCTTTTTGTGTTTTTTGGGTTCGGATTCGCCTCCTCCTGTGTCCCCCCAATTATCCCCGCGTAGTTAACAGACGGTTCGAAAACCGTGGCGTTTTTGACTTATCTCCTTCCTCCCTCCGTGTTTTGTTTGTTGGTTTTTTTACTACCTCTATCCCCCCCTTTTCACTCCTTTCTAGGAACAGTTTTAACATTTCGTTTTTTTTTTTGTTCCCAGAAGTCTTTTGGACTTCATGTCTTGAGACTTCAGTAGGAGAATTTATAACCACTCAGTGATGTTCCTATCTCTTTTTCCCCTCATATCGGGTTTTCGCCCACCCCTCCACCCCTGGACGCCCGGTTCTTAGATTTTTCCAGGTCGCCCCCGCAAAGTGACACTGCAGAGGCCTACTGTCTTTTTCGGCCCTTCGCCCCTTTTTTTCCTCCCCACGGTTCACCCCTTTTTTCAGAACGTTCCGTTGCTGTCCCCCCGGCTGTTTATTGTGACCCTTCCTGTTTGTGACCTTTTTTTGCTTCTATGTTTTATTCTCTACCTTACGTTTTCCTTTATTCGGTTTTTCCCCCCCCCCTGTCAATTCCCCAGGGGGTTTCCCCCCCAAGCTTGCAAATGAAGCGGGCTTCTGGACGTTCCTCCATTTCCTTTCCTTCTTTATGCGTTGAAGGTTCCCCCTCCCTAGGGCTGCATGTCTCTAAACGGATCGCGGTCCGCTGCCTTTCGGCGGCGTTTCCTCCCCCGTCCCTCCCACCGTTCGTAACCCTTTACCCCCACCCCCTAGATGACTCTCCAGTTCTCCTCGCCGGCCCGTGGGCCCAGTTTTCCGTCGGTTTTCATCTCGAGCAGCTGGACCTCTTTTCTGCCCCCGCTGGCGTCCTTTCTGGCATGGACTATCTCGCCGAGTCATGTCGGCAAGCACAGTTATTTTTCGGACCGGCAGTGCCCACGTCCCCCTTCGGTTTTTCGTCTTTGTCCTTTTTTTTTTTTTTTTTCGCAGTGTCGTGACCGGTATTGTCCCAGCGATGTTCTTTTTTGGCCGCGGTCGACGCCCTCTTCGGTTTTTTTTTCCTTGGGGTGTTTGTTTTCGCGACCTCGTTCCCCCCCCCCCATGGGGCCGGTGCGATTAGTTCCAGGAGGCTCGTCCCCTAGATCTTCCTTTGAGTCTGTTCTTCTTTGTTACCGCGCCTGCCGTTGAGTCCTTTAAAGGATGGGGTCCTCCCTTCACGGAACGAGCCCGTCAGCATACCCTGATTTTTCGGCCTCTTTTCTGCCGCCCCCCTTTTGTGTTTACTGTCCATTTTCCCTTCAGGTTCGAGAGCCGCCGACGAGTGTACCCTTTTCCCTTCCACTTCCACGGATGGCCACCGGGTTCGGCCCGATCTTTACTATTTTGGCTTGACAAGGAGAGATCCTTTTGCGCTCTTCGTTGGATTTTTTGCGATTGCTGGCGCGGCCCAATTTGGCCTAGAATTTTTTTTGCTGCCTCGTTCTTCCTTTTTTCCTCCCCCCTCCTTCATGGGGTCTCCCGTCTTGACAGACCATCCGATCCCCCCCACTTTTGAAGTTTTTTGAGTCCAAGTGAGTTTTTAGGGTTAGACTTCGCTTGTATAGGTTCATCAGTCGACGGAAAGAGAGGATCGGACCTTCTTTCTGCCTCGAGGAGATTTTACCCTTTGAACCCGGCTCATCCCTTCTTCGCGTCTTCCGTTTGGCGGTTCTCCCAGGCGATCAAAAATTGCCCGTCACAGCTTCGTTGGAGTTACGGTACTTTCCTTCCTGATTGGGTTTGGGGAGTTTTTGGTTTGGTTTCAATTCGCGTGGTTAGCGCATGACCCCCCGCGCTTTTACCCAGGCTCAGTGGAGATGAGTATTTTTTGGAAGTACCGGTCTTTTTTCTTTTTCCCCCGGTTTTCCCCCTTCTTTGCTCTTAAACTCAGTCCCTTATTCCCCTCTTTTCCAGTTTTTGAGGACGTCTGAACCGTCCTATACCTTTCTCCACGTCCTTCCTACGTAACTGTCTTTTCAATTCCCCTAAGAAGGTTTTTTCTAACCCCTTTGGACCCAGTCCTTGCTCATCTTTGGGCTTTTATTTCTCCCGGTTTTTTTCCCCTTTGTCTTCGTTTTCTCACCGGCGGCTTGCGTACTATTTTCATTGTTCCAGTTAGGTTTTTAGGAACTGCTTTTTTTTTCGACCGCCTCTGCCCCCAGCTTAGTGGGACTGTTTTCGGCGTGTTCCCCTCACGAATCAAAGTCTAGACCAGGGGTCCTGAGGGTTTTTTAAGTTAGCTATTTAGTTCCTTCCCCCCCCTTCCGCCGAGCGTCTACGGGTTGGTTTGTGGTTTTTCCCTTTTTTCTTCTTCAAGCTTTTCCCCCTTGGCCTATCCCCCCCTTCCCCCCCAAAACTACGGTGATTCCTTGCATGTTTTTCCCGCCTATCTCCTTCTTCCTTCGGGTCCTGCCGCCCCGCTCCAGGGCGCCTTTCGATGGTCCCCCGTGCTGGTTTTTTCTTGTGTTTCTTCCCAGCCTTTCCTGGCTTCAGTTTTTCAGAGGTAGTCAAAGGAGGCTTCGCTTGGCCGTTTTTAATCCATCGCCCGAGTGGCCCGTGGGTTTTCCGTTTTATTGCTTTGATGCCCCCCCTTCGTGGAGTCTCTATATTGGCGAGGTCTTGGATTCCTTCTTTCCCTCCGGTCCGTTCGTTTTTGAACCCTTCATGTTCTTACATCGGGATTCGTGCTCGTGAGTTCTCGTTTTTCAGAGTCCCAGATGCCCCGTTTTTTTTTTTTTTTTTGTGTCAGGACCCCAACGCAGTTTTGTCACAGTCAACGCGTTCTTATTTTCCCGATTTCCTCCTTTTCCCGTCTCTTGACACCCTGGAAAACCCCCATGGCAGCGTTGGTCGAGTTCCACCCCCTTCCCCCAACCCTTCCCCCAGCTTTTCCTGTTCTACACAGCCGTTTCCCCCAAGGCCAGCGCTTTCAGACTCTTATTTCGTTTGCCCCACTTCAACCTCCCTTTCCACCCCGTCCCCCGTTTTTCATTTTGGCGGCTGGGTCCGTTCACCATTTTTTCCCCCCTAAAGGTGTTTAATATTTTGCCGCACCTGTACTGACGGGGATGCGCTAGTTTCCCTGTCTTCCCCCCCATTTCGTGGCCGTTGAGTTCCGTCTTTTCCCCCCCCACACTATGGCAGAGATTCAGCCAGACTTTCCGGTAAACAACGCCCCCTTCTGGTTTTCACGGTCCTGGATACGTCTTTTCTATTTTGGTTTTTTTTTTTCCCCGCTTGAATGGCGCCCCTCTCGCCCCATGTCCCCTGAAGACAGAGGTTTTCCCTCTGGTCTGCTTAGAATCGATCCCAGCTGATTGAGAGAGTTTTTTTCGTTTTTCCATAGCCCTTGAGTATTGTTTTCGTTCCTCGGAAACTTTCCGTTCCCCACCCAGGCCCACGTGATTTTTCTAATCCCTGCATTTTGACGGACGCCGTCCAACCCCCTTATGGGTCCGATCAAGCGACCTTGCCTCCTTTACTTCCGTAGGAGGCATTTTTTTCACGCCAGGAGGAGGGAACTCTTGGGCAGGCCCGCTGTTTCCTTTTCTTTTCGCCCCCCCCTTCCCCCCCCCCGTTGAGCGCAGCTGGTTTTTTTGACTTTCTGGGTTCACAGACCTTCTTATTTGTTCCGGCACCCGTACACTTCCCACAACCACCCAAGCCAAAGAACCTGTCATCGTTTTTCCGATCCTTTCCTTTCGTGGAGATTTCCCCTCAATGCTTGCTATTTTTTTCCCTTTGAACTTTCGTGTTCCTTTATCCCCCCTGTTGGGGTTCATTTGGTGATATAATCATATTCAGACGCTCCGTGTTTTTGGGGAGGAATCACCAGACTTCTTTTTCCCATGTTTTCTCCCGTTCCCAGAACCATTTTGTTCACGACTTTTTTTGGTAGAAGTTCTGAACGACTTCCGTCGGTCCTCGACCCCACGGTTTGTTTTTTGAATTTTTCTTTTTTTTTTCCTTCTCCACTCAGTTTTTTCCCCCGATGACTTGCTTTTCTTTCGTGCATTAGGTTCCCCGCTGAGTGAATTTTCCGATAGGTAAGCTCTCCCCCTAACAAGTGGACCATGCAGTAATAAGCCGGGCTGTTATGGACCATCCCATTGCTTTTTTTCCCTCCCCCCCCCCCCCCATTTGTGTGGCCTTCCCAATAAAAGGTCATAACTCTTCAGGCGTTTTTTTTCTTCGCTTTATGGTTCCATTTTTGAGCTTGTTACCTTGTTTTACCCCTGGAGTTTATCATTTTCTATTTTTCTCTTTTTTTGTTGAGGGTTCTTTACGTGTTTCCCTTCCCGTCTTTTTTCCCGGATTTTGCTTACTCCCCTCAAAGGCCCCGGGGATATGAGCTTTCTCCTCCCTGATGGAGCTTCTTTGCGCGTTTGATTTTGCCCTGTTCTGCACCCGAGGAGCCTTCCCTTTTTCCCACCCCGCCACACTGTTTTGGCCCCGTCCTTGCGATTTTTCTGTACAGCACAAGCCGCCCCCCCCCATGTCCTTCGCATCGCCCTACGGCGGACGTCTGGTCGTTTTTCTTGCCGAGCCTGTTCTTTTCTTTTAATCTCGTTTCTCCCCCTCCGAAACCTTTGCCTCGCCTCTTTGCTCCCGAGGCCCCGCGTTTGCCTTTTCTCTTTTTGTTATTAATTGGTGTGGTGCAAGTAGATCCCGTTTTGGTGGCCCGTGGGTTTCCACCCCCCGTGCTTTATCTTCCGTGGAGACCTGAGGGACCGTCATCGAGCAAGAAGGTCTCGCGTTAAATTTGTTTTGTTTTTTTTTTTTTTTTCTAGGAGAGTTTTCAACGCTCTTTACCCCGAAACCGTCAACTTCACGGGTTGTTTTGTGTGACTTCTCGCCCCTTGGGTCACTGTGTTGCCTTTTAAGGGCTCGGGGGCCTATGCCTGTGGAGGAATTCCGCCGCCGTTGCTCCTACTTCGCCTTTGCTGTTGTTTTCCACTCGTCCCGCCTTAAATACTCATCCTGGCATCCCCCCTCATTGCCCCTTTCCGAGTCGCGTGATTTTAGGCGCTCCTGTTGGAAGTCGACTTTCGGGCCAGTTTGATTTACCGAGCGCGGCCGGGTTTTTTGGTGTGGGGTGTTTTTGTGTGTAGTCCTTCACCGAGTCCTTTCCCCCCCAGACTCCACCTTTTTTGTTTTGCAGATTTTTGGCTGTTCACTCCTGGTTGATTTTCCCCCTCCCCACGCTCCCCCATTTTGTTTTTTTTTTTGTGGGTTGTTTTTTGAGGCCGAGGCCTTTCCAGGGGCTTTTTTTTTGCCAGTTTTTCAGGGCAAAGGGCCTCGAAAGCTTCGCTGCCGCGTGTTTTTTTTCCTTTTCGAAAAACAAAGGCCGGGGTCTCTTCATTTCCCCTCTCCATGTTTATTCCCCCGGACTAGTTTTTGTCCGTTATTTCATGGCCCAGCCTGGACAGAGGTTTCCCCCTTCCTTGACCGTTCATTTTTTGTCTTTGCCATTTGATTTGGGCCCTTTTTTTCGGCTAATTTCCTCTGTTTCCCCAGGCATTGTTAGTGTTCGGGCTCCACCTGCCCCTCCTCTTTTTTCGCAGTTTGACGTTTGCGGGATGTTTGAGGGTTTTGAAAACGAAAGGTTTCTGTCCGGCTTTTTCTCTCTTTCTGTCCTTGATCAAGATTGACCGTTGGGACCTCCCCCCCCAGTGCGGCATACCAAGACCCCTGAGGTCGTGGAGGATATTGCTTTTCCCTTTTTCATCTTTCCGTCTTTTAAGGCCCTGGTTTTTTTCCTCCTCCTTCTTTCTTAGAATCCCTACGGGCTTTTTCCGACTGTCGTTACCTCCCAGGTTCGTCAGAGACTCTCTTTTTACAAGGTTGTTCGTTTTTTTTTCATGGAGATATTTCCGTGGTCGTCCCCCTCTTCGTATGGATACCCCAGGTTCGTCGGAAGGGTGAAAGGTTGGGTCCTTTTGATGGTCTCTTGGCTAAAGTAGATCATTTCCCCTTTTTTCCGATTACTCCTGTTTAGGCCCCCCTTTTTCTGGCCTTTTTTCTCCCTTTCCAATGTTTGAATTAATGACCGGACCTTCATCCCGTCAGCCGCCAAGTTTTCTTTTTTTCCAGTTCGTTTTAGTCATTTCAACCCTTTCCCACAAGCCGTAATACTATTATAGGCGTAGTTGTCCTTTGTGCCTTCTCCTATCCTTTTCTTCCCCTCTTGCCTTCAAGCCTGAGAATACTTTTGCTTTTGAATTCCCCCTCCTTTTTGCGGCTGGCATCAATGCTCCTCCCGTTCACCTTTCCGTTTACTTCCCCCAACTGGTAACCCCACTGCGTGACTTTGATCCAGTTTTGCCTCAGTAGTTTCCCCTCCATCCAGATGTTTTGTTTAGCCCTTAGCGGGCCCACCTTTTTTATCGTCTTTTCGTATGCCCCGACATGGAGCTTTGCCTGATCTTCTCGAAACAGTATCATTTGGTTCCTTTTTTTTCTGACCCCGCCTGTAATAGTCTGATCTTGTTTTCGGTCCCCCTGTTTATTTTTTTTCCTCCCTTACGACCCTTAGGATCCTTCATTTCTCCTTTGTGCCGATTTGTTTTTTGTTTGGTTTGGTGTGGTGGTTTTGTGGGCCCCCTTCCAGAGATTTCCCTCCTGTCTCGCTTCCCTCATTCTTTTCCTTTAGATGGATCGTGCCGTTTTCTTTATTTAGGGGCCATGCGGCCAGCGTTTATTGATGCCCCACCCCCGCCCCCCTTAAAACCAGTCACGAGATGATCACCTCGTCGTAGGCCTCTGGGCTTAACTTGCCCTGGCCCCCCCCCTTACGGCGTCGCTTGTCCTCACGTCACACAACTGCCAACCCGCTTTTTTCGTCCCGTAGTTGGAGGCCCCGTCCCCTGCGTTTACCCGTCTTTACCGCCCTCTCGTCTGCCCCCCTTTCCCAACTCCCTTCCCCAGGTTGGGGCCCGTGGCTGGTTTTCGGCGCCGAAACTGGTGGTTGTATCTGTTCCCCTTTTTCATTCCCCCCCTACAACCCCCTCTAGGTCCGGTGCGCAATTTGGACTTTTTCCCCCCGTTATTTTCATTTTTTGGTCCCAACACTTTCACTACGAGCCGCCGTGTCCCCCTTTTTTCGTTTTTTTTGCCTGTACATTCTGTCCCCCACTGGTTTCCCGAGGAGTTTTTTGATCCCCAGACTTTTGCTTTTACCTGTCCGGGTGCTATGAGTCCGCCCGTGCAGGTAAGGTGACCTTTTTTTTTTTGCCTTTTTTTTTTCCCTAATACTCTTCCTCTCCCCCCCCCCTAAGCCTTGTTGGTCCATGGCGGTTTTCTTCTTTGTGGAGTAATCTGAGATTAAGGCCTTCTTTCTATCGTACTGCCGCTCCCCTTTTTTCCAGGCTTTCTTTTCGTCGTTTTTCTTTTTTTTCTTTGAAAAATCGTTCATGGCCACCCTCACTAAAAGATCTGTCACCAATCGGAAGAAGTTCCAAACGACGTCTGTCCGTCCACCCAAATTACTTGCCTGTTTTCCCCCCTTTTTTTAAATCTTTTTTTCAATCTCAGGTGGGCTGGTGAGGTCAGTTCGTTTTTTTTTCTGATTTGTGACCAGCCGGAGTTTCGTTGGTGCCCCCGCACTGCTTTTCCCCTAACTTCCCCCCTCGTTCCTTTCCTTTTATGAGTCACCGCTGCGAGACCATTTCTTTTTGATTGCCGTCCTAATCGCTCTTTCTTGAGAAAAAAATTTCCTTTTTTGCACAGGTTTGCACTCGGGCTTTTTCCTCCCCTCTCCTTGGGATTGGGGATTATTCGTGCCCTCGGTTAAACTGGAGGTTTTTCACACCGATTTCTTTTTTACACGTACGGTTCCCTGATTCCCCTAACCTTTGACGTGGGTCCTTTTGTTTTGGATTCTTTTCTCGAATAATCCTTTTTTTGTTTGTTTGCTATGCTTTCCCACGGGTCATGTTTGATGGCCCCCCCCTCCCGATTTTCCTGCCCCTCCAAGCCCCGTGTGTTCTGTTTTAAGGTTTTTAAACCTGCCCCCTTTTCCTTTGTCTTTTTTTTTTTGTCCTGGCGACATTTCTTCCAACGTTACGCTTTGCCCTTTCAGTTATCGATTTCCTGGTCTTAATTGTCCGTCCAGCCTGGAGTCTTTTCAGTGTTTTTTTTCCCTTCTTCAACTTTATGACAGACTCCCCCGTTCCCCCCCCAAGCAATTTGTTGTTCCTTTTGTCCTTTTTCTAATTTTTTCGAGGACGTTTTTCCCCCGGCCTCCCCTGCCTGTTTTTTTCAACTACTTCTCCCTATCGGTTGCATATCTATTAGGACGCTTTTTTCCCCAGCTGACTGTGTCATACAGCGGTTGGATTCTCCTTTTTCCCTCCCCTGTTTTCACTTACTAGTTCGTCGTTCTGACTTCCCTTGTCCGCTTTTTCTTTTCCCTACTTTTTTTCCCGGTTTTTATTTATAGGTGGGGCTTTGTGACCCCCTCTTTACCCTAGGACTTCCTGTTCACACACCTATTTTAAGATGTTTAGGTCTTCCCTCCCCTACGAATCAGTTTTTCTCTTATCTCTGCTTTTGGATTAATCTAGTTTTTTCTTATTTCCCGAGTTTGACTGGGGGCTAACTGTGTGGACACCTCTTTTTCTTCTTAGTTTTTTCTATAGTCTATTTTTTCGCCCGTTTGTAGGTTTTTCCCTAGTAACCCCCGGGCAACCCGTCTCTCACACATACCCGTTGCTCTGTTTTCTTTCTAGTTCTTTTTGAACTTAGCGGTATTCCCCCCCTTGTGCAGCCCACATTTTCTCTTTTTTATCCCCCCCTCTCCTCTTTTTGTTTTCTTTATTTTTTGGCACGTGATTTCCCCCTTTGCCCTGTTCTTTCTTTCGTTTCACCATCCTCTTTCTCCATTTTTTTCACCTTTTTACTACTTGGACCTCTCTCCCCCCTTTTTTTTTTCCATTTCAGCCTCGGACCGAGGGTCTTTTATTGCTTTCCCCTTCTCTTATCGTTTTTTTTCTTCAAGTTTCCTATGGCGTTTTCCAGCCCCCTCCAAGTTTTTCGTGTCCTCTGTCGTGTCGTAATTGCCCCCTTTTCGGCCCCCTGGCACGTTTTTTCAGCCAGTGATTTTTTTTTTTTTTCCTTTTTTCCTTTTTGCCTTCCTCCCCTGATTTTTCCTTTTCCCCTTTCTTTTTTCGGTCTTCCACCTGCGCGTCGTTTGGCATATACTCTTGGGGGTCCTCACCTCCTTTTTTTTCTGACTGTGTAACCATAGTAGGTTCTTTTCCTTTTTTTTTTTTCGTTTTTTTTCCCTCCCTTGTCCCCGTGTTTGTGTTTTTCCTCTTCCTCCTGCCGATTGAAACCATGGTTTTTCCTTTTTCGTTTTCCCCCCTGGATATGTAAGTGTTTCAGCTTTTTCTTTTTTTTTTCCCGGGTCATCAGTCTTTCTTTTCCCGCCCCGGCCTTTTTTTTTTTGTTAGGGCTTGGTTTTTCCAATCGCTCCTTCGGCTGCTGGTTGGCCTTCTTCCTCTTGGAGTCCCATCAACCACTTCGGCACCCCTCCCTCCTCTCCCTTTCCACCTTCCTTGGGACTCAGCTATTATCCATTTTAGTTTTCCTCCCCTTTTCCCCTGATTCCTTGTCTTTTTCCCCCCCCCCCCCCCCTTTCCCCCCCTTCCCTTTCCCCTTTCCCTTTCCCCGTTTTTCCGTTGCTCCCTTTTTTCCCCTTCCTTTGGGCCGGTTTGCGTGCAAGCTGTGATATGTACACCGACCCTCGCAGGTTTCTTGTTTTTGGAGCTCACTTGACTGCGTGGTTAGATCCGCGTAATTAATTTTCCCCACTCCATTCTTTAGAACCCTTGTGTTGCAAAGGACCCTTGCTTCTCTACGGAAGGATCCTTCTTTTTTCGCCCCCCCCTTTTTTTGGGTTTCCCGGCTCGGCCTTTATCTTCTTTTCCTTGGGTATACCCCCAGTTTTTGGGCCTTTTTCTTGACTTGGCGTACCCCTTTTCCCAGGTGGCCTTTTTTGCTTTTTTTTTTTTTTTTGTGGTACTGGTTCTTTCCTTGCGACCCCTACTTGGTTTTTCTCCCGTTCTCCCCCGTTGATTGGAATTAGGGCTTTTCGACTGCTTTCATGGTCGTCTGTTTCCATGTCCCTCACCGCGCTGATACCCGGGAATTTTTTTTCCCCCCCCCCTTTCCCTTGCCTTGGCTCCCCGCTTTTTCGCCCCGGTGTATTGCGAACATGTCCCTACCGTTGGCCCGTGATTTTTTTTCGTCTCTTTGTCAATCCCGACCCCCTTTTCTTCGATTTTTTGACTGCCCCCAAGTTAGTTTTTTTATCCTTTTAGTGTAGCTTGCTGTTTTACAACTATCTCTGTCGTTTCTTGCCACCCCAAGCGGATCTTTTTTGATTTGAGCATTGGCTTTCCCCTCCTCCGCTCTCCGTTTTACTTTGGACGTGATGATTGTTTTGGTGCCTTTTTCCCCCCTGGTCGCGTCCTACACATCGTCACGGATGCTTTTTCCTTCTTGTTTCCTTCTGTCATGCTTTCCATTTTTTTTTTTGGCGCAGTCCCCTGTTGTAACCTACATCCTGGCACCCTAGGGTTGGGTCTCCTTTTCTCTTTATTCAGCTCTCCCTTTGTGGGCGCCTTGCCTTACAACCCTTTCTTGCCTCCACCGTTTTTGGGTGGGGTGTCTTCCTGTGTACCACCCCCTTCCGTGATTTTTTTTTTTGCTTTTTTGCCTCGATGAACCGCTTTTGTTTTTTTTTTCTTTTTGCTCTTCGCCGGATTGCCTCTTCGGTAGCATGCTCTGACCACCGTTCTTTCCTTTCCCGCGTTCTTCCATGGCTAGCCTGAGGGTACTTCCGGATTTTTTTTACTATATTCTTTCTTTAATAATATCCTTTTTTGTTAATGATTTTTTATCTATCCCGTCGCTCTTCCTTTTTTTCCCTCCGCTGTAAGGCCCCCCGTGTGGTGGGGGGGGTGTCTTTCCTTCGTCATGCTACTCACTTCCGTTGGTCTATGATCCCACGACTCCCACCCTTTCTAGTTTTGCTTTAAATTAGCCTTGCTTGTTTTCGTGCTGGTTCATTTTTTCTCTGGTGTGACCCTGCGTCCGTTACACGTAACGGTTCCCATATTTATTTTCCCCCATTAATTTTCCCCGCGTGTGTCTTCCGCACTGACTGTCAACACGTGTATTTCGTTTGCTTTATGCTCACCCCTCCTGGTGTATCCACTCCCTTTTTTCTCATTCGTTCGACGTACATCTTATTTTCTGTTCGGCTTTTGACACTCTGTTCGCGCATCCCCTTTACGCTGCCGTATCTTTTTTTCTCTTCGTATTTCCCCTTATTTGGCTTTGTTAACGTTCCCTCCCCCCTTTGCCTTGGCCCCCTGGCATTTACATGTGATTACCCTTCCTCTCCCACTTCCCTGGTCCAGTTTGGTTTTTCCCCCCACGGCAAACACCTTGATCATTGTCATTTAAGGTGGACTCCATGCGTTTTTTTCCTTGATGCCCTTTTTCTTTTTTCCTCCCGTGTCCTTTGTGGCAGCGCCCCTTACGATGGCACCCCTTTATTTTTTTTAGCTGTCGCGGTACTCCTTTTGCAGCAGGTGCAGTTTGCACAAGTGAGAGCTCAGATGCCCGGTTCCTCTGTCGTTCCCATGCTTGCCCGTTGCTACCCTTTCATTCGTATTTTCTGTTCTATTTCTCGTCTCTCCCCTCTGGGCGGGTCCCCCAAGTTGTTTTTCTTTTTCCCGAGGGAGTAGACATTTTGATTGGTCTCTGCAGATACCATTCCCCTGTATTGCTTTTTATTCTTCCCTTTGCCTTCACGCCAGTCTCTTGCACCTTTTCCTCCTAGCCCCCCTATGGTCTTATCTCTGGGTTCTACGTTGAAGTATGTTCCCCAGGATTCGTTGTCGAGTCCCCTGTTCTGGCACTTGCTCCTGTCGCTTACCCAAAAGGGCCCGGTCCAATATATTTCCCATCCCCGTTTTTCCTCCCTTTTTGAATTTCCTCTTTGTTCTGTGTCTTCTCCCCACTGGAAAATATTTCTGCACACCCCTTTTTCCCCCCCCCGTCACCCAATTCCCCATTGCGTCTTTTCTTTCACGCGCACCCCCAAGTCTCCCTACCCCCCGATGGGTTCTCCTTCAGGCCATAAATCTTTTTGGCGTTTCTTAGCTTTTTCACCTTTCATTTGTCCGCTTTCCTCCCTTTTGAGGTTTCTTTCACACCGGGTTTTCCCATTCTACAACTTCGTTTTTTTTTTTTTTTTGTGGCGTGCTTTTTTGGGTTCTTTTTGTGTCATCGAGGCGATCTCTTTGTTTGGGTCATTTCCTGCCCTATTTTTTTTGACTTATTCGAGTCGCCTGGTGCGGTTCACCATGCCCCTCTTCACTATTTTTCTTGTTAACTTTCTGTGTAGAGGTTCCATTTTAGTGCTCTTATGTTTTCTCTCCTAGGGCAAGGTTTTTTTTTTTTTTCCCTACTGTCCGGACCCGCTTTTCTCCCCGATTGCGTGTAGAACCCTCCTCACTTTGCTATTTCCCCCCCCCTTCTGTCTGCTTCGTATATCTGAGATCCTTCCCGGTTTTTTGTCTCTTTCTTTTTTGACTAGACTCTTGCCCCCCTGACGGTTTTTCAGGCAGCTAAATGTCCTGCCCAATTCCCTTCCCTTCAGCTATGTGTGTCCCTCTGTCTTTTTAGGTTCGTAACCTTTACAGACGGACCTGTTATTGATTTCCTGAACTAGTGAAGCCAGTCTCCCCCCTCGTCCCCTCTTTGCCTCCCCTTCTGTCTCCTTGGAAACCACTTTTTTTCTCCAGGCCCTTTCATTTTCCCTTGATTATCTTTTCCCCCGGTATTTTCCGAACCCCGCTCTCCCTCTTTTATTAAAATCGCCAATGCGCACTTCCCACACCACTCCCTCTTTACTGCATGGTCCTTGTACCATATTCTCATTTTTCAATTAATGTTGCGCTTGATTCCCCCCCCTCTTTTTTTCTTTCGCGTTTTTTTGGGTTTACCTGTTCTTTTACCGCTATTGTGTCATTCCGTGCACAGTGTTTTTTTGTCGTCCATTGATTTTTTGTCGCACACGGCACATGTTTTACGTTATCGTGCCATTCTGCGTTTCCTTCCGCTCGTCTATCACGTCCTTCTTTTTCACCCCTCGGCCCCCCCGCCATTATCTCTATCGGATTTCTTTTGACCACCCCCCTGTTTCTCTTTACGGCCCGTATCATACGATTTGCAGATTTTTTGCCGGGCGAGGTTTTCCCCTCGCTTTTTTTTCTTTTCTTACGTCCTCCATCGTTGTGCTTAGCCCTCTTTTCCCTCAATTTTTTTTTTCACTTGTGTCTTTCCCCCATGACGTGTACATTTTGGTACACTCTTTTTTATGAGTTCCCTTGTTCTCCTCTATGATCTGATGTGTTTATATGCCTGGTCGCCCACTCTCGTCTGCCCTCTGTATCTCCCCACTTCCTTTCTGTGTTGGTGGTTGCGGGTTGAGTCATCATCCCCCCATATTGTTTCCCCCTTTCATTAGTCCTCTCCCCGCTTGGATCCCTTTTCCTTACTCCCTCCCTGTCCCACCGTTTCTGTTTGGTACCATTCGGCGGTGTCCTCTAGTTTTTTCTCCACACTTCCTCTTCTTTTCCCATATCCCGTATTCTTCACCTTTTCACTTCTGTGGGCTGTGCTCCCCCCTGTTTTTTATTCCGCTTCTTTGTCTTGGTTCTCCTTCCCATTCTTTCCTCCCCCCTTTTTTTTTTTTGTCCCTCCTTTCCCCTTTTTTGTTCGCATTCTTTCCCCACTGATTAATTCTCTCGCTGGTTTTTCTTTGTTCTTTTTTTTCTTCCCTCTTCCCTCCGACCCTTCTGCTCCCCCCCCCTTTTTCCCTTTTCAGTATGACCTTGTTCTGTCCTGTGACTTTGTGGAGTACCCAGCTCTGGTCCTTTGGTTTCTTCTGCCTCGGTTAAGTTTTTTTCTCGTCCCACCGCCATAAGTTTTTTTTTCAAGTGTTTCCCTCTCAATTTCCCCCTTCAGCGTGGTGGCCTGTGTAGCCCACACATTTTTCATGCCTGTGTCTTCCTTTGCCTTGCCCCCCCCCTTTTTCCTTTTTTTTTCCCTTTTTTTTTCTTAACCTCCGGCTGTCTTTTCTTTTTACTGTACCAGCTTCCCCCTTTTCTCTTTGATCTGAATTCCCTTTTCCAATCCCCTTTTTTGCTTTTTTGTTGAACTGTGTTCCTTCGATTTTCTCTTTCTTATTTTCTCTGGGTATAGGGAGAGCTGTCTTTCTTCTTTCTCGCGTGTTTTCTTTGTCGTTTCCTGAACCGATCGTCCCCCCCCGATTTTTGATCGGTCACGCTAACTTGCTGTTACGTTCTTTTTTCTTTTCTTTCCCTGTTTCGCGCCCTGAGCGATTTTTTCGATCGAAGACTCTTTTCTTTTTTTTTCTTCTCCCTTAGGCACCGTGTCCTTTTTCCCCCTTACTTTGAAGATAGGAAATTGACCCCCCCCCCCCTGTCCTTTTTCCCTTTTTGTTTTTTGTTTACCCGATTGCCTCCCTCCAGTCTTCTCTCCTCTTGTTTGGCTTTGGCGACCATGTTTCAAGGACAGCACTTATCTTTTCCGTGTTTGTTTACCCGCAACTTCTCCGTGACCACCCCGTACGTATTCCGTTTCCTTTTTTTTTCCCAATTTGGCTCGTTTCCGTTATAGAGGGCTTCCCCCCGTGGGTTTTAATGACCACCCCCCTTGTCCGACCTACAGGTTAACTATCTTTTTTGTCCCAAAATCTTTATCTGGGTTGTTTACCTCTTTACCCATATTCATTCATATTTTTTTGTTCGCTTCTGGTTTTTTCTTCAACGCTTTTCTTCGGTCCTTACGGATTCCTTCTTTTCTCTCTTAAGAGTTCCTTTTGTGGGCCCCCACCACGGAGCGTTTTCCCACCCCCCCCCCCCCCCCCCCATTTTTTTCACCGGGTTTACTCTTCTTTTTTGCTGATTTTTCGACCCCGTTCTTTTCCCCCCCCCCTTTCCCCCATTTTTTACACCACTTTCCCCCTTCCATCCATGTCGCGCCTTCAGCACTGTCCCTGGACCGGACGGCTCGCCCCTATGGCGTTTTTCTCTGATTTGAAATGAGCTGCTTTTCCACGTTCAACGTCTTTTTTCGACGCCCGTTGGTGTGTTTTCTTTTGTTTCCGGGTGTGTTATCCCCACACAGTGTTTATTGGATTCACATCCCTTATGAGTTGGGCCTTTGTTTTTTCCAATGCAGCTTTGTCGCGTTGTTTCCTAGAACTCTTTATAAGTATGTTTGCGGTGCCTGGTTTTGACCATTGTTTCGGCCGCCCGCGTAATCCTTTTTTTTCCTTTGCCCCCCTTAGTTGCCTGAAGTATAAATCCTTCGGTGGTTTCAAACCTTAGGGGGCCCCCCCGCTCGCCGGCAAGACCTCCGCGACCTTGGTAGATCTTAGGCCCGTCACTGGGTGTTTCATCCTGATTAATTTCCCCACGAATTTTCTAGGAAGCGCTCTCTTCGGCAGCCATTCCCCCGGTTATTTAACCCCCAGTCGTTTGTCGATTTGTTCAAGATGGAAAGACCACGTTTTCTTTTTGTATTCTCCTCACGCTTTCTGATTGCTTCTTTTTTTTCCCCAGGTGCTTGAAGTATGCATGCCACTCAGACTCTCTTCTTTTGTTTTACCTCTCTCAAGTCACCTCCCTCAGGTCATGCTTTGTCGTTGTAGTGGCCTTAGCGCACCACACCGGTTCCCTGAACCTCGTGACACTCTCATTTACGACGTCACACATAGACATTGAGTCATCCCTTTTCCACAATCTTTTTGTGGACTCATTACTCTTTTTTTTTTTCCTCCCCCCCTTCTCCTTTGTTTGCTCGCTTCGCCCTTTTCTCTGTCCTTTCTTCTTTTCTCACTCCCTTCCCCTTTTTCTTTTCTCCCCCTTTTTTCTCTCCCTTCCTTTTTTTTCTCGCCCTCTCGGCCCCCTTTCGGTTTTTTATCTTCAGATTTTACTTCCGTAGTCTTTTTTTTCGATTTGCTCCTGTTTAAGTCCTATAGGCATTTTGTCTTTTCTTCCCCCTTCTTTATTGTTGGAGTCTTTGAACAGCCCTTCCCCCTTTAAGTTCTTTTTTTTTTCCCCCCCCCTCCCGTTTCCCCATCTGTTTTTTTTTAAGGTCTGTTTAAAGTCTCTTGTCCCCTGAGGTATACGCCCTTTAATCCTATCTTTACATTTTTTCCTGTTGATTTATACAAGACAAACTTTGCTGAGAGACTTTTTCTCCCATTATTTTTTTAGTCATACCAGGCCCAGGAGTTTCTTTTGTGGACAGCATTCCGTCTGTCGTATTATTCTTCGCTTTTTCCCCCCTTTTTTACATAGGATTTTTCATCGGGCCACCCTTGAACCTTTCGACTTTTCTCTTCGATTAGTTTCTGGAGGTTTCCCAGTGGCCACGCTGCCTCCCCAGTTTGTTTTGCGTCACCCCCGTTTGTATTTTTTTTGGAGTTAGTTTTACGGTTTCTGTTCCCAGGGAACCGTCTGGGCCCCTTCTTGTTCATCTTGGGGCCTTGAGTATCCCCCCTGTCTACTGGCTTCACGGGGCGTTGTCTTCTGGTCATTTTTGTTCTCTGTTCTTTCCTAAGACTCCCCTTCGTCTCATTTGACTTCCCCTTTCTCACTCTGCCCTTCCTTGAGCCTCCCTCCGCTCCTTTGACGGACTACTTCCCCCTCTTTTCATTCCTTTCACAAGTGGTTTGTTGGATATCCACCTCTTTAGAGCAGGAAGGCCCTTTGTTGAATTGTGTTCCCTCCTCCTGAGGATTTTGTACCTGATATCCACCCTTTTTCTATCCATTGCACCTGTCCTTCGGCCCTTGGTTCATTCGCCAGCTTTGATGACTGTATTAGCGAGGCCGTCTTATACAAGGGACCTACCTGGTCCTTGTTTTTAGCTCCCCCCTCCTCCGTTGCTTGTTTCGTCGACGGGGTTCCACTCTGAACCTTCATCTTTCTGAGTGTTATGGATTGACGTGGTACTCGATCCGTCCATCCGCTTGCCTCTGCCGATTACTTTCCCATGGCACCTCTGCTGCCATTTCGCGTGCTCCCCATCCTTCCCTTCCCCCGTGGGGCTGTCTCCCCTTTGGTCCCAAAACTTCGTGCTCCTGGTCCGTTTATCCTCGCAGCGTTTTCCGGACCTGCCTTGCCCTTCATGCTCCCTTGAGGCACCCTTGTGCGATGGTCTGGCTGCGGGTGTGGCCGTTAGATTTTTGATTTCCCCCCACACTTAGTGGGTCCGTGTTCAGCCACACGGATTGTACTATCTTTCTTGTCACAGTTGTGCTTTGCCTTTCCGTCGGTCCTGACTTTATTCGCTCAGCCACTTCCTTACAGGAATTCGTTCCGTTTCTTTCATACCCCGCGTTCGCCCCGTTACCGTGGTGCGCTGAACTCAGGCTTTCCCTCTTTCTCCCTGACGCTAGGTCCCAGTCTCTGTCGCCTTTCCCCTAGCCACTTAAACATTTTGTCCAACTTTTCTTTTTTGGTGACCTTTTCTTGTACCTGGTTTTTGTCCGGCCAATTTCTGGCACCCTGGCCCCCATTGGCGCGCTCCATACCACGTGTCACCCCCACCCGACCCCCCCGAGTTTTTTCCACCAATTTTTTTTTGCTGTGTCTTGCCAAGCACGTTCTGCCTCGCTTCCGGGGCAAGGGCGCATTTTCCCCCCCTACGGTTGCTTCCTTTTGGTCTTTTTTTCTTTTTTTTGTCTTTTTCCTTTTTTTTTTTTTCCCCCTCTTTTCATTTTCTTTTTTCTTCCCTCTTTTTTTCTCCTTTTTTTTTTTTGTGCCCCTTTCCCTCCTTTTTTCTTCTCCCCTTTTTTTTCCCCCTTTTTTTTCTCCTTCCTTTCTTCCCCCTGTTTTTTTCCCCCTCTTTTTCTCTTTCTTTCGCCCCTTCTTTTTTTCCTTTTTTTTTTTATTCCCTTTTTCCTTTTCCCCCCTTTCCCCTTTTTCTTTCTTTTTTTTTTTCTTTTCGTGGTTAACCTTTTTCCTGTTAATCTGGACGCCATTCCCCCCTACCAGAGTGGCGGCGGCTTTTTTTCGCAGGACAAAATAGCGCTCTGGTACTGCCAGGTGACAATTGATGTTTTTATGGGCTCCGATACTTCCGAACGGTTTATCCTCTGTTCCCCTGGGCGCGAGGCTCTTGGAGAGTCCCTGTTGTACTGCACAGAGCGACTCCCCGTTTTTTTGGAAGGTCCTGACTTCCTTGACTGGCCCCTCGGTTCAGCTTACTTCGACATTTTCGGGTGTTCATGGCGCCTTTTCTTGCTTTTCTTTTTTCTGGTAATTCGCGCATATTCCTTCGCAGTCCGAAGCCATCTTCCCCCTTTCCCCGTCGTTCGGTTTTCTTCCTGGAATATACCTTTTAGTGCACCGCCGTCACCCCTGTGTAGTCCCCTAGGTTTCACCACTTCCGTTTTTTCGAAGAATTGCGCCCCGCGCCGTTCAACCCTTACTTCCATATCTTCTTTGACCTTTCGGTCCTCCCTCTTCCTTCCCCGAATTTCGCTCTTCTGAGGGGTTTACCTCCCCTTTGTATTTTGTCCTTAATGTGTGTCAACGGCGAGTTTCATAGGCAATCCTTCACTTGTTGCTCTTTCCTTTGCATGAATCTATCCGGTCCCCCCTGCCCACGGTCTCTCTTTGCTGTTTTTTTGGCCCCCCGTGGACCTGTTATAAAGATCCCGATCATGTTGCATGGTTTTATCCCTCGCTTGTGGAGATTCGCCCCTCGCCGTCGTTTTTCACAATATTTTTCCCCGCGTTCCCCATTAATCCTTGACCCTGTTTCGGAGTTTTGCGAACTTTTGATGGCCCCTTTTTCATTCAGTTTGCGTTTACCTTCCTTTCCTATTATTCTCCTCTCCTGTTTGTTTTTTTTTGATCTCACCCCTCTTCCTCAGTTACGAGTGTTGCCCCCAACTGCTTACGCCTTTTCCGTTGTCCAATACCCCCAGTTGTTTTTTGCTTTTTTTTTTCCTTCAGTTCCGACTTGCCTTTAGGCCCCCCCATTTTTTGGGGTGACCTTCTCCACTGATACCTTTTTTTTTTCTCTAAGGCTTTTTTTTCCCCCCCTCTACGGCCCTGCTATAGTATATTTTTGAGTGTGATAAAGATTTATGTTAATCTTTTTTCTTGTTTTTTCGTTGACTATATTTTTTCTTTCTCTAGTTTCCTCCCCCTTTTGACGAGACACGAATTTAGAGATCGCATTTTGTGACGGGTCCGTGGTCAGTTTGCCCGACCTCTTATGGCGCCTTTCCCTCCATTCCCCTTGGTGCGCTGCTAAAAAAGCAAGGATGCGACTTCTACCGCTTTTTTGAAACATGGAGAGTGTCTTTTTGGCACTTATTCTCCGGCCCCTTCATAAGCTGTGTCCGTTTTTTTTTGTTGACTGGGCCCTTTCTCCTTTATTAGTCGATTTGTACTTCTAATTTTCTTTTGGTTTGGCAGCCACCCCATTTTCCCCTTTTTCTGCTTCCTCGATTAGCCTGCCCTACTCCATTCGCTTGACGGACGTGTTTTTGCTTTTCTTTATTCCCCCCCTGGACGACGACTTTTTAATTTCTCTCTGTTTGGCACTTCTTATGCTCTTTGTCTTTACCTTATTCCAGTAATGTCTTCCAGTCGGCCGATCATGACCCCGTTGAGCTCTTGCCTTTTTTCCCCGCCTGGGTATACCCTGGTGGCCCTTCGTCGTCCCCCTTTGCAAAGTACACAATATTCCCATTGTACTTTAACTGGGGTTCTCTGCATTCAGCCGTAATCCCGCTTTTTTTTGTCTGCCAAATAGACAAGTAGTTTTTTTTTTTTTTTTCGCATGTTCGCTCCCTTTGTTGTCCCCGCTTTCTCCGTGTCCCTTTCGGGCCTATTCTTAGTTCACCTTCAGTTTACCTTTTTTGTGGGTATTTTATCTTTCCCGCAATTGATTGATATAATTTTTTCCTCTTTTTTATCCCTGGTTTTCCCTTTCTTTCTCCTTTCTTTTGGTTCGGGACCGTTTGCACTTGTTTTGTCACGTCCCTTCTGCTTGTAATCCGTTTCTCCTTATTTAATTTCCCCCCCCCACCCTTTTTCTTCCGGCTTTTTCTTTTGCCCCACTTCCTCCCCCAAAGGACCCTTTTCTTTTTTCTCTTTGTTTCTCTTGTAAGCTTTTGTTCCTACCTTTCTTTCGTGCTTTTTCCTCCTTTTTAGCGGCTATTCCCAATCGCGCTTTGTTTACTGGTGGCCCTTCCCACGATTGGTTTCTTAGAGTATTTGTTTTGTTTGGTTTTAATTGTTTTTTGGCCCCTCTTTTTGTGTCTTCCCCACTCCGCCTTGCCCCCTTTCTTGTTTTGTTGTTCTATTTTCGGCACGTCAGGTGGCACTTTTTCTTTCCTCTTTTCTTGCCTGCCGTTACCTGCCGACACTTCTCCTGTGTTTGTGCCGGCTGTTTTGGACCTTTCGCCTTTTTCCTGGTTTCGTCCCCTTTTTTTTTGATTATTTTTG
>Ga0179593_1395904_pt1 | contig 28894 bp, 20 predicted proteins | sample CZODoug2_1_08_16_FD_185931 | JGI IMG/M metagenome (GOLD analysis project Ga0179593, IMG submission 185931) | Vadose zone soil fungal communities from Angelo Coast Range Reserve, California, USA - CZODoug2_1_08_16fungal (PacBio error correction) | ecosystem: Environmental > Terrestrial > Soil >... | reverse complement strand
GCTGGTTTCGTGATCCTCCGCCTACAGTCTATATAGGACTTTTTCTTCTGACGAGGAAGATTGACCTCCCCCTTCCGTTGATACTTTGATACTGCGCTGGAATTTACGTCCTCATTTCTCCTCCCCTTTTGAGCTCTCTCCGAGCGTAGCCTGAGTACTAGGGTCTGCCGCCTGGACGAATAACCGTTCGCACTAGAAATGGCCGCACTCCCAGGCCGTCTCTTCCCTTCCCAACAACTGAGGCTCTGACCTCTTTTCGCGTATGTCACCCTCCTCTGCCAACTGACACGTTCATCGCGTCTTCGCCCTGGCTTAGGACAGAGAGCGGCAGGCTTAATACCGAATTTTCCAACTTCCCCCCAGATGATTTTCCTAATGACTGGCCCACCTTCTCGCAGTGGCTTGCCTCCTGGCCCGTTTCCCTCTACTGGCCAGGTTTTACAAGCTTATCTCCCTTGGCTAATGCGGAGATGGCCCATTGCTGACCGCGTCGGCGAGCTTCTTCGCAGGCCGACAGCCCACCGGCCGGGGAATAAACCCACCAATCTTTCCCTCTTCATGCATTGGTTTTAACGGACAGTACCTGTTGAAGGAGCTCTACCCCGGCTCCTCCCCCCCTCCTTCTGAAGAAGCCACCGCAGTCCGTTTTACAGGAGCGCGTTGTCTCTGGCCCTAAGAGAATCCTTTTTTTTCTCGGTGTCTAGTGTGTCAAGCCCGGTTTCTAACTCTCCCCTAGACCCATCCCCCTTCTCCCTCTCTGTGGTCTAGATACATGAACGGTCCCTCGACCTTTTCTATCCTTAGGGACTTTTGATACCATTTCTTGGTTGTCCCCTGTTCCCATTCCTCAAGACCTTGTGAGTTGGAAAAGCTTCTTGTTTTGTTTCGATTTCCGGGACGGGTTAATTCCTTCCTTCCATCCTTCCTCTGAGACGGGGGCCGTTGCTCCAATGTTTTTCGAAAATTAGAGGTACCTGCTATGGAATAGATAAGCACTACTTTTCCAGTTAAGTCTCAGTTCAGCTGTAGACGGCAATTGCATTTATTCCGATTCCGCGCTCGGAGGTCGTCATCTCTCCCGGAACCCTAGAACTTTAAACACCTTGGCGGAGAGAAGTATAGACTTTGGTGGAGACTTGTTCCTGCAGTAAAGTCCGATATTCTCTCTACACCTCCTGGCTCCCTTATGACACATCGATGCTCTTCATCCATTGTTACGCATGTCCTCATCTTTTCCTACACCAGTAACGGATCTCTATCCACCGTGTTGTTTTCTCTCGATAGATCGGTGGCGGTTCTCCTTTTCATTCCTTCTTGGATGCGCGGTTCTCCGATGGCCCCTTGGCCGGATCCCGTATCCTAAGCGATCATTCTCTCCGGCTCTCTTCCTGTGCAAGCAGAGACACTAATTTCTCTCCAGCTTCTTCATTTTACAGGTGATGATAGGTGCCGTGCTTTCCCATGACGCCCCTCACGACGTTTTTTGTAACCCCTCTACTTGAATTGACTCTCTTCTCCTCTCAGGTAGATGGAAGACGTGGTGTTTTCTTCGGTCATCGAAGTTCCTGGTCCATTCTTCCCTCTTCTCCGGGAGTAGAGAGAAGTGCCCCCCTTAGCCCCCTTTTGCCTGTCGGTCTTTTGTCCGCGAAGATGAAAACCCTTCCTTTTCTTCCCTTATCATCTCCTCCCTTGTGTTCGCGAGTACGTAGCGCTTCCTTCCCTTTCTGCGGCGTGGTTCCACCCCCCCTTGGAAATTGCGGAGTGCCCCGGCTGTTTTTTCTTTTGGTTCGCTTGTCCTTTCGGGTAGTGAGACGACATTACTTCTAGGAAGTGTCTTTCTTTTTACTGTCGATTCCATGGAGAATCGGCGATTGTTTGGAAATTCGCCCCGTTCTTCCTCTGCCCTTTAAGGGAGGCTTAGGCCAATACTCTCCTTTTGCGCAGGGTTCCGTTTGGCGTCTTTCTTCCATCGAGGGGCGGCTCCTTTTCGTTCTTCCTTCCTTGAGTCTTGCAAACGAGGGATTATTTTTACGCGTTTCAGTTTCCGGCACTTTCCTTCATGGTAATGGACGCGCAGCCTTTTTTTTTGTCGCTATGTTATTAGAGTTTGAGCGCGGACCAGATTCCTTGTACGTCCTCCTCCTTTCTAGGTCCCTGAAAGGGTAAGCATCCCCGGCGGACTATACCTGGTTTTTTTCAAGGGTGTTCCCTTCGGGAGACCCTCCGCTCTTTTTTTTTCTTGAGCGGTTCCCTCCTCTTCCCTTCTATGCGGGTACAGTGTCGGGCATGTGATTTTCCAGACGTCGGCATTCCCCCCGCTTGGTTAGGAAAAGAGGGGGGCCTGGCTACATCCGTGGCCTGGTGCTCGAAATCTCGTTCTCGCCTTTTCGGGAATCCCCTCGTGTCGGTTGAGCCTCTGCCCCCCCTTAGTCCAGGAGGTTGAATTTTTTCGGCTTACTTTCTTTCCGCTATTTCGTGGCAGAGGAGACCGTTTCACAGTCCGCCCTTCGCAACTTTTTTGCTTTAGAACCTCAAGACGGATCGTTTCCTTCTTTCCGTGCATTTTGCTTCCCTTTTGCCGAAAATGTCACGTGTGCTTTCCCCCAAATTGTCACTTTCACGGGAGTGTTAGCCTTATTCCTCCGCTCCTCCTTCCCCGTTGTTGTTGTGCGTCTATGTTTTCCAAACCCCCCCAAACAAAACCCAACACCTCCCCCCTTTCAGATGCCTATTCTACGGATGAGGTAGGGATGCCGGTGACCGGTTTTCGAGGCGCAGTCTTCCCGTTCGCGACTTTCGACAGCACGGTTGTCTTTTTCCTAACTGTCTTCCCTTCGGTTTATGATCCTTTTCTTGTGCGTCGACGTTCCTTGACCTCTAGTTCTCTATCCAAGGGCGGCGTACTCTTCCTTCCATTCGTCTAATTCGTAAAGGTGAGCTCTCACCAGATCGTCCTTCTGGACCTCGGGTCTTGCACGCCAATTTTACACGGAGACTACCTCTAATGCATGTTCAAAACGGCAGTAATTGTCCTCTTCCCTTTATTTATGTACCCTATGGTGAAGAGTAGTCCCACGCCTCATCTTTCCCCGCTCCCAGAGTCCTGCTTCTCCCGGCTCTTAAAGAGGTCTGAGGAAGCAAAGAACTTCCCACCAGTGGCTGGTTCTTCGGCCCGGTGATAGTCCTTTTTTCCGATGAACCCTTTCCGTTCCCTTTCCCATGGAAGGTCGTTAGCCTCGGTGGTTACTTGCCCTTGGAAGAGATATCCCCTCTTCAGCGTCGGAGAGACTCTCATTTCCTGCTCCCTTTTCTCTCGGTCCTTTTTCTCTCCGTACCCTTCTTCGCGTCGGCATCCTCGGCTTTGGACAAGCCTACTGCTCACGGTCTGCGCGTACGGCTGCCCCTTCCGTTCTCCCTAAGAAAGGCAGCCTCCAATTTTTTTATTGCTGGCCTCAATTTTTTTCTCGGTTCTATTGCAGTCTCTGGTTGATTTTTCCGCCAATGCGTTTTTCAGGCCGCTCCACCCAAAGAACAGCCCCCTTCCCCCCAGATGTAGGTTCCCGAACCTTTTCCGCGATTCCTCTCCCCCATTGTCCTTTCCGCAGGTCGGGGTTGTACCGGTGTTTCACACCCTGAGTTGAAAAGGTCTTGTTTTTTCGTAATGTTAGGTCGGCTTTCCATCCAAGGCCGCAGGCGACGGGTTCTTGTTCCTTTTTTCCCGTCTGGAAATAATGACGGGAACGTTCTTTCCTTCCAGCAGTCACCAGCTTCCTGAGATGAAGCGATTCCCTTCTCTCAGGTATTGCTATTCTCTCCGCTCGGTCCTTCCCCCTGCAAGTTCTCCCCGTTCCCCCTATATCAGACTTTTGTTGACGGCAATACAAATCTTCCTCCCTCCGATGAGGGTTTTCCTTCATGCTTTTTCCCCCAGCCCTTTACTTCTTCTATGTTTTCTTTACTACCCGTCGCCGCTCTTTCCCTCTTCCTCCCATTTTTAGAGCATGTTGCCCTTATGGCGGCACGTCCTGAATATATATTACATCCCCTCCGTTGGTTTGCGATTATACTCCCCCCCTTCCCCTAGGGACTTCCTCTATCAGGACATGATCGTCCACTTTCTTTTACTGTTACGGCTGGTGCTTCTAGGATCTATTCATTTGCTGCGATCATCTGACCTTTGACACGCATCTTGAAAAAATCCTATAGCTTTCCGATGGTGTCCGCCCCAGTTGCTGTATGGTGCTTGTTTCTCTTACTTCCCAGAAGTCTATCTTTGGGTTTCCTTAAATACTGTCCTCCCTGTCTGAGCGCCTTAGATTAAGATTTCTCTTTGCTGCTTCGGAATCCGTCGCGTCAGGAGTGCCCTCCGTTTCCTGAGCAGTGATTTTTTCCGGCTAATATTCGCTCCTTTTCCCCTCGGCTGATGTCTTTTTGCTCACCAAGCATCGTGGGCCAGGCCTACCCGGTGCTGATGAGGAGGCTGTTCCCTTGCTCCCAAAACCCTAACTGCGAATGTCTTAACCTGTTCAACTTCTTTTCTGCCAGTTTCTTCGGACAAGTGGTGGATCGTCCTACACCTATTCCCTTAGAGTTTTCTGCTCGGTGTCTGTCCCTAACGCTCCGAGATGGGACCCTCTCCCCCCCTGGACCTTGTCTCTTCTCAGTCGTCTCATACCGACCTTCCCTTTTTCGCCTTGGGGATTCCTCCCGGGGCGGGTTTTTTTTGGAAAGTCGATAGGACTTCCCAAAAGATTGGAGACCACCTCTGTTTTCTTGGTTCGCTTTTCCCCCGGACGAGATTTTCAGGTCTTTCGAAGTAGAGAAGTTTCCTCCTCTTGTAAAAGAGATAGCGTCCATCTCTACGGAATATTTCTTTGACCTTGTAAGAGAGGCATTGTACCCTTGACCACAGTACCTCCCTCCGGTCTTTTTTGGCAATGATTCCCCCTCTCCTCTTTGGATTTTAGGGAAGATTTCTCTTTTGACGTGTTTCACTGCTGTTGACTCCCGGACATCCACAGTTGTCCATCCATCTCTTTCTTAGTTCAGAGAAAGGGCCCTTTTTGATCAGTGAAACTTCGTTTGATGTCCTTCTTCCCTTTTTTTACAAGCTGGCCTTTAAGATGCCTTCTCGACCCAATGGGGCGCCTTGAATTTCTTTAATACCTTCAGGACATACTGGATAGTAGTGATATGGTATCTGAGCTTCTTTCCACCCTCCAGTAAGACCACCTCTAGACCTCCTTTCGGGGAGTCATCCTCCCGAAAGACCCTTCTCTTCGGGCGGATTTTTCAGTTTATGCCCGATTTGCTTGTCCCCACTTCCAATTTTGGTTCTGCCCGAAAGACGTTTTCTTCTTAGTCATCTGAAGTTTTTCTTTCTCGTAAATTCCTCCCTTCCTCCTCCGGTTTTTTTTGTTTTGTCTCGATACCTGTCTCTTCACAGCCCTAGGCTTACTCATCGGGCACTTTTCTTTTTCAGCACCAACCCTTGACATTTTCGCCATCTTTTCACCGGCTGATCCCTTTTCCGTTCTTTTTGATTGCAGGCCCTGAGAGGTCGGGATGATCCGCTCCCCGCTTTCTTTTACTCTTTTCTGTTATGATCTGACTGTCTTGCGATTTTTCCCTTAGGCCCCACATCTGCGGGAATACTCCCCTTTTTGGTTCGTCCGATATTTCTTCTCGTTCGTTTTTTTCGATTCTCCAGCTGCCTCTCTTCCTGCCCGAAAGTCAGAAATAACCGGCTCAACATACTGTCACTTAGCTTTGTAGTGTAGGCAGCTTCCTTATTTTTTTTCCAGCGGTCCCCGAAGCGTCAAACTACCTTTTCATGAAAGAGTCCTAGTTGACTACTCGAGCCAGTCTTTTAGTTCTTTTTTCTGCCGGGCTAGAAAATTCATTCATTTAACCCACTGAGGGTTCGCATGCCCCCTTAGATTCTCTCACATCCTTGCCCGATGAAATGGGGTTCGTCTTTTTCCATGGTTTCGTTAGAGGGTAACATCGAGCCGCCCGGTTTTTTTTTCGCCTCGGCCCCTTCGCCCCAGGCTCTCTTTTTTATATAGTTACTTTTCTCTGGAATGTTTCCGTTCTTCACGTTATGGAAGAGTCACTTTCATCCAGACCGAATCCTTCCTCTTCGCGAGATATCCAGGATAGGTAGCTGATGCCTCCTTTCCGGTCGCTGAGTTTTTTCCCTTTCTCCCACCCCTCGTGTTCCTCCTTACAGAACAGACCCTTTCCCTTCCTAAGTCTTTTGTAGGCAACGTAACTGTGAGCGAGTTATCCCAGCGTTTTTGTGCATCCGTTTCCTTGCCCCCTTTTGAATGACGAAGCCATTTCGGATTCTTTTCCCCCCCCTCTCTTGTTTTGTGATGATCACTTCATCTGTGCGGGTAAGAGTTAGAGCCGACGCTTGCTCGTTTGGTTCCTTCGAACTGCTCTCTTCCTCCCGGAGCTAATGATTTTCCCGTTTGATTCCGCGAGCAGAACCGCTGGATCGGACGTCTCCTCAAGTTCCCCTATAGTTCTCTCGACGATAGGAGGAGATCCCCCCTGTTTTGATTTTCCCTAGCCGCAAAGGGCCGTCTGTATGCACTCGGCCTCTATGAGGTGGAAGCGGAGGAGTCAAAAGCATGTAGTCTTCTGTGTTTTATTTTTCCTACGTCCGTTCGGCCGGGTACTCTTGTTTTGCCTACATTGGATCCTTCTCTAGGCCTTTCTTAACTTCAGATATATATTTTTCCCTTCCTTCCTAACTTTTTGGTGTTATTACGGTTTAGGCAGATTGTGAGGACCCTATCCGCCAAATGGTTTCGTCCCCTCTGTTCTCTTTTTCCCTCGTCGTCTTCTCGATCCTGATGACTTATGGCAGGGGCCCCTTACTATTTGTTCGAGATTGCAGCTCCAGCCCTTCTTTTGCCCGGTGTTAAATTTTTTCTTTTTCAGGTTGTTCGTTCTTACGCCGGAAGAGACGTGATTTCCTCGCATCGTCCATTTAGAAGTATGATCCTCGAACCCCCCCCTCTACTCCATGGACTCTTTTGGAGGTGCCTCTTTCTGGGAAGCGCGAATTAGGGGGCCCCGTACTTCTAGTACACTCTAGAGTGCTGGGTCACACAAGTCACTGCCTGCAATCTTTTAGTTCTAAACCATTTTACCAAATCGTACCGGATGATGATCAGATGACCCCATTTTTTTTTAGACCTGGGCCCCCTTTAAGGGGAGTTGGTAACTCTTTGATTCACCCACCAATGTCAAGGTTGATCCCGGAACTTGTTTCTCCCTTTTAGCTGTTTTATAGAGTCAATCCATCGAAGGAGATTTCTTGGATTTGTGAGTACTAAAGAGATAGAGTAATATTCTCGGAATTCTCTGAAAGGAAGGGAGCGGCCCCTACCCTAACCTGACGCCCTTTATTTAGGAGGCTTTTCGGACTTTTTTTTTTGTTTGCCGATCTGGGAACTTTCGTTTTTCACCAAAGATTGGACGTCCCCGGCTACTTAGGACGGACCCCTTCGATTTTTTTTTTGTGCCGACTGATGTATCTCTCTTGTAGTTTCCTTTCTCGTTATGAGGAACTGAATTCCTTCGTTCTTCCCTCATTTGCATGGTTCTCCCTTCCAGTTCTTTCCCCCCTTCTTAATTTCCCCCCAGTTAATGAAAGCAGTTTTTTTTTTGCCGTAGTCTTCTCAAATAGCGCTTCCGCGGCAGGCTCTCTAGCAGGGTTTTTTGTGGCGGTTCTCGTCTCCGACGACCGGCAAGGGTGGCCTAAAGATCGTGCGGCCTGTCCCTCTGGGGGGATTTTTGTAGGTTATGACCAGGATGCGTCCTCTTTTTTCTGGCGGTTTAACGATTCCCGTTGTACTTGCGCGAGTCGTTTTCTTGAAGGACCGTGCTTCCTAAGTGATGCTAGGTACCTTCCCCCCCATACTCCCTGTTCCTTCCTGGGAATTCTCGCACCCTTTAGACCTCATCCCAAGACGAGATCACCTTTTTTTTTTTTTATGTCATACGAAAACGAACGCCGTTCTTCCCCGGATTTGCTTCCCGGTCCGCTGGCTTCAACTTTCTGTCCCTCCCGAGGTTTGATGACTATCTTCCAGGACTCTGCACTCTTTCTCTACTTCTAATTGGTTGATAAGATACTTAGAGGAGAACTCCCTTTATTCTTATTCTTCCCAAATTGCTTCCTTTCCCTCCACAACCCTTTTTCCCAGTTTCCTGAATCGCGGCTCATCTCCCTTATTCTTCTCCATTTTATGTCCCTCGAGAAAGCTGAGGTTTCCTGCACCCGGGTTCAGTCGATCTAGGAGTAGCTTTTCGTCATGGGTTCTTGACTTTTTCCGCGCCACTTGCCCTCTAGAGGGATTCTATATCCTTCTCTTTGCCTTGGTTCTTGATCTTTCTCCTTACTCCAGGTTTTCTGTGCTCAGGCCATTCGGTCCCAAGGGTATGCCCCTCCCCTTTTTGAATACCGGCACACCTAATTCTCACTTCTTACCCAGGAAAATGCGGTCTCAAATACGCCCTTTTTGGGATTTCCTAAAAGAATGTTGACTGTCGTAGTAAAATCCTCCTAATTTCGACACGCTGTTCCCCTTACTAGGTCTCTTGCCCTTCTCTAAGATCAGAAGTCCTTGTACAAAAGAATTTGATGTTCTTCCTCCTTCCCGGAAAAGTGATTTCTTCTTTTCTTCTGAACCTGAAGCAAGAAATGTCCCTGGTTTAAGGCTGTTTTCGCCTTCGGAAAGGCTAGTCCCCGGCACATGGGGCTTTCCCCCCGTAGGAACTCCCGTCTTCCCTTGTTGATCCTGCCAAAAGACTTTTTCTCCATTTCGCTTCTCTGGGAGGCCACCCTTTAGCTCACTTGAATTAGCCTAAACGTCCGCCGCGTCGCACCAGACCAATTGAACGCGGCCTTATTCTTACGCGGAAGATCTCAAATGACGTCCCTATAGTCCGAGGCTTTGTCTCTTTCTTGAGTCAGTATCCCAACCCCTCAGCCTTCAACTGCATATGTTCTGCCCTATCAAAAGAAGGTTTTCCCTGTTCTAACAGTACATTGCTTTAAATAGTCTTTGGTCCAAGGGACTGTCGCCTTGTGAGTTGTACGAACCCTGATGCTTTTTGTTCTTCTGATAAGATCTGGCGAGTTTCATATGCTCCTTTTTCCAATAATCTTTGGGAGCCGCCTCCAGATACGTTCTTCCTGCCAACGGCGCGCCTCGCCAGAAGAAAGAGTCTCTTCTTCGTTAAAGCCCACTGCTGCACTTTCCGAGGCGATGACTCCTTGGATTGACTCGAACATCGCCCCCTCCGGATGCCACCTGGCCCCGGTCCTTCTTCGAGTAAGACCTTCTCTCTGTAGAAGTGGGTTAAAGGACATTAAGCTTCCTTCGCTATTAAGATCGCCGAAAAAGACCCTGCGGCCCTCCGTTTTCGTGAGGAATCATGTTTCCCGCATTCTGAATAAGTAGGCCCACCCGTCCCTTCATATGAGTTTCCTCCTTTTACTTAGATCTCCCGGTCCCTGTAGCAAATTCTTCAGGACATTTTCTCCATTGGCGCAGCGGACGCGTTAGGCGAGCCTCCCGGGCCATATTCTTTTGATCACTCACGGAATATTTTACTTTACCCCAGATGAAACCTTATGTCTTTAGTCCCCTCCATCTATTCTTGAAGGGTTATATGACCGCTCCGCAGTTTTTGCCTTTCTCATAGTAGAAAGGACCTTCCGTCTCTAAAGATGTCCTTCTGGAGTTTCTCATTTTTCTGGACTTTTGTGGGGGACCTCTAGTTTCCCAGTATGAGTTGACGTTATCCCGGCCCGGTTTGGTTTCTATGAACCCCCCCCATCTTCTTTTCCGTAGAGGCACAGCTCGTTGTTTTCGACTTCCCTCCCCGGGTGTTGTTTCCTGTGAAAGGAGTCTTGCCTGGCCGGCTTCCTCGCCAAGTGGTTCCATTTTTCTTCGTTTTTGGTTTCTCTCCCAAGAAGCTTTCTATCCGTGGATCTTAGTCTGGACCAGCTTACCTTTTTTTTTTTCGCCAACGACTAGGATTCTATTCCCTTCATTTCCTCTTTTCAGGCATACCTGACCCTCCCGGTTTCCAAGGATGACGTTTTTCTTGGAGGTGTGCGGGCTGAGTCACTATTCTGTTTGGCCAGCACCAGATTATGACGGGCCATGCTGCGTTGGCAGCCGGGCTCAAGTTTTTAAGGGATGGACTGCCTCTCTTTCCGATTTTTTTCGATGGACCACCTATTCCGATGCCACGCTCTTCTACTAAGAAAGGAAAGGTAGTTCCTCGTCCCCGCCCTCAACGGAGTACTCTCCCTTTCAACCCGCCGGATGGGTGGAAATGGGTCCTTTGCCTTCCTTCGCGGTCTAGATGCTTGCTCTTGGAGGGTCCTTTTCGGTCTTGACTCGCCTCCCCGGTCTTTTTCCGGAGGACCGAGACTACGGGGTGTTCTCCCTCCGGGTTTGCCGGTTATCGCCCTTTCGGGGAATGACGTATTTTACCACGTGTCTACCTGTTTAGGAGGCCAAGTTTTTTGACCAGGCCCTGATATCTCTCCTGATTTTCTGTTCAAGGTCTCAGACCTCCCCCCCCCTCCGACCGCATTAGTAATAGACGTTTTTAGATAGTACCGTTTTTTTTCCCTCCCTTAGTATGGGAGTTGATTTTCATCTTTCTCTCTCTCTGGACCCAACTGTCACAGTGATGACTCCGAAGACGGTTTCCCTTGAGTCATTATGCTCTTTTTGTTCTTCTCCTTGACCTATAGCTCTTTCCCTCCTTTTTTGTTTCTTTCCTAATGCGCCGTGAACCCTTTCCTCCTCCTAGGCAAAAGGCTGTTTTCTCCCCCCCCGGTGAATTGTTGCTCAGGTGATCACTAGCCCTTAGCTAGCAAGGAGTTGTTTTTAGTGCTCCCGACGTATTCGCTTTTCTACTGGGCTTTCTGGCGGTAATTCGGCACTATCGAGAATCCATAATGTTCGCGTGTCCTTCGTCTACCTGCTCTCCCGGGTGAGTTCATTTTTCATCTCTCCCCCAACTGCAGAGAAAGCCTCCTTTCCTTTTTTCGAAAGGTCCCTTCCGTATAGGAAAGGACAGACCAAGATTCGGTATGTGGTCATGCCCTTGTTTCCCTCAAGAAAATCGCCACGTACGGCCTCGGCCGTCGAAGAGGGATAGCCCCTCTAGTAGAAGTTTAACTCTCCTCCAACCCTCCCTTTTCTGCGCCATGAAATGGCCCCCGGCTATCTTTCGTGATTCTTTTACCTGTCTTGCTTTTCCTTTAAAGAGTACGATCTCCTTTTAGCATGCGACATTGGGAAATCGCGACCGTTCGGATTTTATTTAGAAGAGAAGAAGGCTACATCCATCTTGGACACTTATCCTTTGGCGCCCCCACGATGTTTCGCCTCTTCGCGTCCACGACCACTTTATTTAAGAGAAAGGACCCCCCCCCTTCCCACGAAAGCCTCCAGCGGAGACGGTCTTCATTCGTATTTGCCCTTTTTCTGGCCTGCTCATTAAGCGTGCTCTTTCGTCCGTTTCACTTCCCATAGATCCCTCCTTTCCCTATAACCTCCTCCCTCTCTTCTCGTATCGACGGATGCGCGTCCAAGCTGTCCCATGAATCAAGTTTTTGTTCCCCCTTGACGTCCGAAAATTGATGACTTTCTCCTTTTTTTAAAAGAGTTGTTTTCTTCTATTCAGCAGGGTCAGTCTCCTGACTTCTCCCGAAGGTCTCCGGGTGACCCGGTACTTCCGTTTAAGAACGGAGGAGGAATCCTCCTACCTTCCTACCGAAGACTAGAGTTTTTGACCGTAGACCTTCCCTCTTTTCGATCTTTTTCTGCCCGGCCCGAATCCCCGCAAAGAACAGGTTTCCGGACCGTTGGCCGCTTTTTTTTAGATAGAAGAGATTGGTACCCAGGCACATCTTTCCCGTTAGTCTTCGCCTCTTTTAGCCGCCAAGGAAGTGGAACCAGCGTCTCCCTCTGACGAATGGCCGCCTCTGTTCAGAATAGAGACTTGCCCTTCACGGTAATATCATATCTCTTTCACCCAATTTTTTTGTGAGAATATCTGACTTTTGTGGCCGGCCTGACGATGCAAGGAAATCGCCCTTTTTGAAGCGAAGCTTTTCCCCTGATGCGATCGTTCGAGATCGGATCTCTGTTTGATTTTAAGGTTTACAGAGCCCAAATAATATCCTTCCTGAGATCCCTAGTTTTCTTTCCATTTTTAGGTGATCTATCTTTGCCTCCTTCTAGCGTTTCTATAATATTATTTGATATTCCTTATATGACGTCTGTCCACCCCCGATTATCTATGGAAGTTTTTGGATCCCTCGCCAGCTGCTTTTTGCACGCTCTTTCGTCCGAGAGTTTTTTCCCCCCTTCCTAGACCCCTTAGCGCTTTCTTGAGGGGTAGCTGCACACCAGTCACGTGGATGAAGTAATTTCATGCTCCAAAGCCGATCTCTCCATTCTAAGTTTTTTCTCTTGTTAAATGCCCCCTACCTTACGTAGCGTATCCATGTTTATTCTTTCCTTAGAAAATTCTGATAGTGTCCCAACGAGCGACACTATCTTTAGACTGATGCGGTGTTAGCGGGACACTGGGAACCCTTTTTCTTTCTTTTTCACCTCCCACGCTCGCTTATTGACGTGGTTTAAGCACAATCTCCCTATGACTGTAGAAAGCTATCTTTTATGCCGGGTCAGGCTCAGGCTGGTGCTTTCTTTCTTCTAAGGAAGCTTCGTACAGGCCACTTCTTGCTTTTCCCTTGGACGCAATTGCATTTCCTCCAAGGATTTGATGAAGGTCTGGTCTTTTTGGGGTACGGCCCCCCATTTGGGGGGCTTCTTTCAGATATCTAAGATTCTCGATTTCTACCTATTAGGAGAATGAATCCTTTTGATCCCTTCTCCCCTTTCCAGGGTCCTAGGGTCGTCCGTCACTAAAACATCCCTGTCTTTCCGTATGTCTCCTCACGATTGGTTTTTCCCTCTGATTACTCTTGGCCGTCCTCACGCAGGCCGCTTTCTGTGTTTGAATTTATTGAGGCGTGAATATAATTGGAATCCTTTTCTCTTTTCATTAGAGCGTTTCCTGGTGAGCTCACCCCTTATTCTTTCTTCGTCCGTTATAGGCATTTGCGTCAACTGATAAAAGGAGCGCTCCTGGTTTTCCTTCAGTTACGCGGATACAAGTCCCCTGCCCAGGCCCCTTTTTTCCTTCCCCCGATATGTAGCAGAGTCATTCCCTCCCAGGACCTCAATGGCCCCCCCATCACGTGCGTTGATTCGACCTACTTGATCGGCGAGCCTGGCGAATTTTTCTATCCTTTTTTCTTTTCTGTTAAAAAGGTCCCCGTTTTGTCACTACCCTCTTTCCTAGTCAGGAACCGCTTTCTTTTACTCCTATTTTCTCTTTCTCCTTTTTTCTCCTAGTCCCTTAGGAGAAAAAGAATATCGTACTCCCTTCAACGGATGTCTTGTTTCCCCTCCCCTTGCACAGTTTCCGCCAAGAGGGAGAAGAGCCTCCGACGAGCCGACTCGATTCAGAGCAGGTTGAGACTTCCGCCTACAAGCGTTTCCGTGGATTTCTTTGCGTCTGCTCGTTTCCTCTCCGACCCCACTCCCCCCTCTCGGGTAGTCTTATGGTCAGTGAACTGTTCCCTTTCTCTCCCACGAAAGTGCTCGCGCTGAGCGTAGCACTTTGTCTGCCCCCCCTTGACGAAAACCGGCGCAGATTCCTTCTGGACTTTGGGACACACCCGGCCCCTCTGCCTCTCCTTTCCGACCCATCGGGAGGGAGAGCTTTTTTGTCTTCATCACCTGTCCAAGTTTAGAAAAGTCCTCCGGCCTTCTCGAAGCTTAGATAGGAATTCCGGAAGGCTCTCCTCGACCCCCAGGTTTTTTTCCCCCCCCCCGCCTGTTTTTTCTCCTTGAAGGAGTTTCTATTCTCGTGATGTGGACGGCTGCCTAACTTTCGCTTCTTCCTGGATTTGAGTCCGCAGATCCACGTTAACCCCCTCCCAACACTTATCCGTGCTCAGGCTTGATTAATGAAGGACTTTTCTCTCCCTCTCAAGTTCCCTTTCTTACATTTGAGGTTGTCCCAGTCTGTCGCATGAGCTAGGAAAGCCCTGTCACCGATAGCAAGACGCGCCATGCGGCGCCTCTCCTTGGACATACAAGAGAAGGTCATAGAGCCGGCCCTTCTTGCTCTACGTTGCGAGGTTTAAAGCAATGCGTCCTCGCTCGAGACCCTCTCTATCAAAAGGCTCTAGTATGTTTTCTCTCTAAAACCTAAAAGTCTGACCTTCGATGACAGCAGCCTTCCTTTCAGGTGCTTCCGTTGTCCATGCTCTGCCGCAGGATGAACATTTTCTTCTTGTTTTTTGCCCTTCCCTCCTCTTCAAGGATGCTTTTTAGTCATACAGAAGGCTTAGCCGTGGGATCCCTTGCAACACTTTCTTTTTTTTTGACTTCTGAGAGGAAACCGCTTACCTTTCTCTCCCTCATAATAGGTTAACTATTCCGAGTCATAACAAGGTCTATTTCTCGCGGCAGAGATTTATTTCCCCCCCTCCCTTTAGACACCGTTACAAGAATCTTAAAAGACCTTTCATTTTTCAATGATGTGGTTGCCTCATCTTGCCAAACCATCTTTCTCGTCGGAATGTTCAGTGATCTCTCGCCCCATCAAGAATTTTAAGGACCAAGTCGAAGCTTCGCATTTGGAGAGCATGATCATAGGGTTCCCATTAACTTCTTTTCCCAATAACGTTTTTGTTGTATTCCCTTCCAGTTCGTGGATGGCTATGCTGTCAGGCATACCCCCAATGTTTTGCCGACGCTTGTTTCCCTTTCGGGGACCTCCCGTCTTCCACTATAACTCTGTCTTGCTCGCTGTCTTTTCCCCATGATGCTGTCCCCCCTCTTCTATTGCCGTCGTTGCGTCCCATTTTTTGACTATGGTCGGGGCGAGCTGAGTCCGCCTCTCTCTTGCCCGTCATCTCCTCCCCTTCCTATGGAGAGATTGAAGCCTTCTGTGTCGTGATTTGTATAGTTGTCAGCGGGGTTTCTCCGCATTGCGGCCGGCGCGTCCTTCTTGATTGAGTCTCGCTGAACCCTTCTTCTGATGGATGGAAAGAGCAGAGATCCACCCCCGCTTTCCTGCCAGTCGCGACATCTAAAAGTTGCGTCTGTTTAAACCAAGTTCCCGGAAGGTCGCGGCCCTTTTGCTGCGCCACAGGGTCCTCTCCCCCCCCCGTTCGGTTTCTTTCCCTAGGACGGACCCATCTCTTATGGTGTCTGCTGCCGGTGTGTGCCCTTCCCCGCTATTTTTGCTGGAAAATACGAAACTTCCTGCCTCCTTCTTCTCCCGGGCAGGGAGATTCAAGTCCCCCCCACTACTTTTTTTTTCCCGTTCCGGTTGAGAAGGTTCCCTGTTTCGCAGGAATGAGGACTTTCGCGCCCCTGTGAGATGGTTTACCCCCGATGACTCAATGGTCCCTCGTCTGTCAGGGGAGTCAGGCCCTGGCGTTAGATGCTCGCCTTCCGCGTAGACGGTACCGCTCCTCCGCTGCAGTGAACCCCCGCCCCTGCTACGACGACCTTGGTCCCCCCTTGTTCCCTGGCAAACGGCGACCCCCTTTGCCCAGGTAATGCGAAGAAGAACTGGGTTTCCCTTTCCCCGAGGGGGTTTCCCTCTATCGGGCCCCTCTGCCGTGCTTTCGAACGCGTGCTCCTTGCGGTCGTTTGACTACCGTCCCCTCTTTGTTTCAGATCTGTCTTTTCTGGCCGGAGCCGGTTTCTGTTTTTCCAGTGTTTTGACTCTTTCCTTCTCGGTTATTCTCCATTTTGACGTGCAAACTGCGATTTATCACTGGAGGAAAATACTTTATCTGCCGGACCTTGATATCGATCCGCTCGATTTGCCTCGGAATGACTCTCCCATCCTTCCCCGTCTTAGATCTTCATTTCCCTCTATAGACGATCTTTTGGTTTAAGACAGTGAATTTTTAACTACCTCTTTTTGCTTGACATCTCCTAAGCTGCGAACCCTGTCCCCTTTTTTCTTAAGACAGCAGAAGTGACGATTTTTTAATATGAGAACGTCGGGAGTTCTCCTTACAGTTTCTCTTCTTTTTTCCAATACTACCCTGACTCTCCCCTTTGAGGAATCGCATCGCCAAAGTCTGGTTTTGTGGCAACACGTGACCCCTCCATCTTTCGAAGAGCCTGGATGACGCTCCTCTTTTCCTCTCTCTCAAGAGTGATTGTCTCCTCTCAATCCCATGGCTCGTCGATACGCTAAGAGCTTCTTAACCTTTTTTTCGTACTCTATTCCGCAGGCCAAGAGATCCTAAAAGGGGACGGTGAGGTAATATCCCCACTTCGTCCCCTCCATTATAAGTGAACTCCGCTTCCCTTTCTTTTTTCATATTTCAGAAAATGGAACAGGTTTCATAACTCATCTGGACAATGGCGCAAATTCCTTTCTCGTCCGCTCTGCTTCCGTCCCCTGGTCTAGTAAAACGCCCCTCATGCCGACGTCCAGTCTCCGTTTCCCGTCTTTTTCGCCGGAGATAGAAAAGGAGCGGGGTCGTGCAATCTCGAAATTACGTTTTTATTGTGCGTTACGTCGTTACCATTTCCGTTTGTTTGGCACCCTTTTTAAAGGTAGAAGGCCCCTTGGATGGCCTCATGAGAAATTTTTTGTCCCTCTCGGACTCTCTTCAGCGCAGAGGCCTGCCACTCCCTCTAGGACGTTTATCTCACGCTTCCTGAAAACCTCTTTCTGAATGCATGGATTTGTTCGGTGACCCCAGCAGTTGCTATGGGGCTTGCCATCGAAAGCACCCCGCCCCAGTTTGCCGAAGAAGGCCCCCGCCTAACCAAGGTCCTCCCAGGTGCTGCTGGCCCTCTCTCCATGCAATTGGATAGCTCGGTCCCGAGTTGGCTTTTTTTTGCTAGGCACATCTTAAGTCCTCCCCTAAATTCAAGAAGAACTGCTTATCTCGTAGATGTCATTTTTCTTCCTTCACTTTCCGAGGTTCACTAAAATTGTTGGGGCGAAGTCCCTGTCCTCTAATGGTATTTGTTTTTGACCCTTTTTCAAAAGACGACGCTGCGGTTCTGCACAAAGGATGGTGTTGTTCTTCCCCTTGGTTAAGATTACCCCCCTTTTTCCTCTTTCCCTGGGGAGGAAGAAAATGTCGACTCAGCGTGGCCCCTCCGCCCCTTCCAGAAGAAAACTCCCTCTTGGCGAGCAGCCGGAAAGGCCCCCCGGTCTTCTTCTATTCGCTCTCGGCGCGTCTTTCAGCTCCTTGAAAAACGCGCAGAACTTTCCGGGCGGCCCTTGGTTCTCGATGCGGTTGTTCCATTGCGGTCTAGCACTAGCCGCTTTTCTCTCTTCCCGACCGCGCCCTTTTTGGAACGATCCTTCCTCTTCAAGTGGTGTCTAAATGCAGCATGGGTCCTGGAAAACGTACTTTCCTATCTATCTTCTTAATTCAGTTTTTGTTTCGCTCGATTTTCCGTGAGCCTTTTACTGGAAGATTATGGTGCCGGATTCCCACTTTTTTGAGTGGCCACGGTTAACATTTTCGGGGCAGTCGTCCTGAGAGATTTGTTACATCACCATGAACTGACCGACAGTTTCCCTCATTGTAGCATTTTTATGATTTACATCGGTTCTCCCGTCTTCAAGGTGCTTGCTCGGGTGCTTAGATCCTGATGAATCCGCAGGAGACGTACTTCCGCATTCTAATTAGTTTCTTGCACCATTACCAGTCTTTTTCAACGTGTGTTCGGAATCCGCGGTGATCTCTTTGAGGGCCCTTTTCTCTTCCTCGTTCGAACTTTTCTAACCGCCCCCTGGGCGCTTTCTCTTTGAACCCCTTCAAGGAGTTGATTCCCTTAAGACTTGAGTCCTATGGTTCGTGGATGCATAATAAATGTTGCCGCCTTCTGTCCCCTGTTAAACCTCCCTTCGTAGAGGATTGCATTTGTGGGCTTTCTCGAAAGGGTAGGGGGTTATAGAGGACCCTTCCATCGACCCGTCTCTCCGTGCTCTTTTTCGTCGTTTAACTGGAGCAAGCCCCCGCGATTGGGCTTGACACCTCTGAAATGAGTCGTCTCCGCAGGGAGATTACCCCCAACCTTCTGCTTGATGAGGTCTTTGAGGACTTTCCCGAAGGATGGGGAGGATCTCCCCCCTCCAAGGCCCGTGAGATTGGCCTTCTTGTGTCCAAACGAAATTTGATGCATGTCAGGTACGAGCTTTACGGGAGCCCACAGCCAGATTTTTTCTGTCCTGTCTCTCCAGAATTCGAGTTCTCCCTGGTCCAGAGCTAGGGAAGATGCCATTATCTCGCGTCCCCGCAGAATGGCATTGTAGAGGGACCGCCAGGGTCTTCATCGCATCCAGTTTACTCTGGGTCCTTCCACCTTTGTTTCCTGGTCCATAGCGGCGAGCTGGCTCATAGCTCCTCTTCAGGTTCTAGAGCTTCGTGACGTGGGCTTGAATGATGAGGTCGTGTGACTACCTGGCCATGTCAAGTACCTCAGCGTGGGCGATGTTCCCCTTTGATGTCTGCGCAGGTTATGTTCCCATTTGCTTGGACCTGTTGCCCCTTCTTTCTATGCTGCGTGCGCGCACCTGGATACGGCCCGATATTTGAATCACCTTCCTCATCTTTGACTAGGACCGCTCTTTCGTGTTTTCTCCCCCGCCTTCCTCGCAGAAACCCTTCCCTCCCGTCATTCTCTGCTAGAAGATCGGTTTATGATATAAAACCCGTGTCGTGAATCCCCAGGCGCGGGCCCCTTCTGCTGATCACTTTCTTTTCCCTTCCCATTTTTTGGTCTGACAGACGGAGAACGGGTGCCGATTTAGTCCATGCACGAGGTTTTTTTGTGTCTAAGAGACCCCGTATATCTTTTATTCCTTCCTCCTCCGTTGGAGATGAGACCGCCATTTCTGACTTTGCACCGTGGAAGCCCCAAATTCCGTCTTCCCCTTTTTTCCCGTGTTTTTCTTCCCCAGCTCCAGACAGGATTCCGCTCCTGAACGTTAGGTCTAGACCATCTAGTCTATCGGAGTGGCTTTTCTTACTTTTCTTTTTCATTCTTGAAGACGACCTTTTTCCGTCTCTCTCTTTTTCCCCTTTTGAAGGTATTATCCCCTCTCCAAGTGACAGGGTGATTCCTGCGAGAATTTGCTCTCCACTCCCCTGGACAAGTCCGCACAACACTTGGCACGAACAAGGATGCATTTCATCCCTGAAAGTTGGATGGTACACCTTGAAGGCGTGAATGGCCGAGTATCACCTCCCCCGGCCATTGAAACTTTCCCCCCCTTCAACTCCCCGGCGTCCCTTTTAGGAAGCTAAGGCAGACCTAGCATTACAGCCAACTCTGTTGAGCATCACTGGATGTGCGTCTCTTTATTCTCTAACAAGCCCGGCCCGCTTTCAAAAGATTTTATGCCGCGTTGTTAATGTTTGACCGTCTTGGTACCTATACCGTGTCTAGTCATTTTTGCCTGCAGCTGCCAGCCTGGTGCAGGTTTGACTGCTCCACACTCGTAGTCCTTCTTTAATCTGGGAGGTTTAGCCGTCGTACGCGCCCCTTCCAATGATAGAGAAACCTTCATCATCCAAGAAGTAGAAAGCACCCCTTCCTCACCTTCTCCAAGAGTTTCCTGGTATTGTTTTTCTCTCTTCGAGTAATCCCGCTTCCAGGTCTCTTAGAATAACGAGAGTTCTTATCCATTACTCCGACCAGCCTTCAGCAGACCGGCAATTTACGGTATCTACCCCTCCTTTCCTTTGACGAGCCCCCCTTTAGGTGCAAGGGAACCAAGCCCCTCCATTTCGGGTCAAGGGGACGAAGCCCCTTTTGAGGATGGCACCTACGTGTTTATCTTGAATAGGCCGTAGCTTTGGTTCTCGCGGTCAACTCTTACCCCCCTCCCTTCTCTGCGGTCCTCCCAATGATCGCGACCACCACCGGAGCGGGCCCCTTCTATGGCAGCAGACCCCGCTCTTTCTCCTGCAGGAAAGGCCATTATGATGCGATGCCTCCTAGTCGATGCGGGTAAGTAGCCTGCACGCGCAGCCTTTAGTCAGTGTCGAATGTCTTTCCTGATTGGGGTTGTTTGTTCCCCGGGTCCTTCTTTTTTACCGTCTCTTTTCTGTGTTACCTCTTTTTTATCTGAGGTTTAGTGCGCGGACAAGAGAACAGCCTTGCACGGGCTTTTCTCGCTTGAAAGAGGTTCCTTTCCCCGGCTCCTCTCTCTTTCCTCTCCAGTTTTTCTTCGATTTTCTTTTTCTTGACGTTTACTTCAGTCTGCAGGAAATTGCTCCCCAAGCAAGATCTTTTGCTTTTTTTGCATTTACCGGCAGAGCTATCCTGGACTTGCTTGGGTGCCTGTGCCCCCCCCCTAATTCGCTCTAGTTTGCCGCCAGACCCGGTTCCCTTGATGTTTCGGGTGCGTCGATTCCTGACGCGGCATTACCTCACTCGCTACCTGTCTTGCTGTCTAATGAAGTTCATGGCTGGCGCGGTTATGTTCGGACTTAGTAGGTCCCGGGCTAGTTCGTCAGGTTCCTTCCCTTCCCCCGGAATTTCGGCTTTTAGTCAGTCGCGCTGACCCCTCCCTGCTCTTCTAGCAGAGCCATTCTTTTTTTCTAGAGACGGTTCCCTTCCCCCCTTTGATACTTGCCGGACAAAAGTCTTCGTTGATGCCCTGGAAAAGATTCAGTTCGACTAGGCGTTACTTTTCAGTCCATCCGGAGAGACGTTCTTCTTTCCTTTCGTTCTGGAGTATTAACCTCTCTCAGTGGTCGGAGGCAACAGCCTTCTTCCGTAGGTCAGGGCGCTTATTTTTTACTTTCCCCACCCATTACCTGACAAGATCCTTTTTTCTCCCTTCTTCTCTGGGTTTCTGGCGGAAGATGGGTGGTTTCTCCCTGTAGCCTGAGGTCACCCCCCCCTATTCATGCCGCTGTCTACTTTGGACGGGAATCAACCCTTTTTTTGAGATGGCTTGATGGAGGAATTTCACCCCCCCCCCCTCCTATCCCATCCCCCCCTACTAGATAGAATTGAAGGAAGGTTTCTCTGTAAAAGTTTTTGTTCCGCAGGCCTATGCCCTCCCTCTAGGGTATGGCATTTCCGGTTATAGCCTCCACGGCGACTCCACCGGGACGTCCTGCGACGCAATGGTGCCTGGCCTTTGTCATGCCTCCGCTTTCCTTGATATCGTCCTTCTCTTTTTGACTTTTGCTCGTTTTTCTTTTTAAGATGGCCAGGCCCTGCTTTCGGCCCCTCGCGGCGGGGCCTGGTCGTTTGATTTTGGCCTGGTGCCTCCATTCTTCGTCCTTCCTTCGGCAGTGGGGCTTTCCTAGTGACCAGTTTTTGCTGCTCCTCTCCCCCTGGAGATTCCCCGACTTTTCTCCTTTTCCCGAGTAAGCACCGGCCATCCTGTTTGTATCACGATATTTCCCGCTGGTTCTGCGCAGAAGGCCTCCGTCCTTTTCAAAGCCCTGAGATAGGAGCTGGTAGGCGTTTTATGCAACGACCGCACTCCCCTTTCGTCCTGAGCAGCGCGGGCGGCCGGGATCAGGTCGATTTAAATTTTTTTGGACCCGACCAGCCGGCCGATATTCCCCTGATCTCTGATATTTCCTCTCCCTGTTGTTTTTTTGCTTTTCCTACTGTCAGAACCCCCCTCCCTTCCTTCTCTGAACTCGGCAACCCGGATGCTTTCGCGTCTTCACCCGGTACATGAGGCACTTGAACTTTTCCGCTCTGCAGGGATGCGCGACGGAGTCACAGCGTTTGTTCTTTTTTTTTTAGTTTTGATGCAATAACAGCTCTCCTCTCTCTTTCTAGATGGTTCCTGGTGGTTGCGAGGTCATTGCCGCCAGAAGTTCCTCCAGTGGGCAGGTGGAAGCTTAGCCTTTCTTAGCCTCCGACCTGGTGATTTTTTTCTTCCCTTCTTCGACGGGTCCATAGGTATCCTCCACTGGTCTACCTTGGAAAAGCATAATGGAACTGGTTAACCAAGTCCCCTGCCGTAGCTGAATGACCCGCTATATTTTCAGCTGGTGCTTCCGCGTCTACTCGATTGCCCTCCCCCTTCATAGAGACTTTTGCTCCTTCCCGAACTGCGGGCCATGTTATCTTTGGCCTATATCATCCCCTTGCCAAAAGCCCAGTGCTGATGACGGAGTTTCAGTAGACGTATGAGTCCCCTTTGTCCTTCCCGCAACTGTCGGTTCTCTTGCGTCCTCCCCGGCTTCCATGAGGTCCAGAGCTTGTTTACACCTCTCACCTCTTCTGAGAATCTTCGCGCTGCAGCATGACTGCATTTCCATTCTAGTTTTATCTAGCTAAACCCTCCATGAGGCAGTTATTGTTTCAGGTTTTGCCAAGACGCTATTCCCTTAATGCGAACTTCTCCCACCGCCACTCCTCAACGTTAGCAGCGGCCACCACGGAAGGTATGTTCTTTTCGCGCATGAAGGGTTCCGTCTATTCTTTGGTCTATTCCCTACGATTTCCTCGAAAGGTCACCCTACCTCACCAAAGCAGAACCTTTGGCTCCGTAGATTCGTTTACCGAAAGTTTTTTTGCGAGAACCTCCAGCCCGCCTTAATGCCCTTTTCCTCCCCTGTCGGTTTTGGCAGTGTCACCCCTATCCTGCATGACGAGTTCCGTCTCGCCACATTGATATGATAGCCGTTTCATCAGACGGGCCGTTCTGCTGCGTAATAATCCTAAGACCTCCTTTTCTCCCCTCAATATTTAAGAACCTGAGCGGTTTTCCCCCTGCCGCCCTCCTAGGATAATTGCCTCCTTGATCGTGAAGAGTATACGGCGGTCATAAGGTATGTCCCTCTGCCTCGGATCTACCGGCCATCCTCCACCTGTAACCGGGAAGGACAGTTTTTGACAGCTTCTCTCGACAGATGGAGTGTTTGGCACTTTTAAAGAGGTTCACTTCCTCTCCGACTTTTTCCTTACAGTTGTGGCCCGCGCTCTTCCATCGTATACCTGTACCTGCATTTTTTGCGCCCCCCGTTCTATATTACTCCCTTCGTTTGTTTGTGAGTATATGACCTGTCTGGCGATGTGACAATTATTTAACGGATGAAGTGACATCTTTATGTCAGGTCCTGGAGGTACGTGCGCGACCTATAGGAAGTGACTTTTTTTCCGTACAAAGTTAGTCCATCATAGTCGAGTTTCATTTTTGCCCCGCGGTCCTTCCAGTTTTCCATTTCTTTCTCTTGCAGGGTCTCTCTTCTGCAGATCGATGGCGGTACCCATAACTTGGTCCTATGCAAGATGATTCCGCGGTCCTGATGGAGCTACGTTCATCTTCATCTGGCCAAGCGAAGGTCGCAACTGAGAGTTCTTCTTGAGAAAACATGCAGTTTATTTGAGTAAGAGCAGCTGCTCCGCGAGTAAGACCACACCTGCCGTTCGAGACCTTCATACAGGTGTGCTTGCTCTCTGTCCAGGCCCACAACATCTTTGAATTTTGAAATGGGAGTGGCTGGAACCCGTTAGACCAAAACTTTGTATAGAGAAATAGGCTCTCTACTTTTTGGAGGTTGTCGGAGCTGAACCTTGATCACTCTGTACCTCCAGAGATACGGCCGTTTTACATGAATTTTTTCTTCCTCGTTCCAGAAAATACCAGAGACTTTTGCTCCCCGTCTGGCGGTCTGCTGGGTTGTCTGGCTGAAGTTCTTATCGCCGGACAGGCTGGCCCCCGCACTTAATGAGAATGTTCTACGCCGGTGAAGCCGGGGGACTGCCTCGTTCTGGATTCGAGCGCATGCCTCGGCTGACTTTTTCAAGCTAGGTTCTTGCTCTCAGGATACTGTGCATAGAAGTCCCTGCTACGAGGCCGGCCAGGGTTTCTTATCAATGCTAACTTCAGGTCAGCAACCTTCGGTGTCTTTAGTCGGGAGGCTTGCGCTCCGCTTTTTTTCGATAGCAGTATCGCGCTTCTCCTTTCTTTCCTTCGGGTCGCGGAGTGACGAGCCAGGCAACACGCGTGAGCACTTTTCGGGCCTTGGCCTGCCCTCAGGTTTCCCCCTTCCAGGCTTCGTTCTTCTCTGGTTCTGAGTCCCCTTTGCGGTGGTAGCCGAGTGCCATGCGACGCTGCTTTTCTCTTCCCATGGAGAAGTCTTTCTACGATATTAGCGTTCCCCGTCTCCTCGTGCTTCATCCCGCTCGCTCTTTACTTGCCGCGGCATTGCACCCGCAGAGTCCAACAGCTCACGTCTATCCGAGCTGGTTTTTAGGCGGGAGCAAAGGACGCACCGCCGGCCTTGCGTAATTTAGAGTTTGAGTGATCCTACGTTCGCTGCGCCAGGGCTAATGTCCCTTTTTTTGACCGACCGACTCGGTGCTTCCCGGGTTGGAGGGTTCTGCCAGTATCTACTCTTTCTCCCACGTTTTTTCCTACTGTTCAGCGACTCCCTCTTCTTTCATCCCGCCCCCCCGGCTTTGGTTCCTCCAACCGTGACGTTTCCATGTCGTCCCTCTCCCTGGCTCACGCGTCAGCTTTATGCTCTCACGCTTCGGTTATGATTCTACCCGTCGTTTCCGTTGTTTTTTTGCTGTGGTTGTCTGTTTCATGGCCGCTTCCCGACCAGAGCTTTTAAGCCAGGATGGCCGGTTGCCTCATAGTAGGTAGTCCCCTTCCTTTTTTGCGCCTTCTTCGGCTTTTTGTCCACTCTGCCGAACCCCCTCTTATGTTATTTGTGTTTTTATTGTATATTATATGTAGTTCTTTATTCTCGGCCATTGCCCTCCCCATTGGTGTGATTTCTCCTTGTTTTCGGTGCGTAGTCAACCCAAGAGCACGACTTCCCGAAGCAGCCTTCCGCAGCTCCGCGGAGATTCCGGCTCTCCTCGACTTCCCGGCCAATCAGTGCGGCTTCGCAGGTACCTGTCCCATTTCTTAGTCTCCGTTTGATGAGTTGAACAAGGTGACATTACCAGGCCTTTTCGTAGGCCGAGGAAGTCCTTTCTGACTGGGCCTGAGTCCCGTTCCAAATCGCTACGCTCATTCGAGTCCGAATCTCAGTTTCCCTTACAGATCGGCGGCTTAGGACCACGCGTCGCCCTGTTTTCATGCATCTTTTTTTTCACGCGTTTTTTTCTCGTGAATGAATCCTTCCATGAAGCCCAGCCCCGCCGTAGCATCCTCGAGCAGTCGCGTTAAGTTTCTTGCAGTAAGCCCCCTGCCGTTGCAGCCTGCTGTAGGCCTTCGGAGATTGGTCCAGCATTTTCCACGTTATCCAGTCCCCGAAAACGCCAGCCCACCGCTCAAGTCGCTTGTCTTGTCTACGGCACCCCGGGGGCTTTTTTAGAGAAAATGCGCTAAAAGGGGCAGGGCATCCTCGATAAAGGTAGTTTTGTTCAACGGTTTTAACCCGGCCTCATATGAGGATGGGTCGATTTTTACCCCCCGAATTAATCTCTGTAAGCCAGCAGGGAGGCTCTGACTAACAGCCGCCTCCCCCCCGCTTGTTCCTCCGGAAGACCACCCTGCTCGTGGACGTACCGAGCTTTGCCCCTCCTTCGCTGTCTTCCGATTATTGCCCATGTCTACTGTCTGCAGCTCTTCACTCCCAGGCCCTGTAGAGAGGTACTCGCGCTCGGCCTTTTGAACTATTCTCCGTTGCACCGCTCATCACCTGAGGCTGGACCGAGGGCAAGCTCAGCGAGGATGAGGCTGTCATCTGCTTCCACGCCGAGTTTCAGAGTCTTATTGATACGCCGACGGCCCTCGTCCCAGTTCGGGAACAAGCTCTTTTACGCCGGTCAGCCATTTTGATCCGTACTTGCAGCATCTTGCGCCCTTTAATATATCTTAATAAGTTTCTGTTTTTGAGAGTTTTCGATTTGACCGGTGCCGGCCCCTCTTCTTGACGGTCATGCTCGCCCAATGGAAAGCTCAGCGGCTGGTTCCCTCTTCCCCTTCGAGTATGAGAGATCAGAGAGTCCCTTAGGTCCCTGATATGTTTAGGTGAGAAGCTGCGCAAAACTTAACTTAGCTTGATTTGCGAAAGAGGCCCCTTCAAAATTTCCCAGGTTCTGCTGTGATGAAGCTGTCCGCAGCCGCGAGCTCTTGATAGCTCGATACCTGGTCCTGAAGTCATGTCCTTTGCGGATCAATGATTCGAGTTTGCTATGAGGCACGCCGGTCCAGTCCGGAAGGAGGCTTGTTTTTGGGCCGCCCTGTTCTTTTTTAATCCCTCGCAGCTTTTTACGGCAGCCCGGATAGCTTGTGGAAGATTGGGACCAGAACGAACCCTCCTGATGTTTCGGTTAGCATAAACAAAGTAGTGTTCGGCGATGAAGGCACTACCTCCAGGTGGTTTTTTCCCCTTTGCCACCCCGATGGGGGAAATGGAGAGGTTTCTCTCCTTTTCCTTTCCCGCTAGGGTGTCTCGCTGACCCGGCCATCCGAATCCTGTTCTGATGCTGTTGTGTGGACTTAACGTCGGTTTATTGATGTACCCTGATTTTTTTTCCCCTCTTCCGGTTCTGCAGTTCTGTGGGTCGTTTGCACCCCTAACCTGCCTTCCGCGTGAGTGTTGTTTTTTTGCGCTGTTTCCTTCGGCGGTTTTTTTCTTCCGCTGTAAGGCCGTGAGTCTTTTTCTGGGCCCAACCGAACTATCTCCTTTAATGTAGGACTGAGTGGCACTCCGTTGGCCTCAACCTTTTCGTGCTGGCTTTTTGCTGGTCTCTGTTTTCTTCGCAGAAGAGTCTGTGAGATGCCTAATTCGGATGATATACGCTTCTCCTCCTGGTTGTCCTTCCCATTTTTCAGCTCCACAGTTAACCCCGGCCGTTCGTAGTCCCTACGGTGTTCAATGGATTATCTTCTCTCTGCGCTCTTTCGAGAGTCGCTGGATCTTGGGGTTTTTTTGCGCTGCTTGACGTTTTAATGAGGGACGGCCCCTCTCTGACTCTGGTCGTCCCTCCTTCTGGAGATGTTGGCCTCTAATTCTGTGACATGGTCTCCCTTGCCAGTATGCGTGAGACGTCTTTTTGGACCCCTGGTGGCCGATTTGTCCTTCGCGAGCTTTAGCAGGGCTAATTCTTTAAGATCCCGGCCACCTTTCCCCCTAGCTATCCCCTCTCCCCCCTCTCGATTTTTGTTCCGCTGCACGATTACGCCACCATCCTCCCCCATCAGCTCCGAGATCGACGCTGCTTTAGGCGTTTCCGATGATTGCTCGGCGCGCAATCCGTTTCGTTCTTGTAGACTTTCTTACCTGTCAATTTTCCCTCCCTCGCAGTTTCCAGGTGAGCATTTCCCCTAGGGCTTTCTCCGCGAAAGATCCTTTTCTCTACTGTTGATGAGTCTCACTTTTTTTCCCCACCTCTGCGATTGTAAGGAACCGGTGGCACCACCCGGTGCCCCAAGGGCAAGCGCAGGATCTTCACGCCGACCTGTATGCTCGGCCGAAGAAATGGATTCTTTTTTTTTATGCCTACATATAACCCGCTAGTCGTACCCCTTTTTGGAAGATCCATGTGCGTATTGAAGTAGTAATGACGCGGCCCCCTCACCTTCTTCCAGGATTGTCCTTTTTCCTGATCCCTTATTAGACCCTATCCAGGGTGAGACTAGAAAGTCTGTCGCCTGGTTTCCCTTTTTTGCAAGACAACTGTCATTCCTTAACTCTACCATCCTGGAACTGGATTCAATTGGCGGCATTAGAATAACTCCCCCTTCTCTTTGGATGACAAGCTGTTTTATTGCCGCGTAGTAAACTACCTCAATAATCAGCCCCTCAGACTCGACCGTGCTAGTCGAGCAGCGATCAGTCAGAGGTGATCTCCAGGGCCCCGCCCTTGGTCTAGCCCCGGACCTGGCCAGTGATCTTTTTTTAGTGTGCGCTGAAAATGGCCTCCATCACCTGTCAATGTTGTCAGTCTTTCGATTTCCCCTCATGCGGAACCGAGATCGGGTTAATAACCGCGTCTTCGAGTCTCCCGTGAGCAGCAGGACTCAGCACGGCAGCTGGTCGTTTGACCCGTTCCAACCCTCAATTTCACTTCCTTACGGTTGACCCACGACGTACTTTGAATGCGCATCTAAAGTAGCATCCTCCCTTTAGCATATTTTACTTGTTTCGAGGTGGAGTGCTGGGACCTCCTTTTCATGAAGTTTTCCATAGAGCCCGTAAGATCGGTGTCTATTTCAAAAACTCCTAGCGGGCCTGTACTCCGAAGACCGACATCGTTCCCTGATACCGTTTTGAGTATCTGATCCACCGTCCCACGGAGGAAGTCCGTGAGTCCCATTTTCCCTTTCATCAGTTCTTCCTTTTCGTTTTTGGCTTTTGAACATGCCTCCGTGACTCAAATTGCTTCGTCTGCCTCCGAGGATGGTTTTGTCTTGCTCTCCCCTCCCCCTTTTTTTTTTGGTCCCTTATGAGCTGGACTCCCCCTGGTTGCAGGTCTTCTTGAGAGGCCCCTCCACTCTCCTTAAACTGAGCGGTCCCCCTCCGCTCGACCGCTGAGCTCCGCAGCCTCCCTTCCGGAGATAGTTCATAGTCATCCGAATATTTCCCGGTACGGCCAGTCTCTGCTTACGATGCTTCTAGTGTACTCTCTCCGGTCACCGAGCATAAATAACCTTTCTGACCGGGGCCCCAGGCAATCGACTCTTCGAGGGCCTCTGGTCACCGTCCCTCATCCTGTTACGAGATGATTTTCGTTTTAGACTGACTTTTTGGCCCAGTAAGGGAAAATCTCTTCCGCTTCCATCCATTGGAGTTCCCTTCCCCTTTTAGTGCGGCTCACCTTCTTTTTTC
>Ga0179593_1369404_pt1 | contig 28896 bp, 24 predicted proteins | sample CZODoug2_1_08_16_FD_185931 | JGI IMG/M metagenome (GOLD analysis project Ga0179593, IMG submission 185931) | Vadose zone soil fungal communities from Angelo Coast Range Reserve, California, USA - CZODoug2_1_08_16fungal (PacBio error correction) | ecosystem: Environmental > Terrestrial > Soil >... | reverse complement strand
CTTTGATTTCGCCCATAATTAAGTCAAACCGTCTGCGCGAGAGCGTGTTTTCCTCCCTTACCCCCCCTCCTCGTTTCCTGAGGCCGTACGGCTCAGGATTAGGAATTGCCGGTGTAGATCCTTCGGGTACTCCGATCGCAGGAGTTTGCTTCCTTCCCTGATTATCGTGGTTGTTGAGCGTCCGCACACACACGTTCGATCGGCGAGGAATCAAGTTCGGGTTTTACCTCTGACCCCCCGTCGTGCGCAGCTTCTTTGTCTTTTGACACGAGCTGCGCTGCTATACCTTCTTTCCCGTTTCGCTTTTTTGTTTTTTTTTCGCCCCAATACTTTTTTTTTTTTTCTTTTGGACTCCGGTGGACGCTCTCCCGGATCGGGAAGGGCTTTTTCTCTGCTAGAGAAAGAACTCGTCTCTCTTAGTCCCTCGAGGAAGTGCTCTTTACCCGTCCCCCCTCTAGAGCGATTTTTTTTTCACCGTAGCGTTATTTCCGAATGCTGAAATCTGAAGTAGGAAATCTATCCCTCCCCCCGCTGCCTCCTACCTCCTTGGACTTAACAATCGGCGTCCATCTTTCTATTTTCATACCTACTCGTGTCTGAGCTCCCCGCAATTTTTTTCCGCTGGTCTCGGTCCAGTTAGGCTCTCGACTGATGACGATTTCTCTCTTGCAGCAAGTAGACCCTCAGCCTTCGTCCCTTTTGCGCGATCCCTCTGATTTTTTTTCGATTCAAGCGGCCTTCCGGCTTCCTCGCGCGCTTTTTGTTTAGCTTTTGCTTTTTGACTTCTTTTCAGGATCAACCCCTCGTTATTTATAGCTTTGTAGACCGTTTCCCCCGTCCATCATCCTTCATGGTCGATCATTCGTAGCGGGCTCTGGCGATTCGCGTAGTTCGGCTGCTCAGCGGAGTTGTTTTTTGGTTCTTTTTTTTTTTTTTTTTTTTTTTTTTAATCGCTTTTTTCTTCTCGGCCCTTTGTCCGAGGACGCGTCCGATTTTTGTGTTGTCGGTTTATGTTTGGGAATTTTGGCTTCCACCACCTCTCGCCTACTTCTGAATCAGCGTATTTTTTTTCTGGTTTCTACCCTCGGACCACCAGACGGTATTTTCCACAACTTCCTTCCCCCCCTTTTCAGGAACTCTATAACTATTAGTTTTCCCGACTACCCCCCATTTTTCGACCTCTCGACAGGTTTTGCCACTGCTCTCCATGAATGCACGACCAGCTCCTTCTCTATTTGTTGTCTTGTGGGCTCGATCCACCACGGGGTGGAATCGCATGCGACACACGCGGGAAGCACGCGCGCATGGCCGGCAGCCTAACGCTGCATTTTTCGTAGTTCCAGGGAGGTGTTTTTCTTTTTTTAGCCCACTCGGACTAACTCCTCTCGTTTCCTGCGAAGAAGGGGAATCCCCCCCCCCTTTTCTAATGAAGTCTAGCTGACAGGCTCCCCAGTCTTACGCGATTCAGCGTATGGTTTCCCCTTCCTCAATTTCGAAAAGCATGGGCTCTCTTCCCCCTTTCCCTCAACAAAACCCCTCTCTCCACTGTCTGACATCGCTTGTGCACCTTGTCTACCCCCCCCCCCCCTTTTTTACTTTTCCTGCCCAGCCCACGATTTTACCTACAATCTCAGATACGCGGCTGTCTATCCTAAACAGCCTTCTCTCACTTCTCAGTCGACCCGGTTTTCCTGAACTGCATCTCCAGTTCGGTAAACACCCTCCCCCCGGTGGGGTTTCGTTATTAGCAAATCCCGCCCCCCCCCCTTCTCGTTTCTTCGGCGACCCCGCTTGCCCCCTTCGGCCCGCGCAGGTAGTTTTGAATCCCCAGGGAGCAGTTCCCTTTCATCCCAGTTTTCGCCCGATCCCCCATGCCGTGAAGGAGAGCTGTTATTCGTCCCTTCCCCCAAATTGGCTCCTCTTCTTCGTTTTGTCATGGGAACATCAACTGCCCATGGTCCAGGAGATATCTAACCACCTCGAGGTTTTTTCTGGACCCTCGCCTCATTAGGTGACATGCCGTCTCGACCCGTTATTTCTTTTGGCTTACTGCGCGCCGTCCGCGTAAATCCAATGGCCCCCCTCCTTCGGCAGTACTTCCCTCAAATGTTTCCCCCCGGGAAGGACGGTGACCGATGTCTGTGCTTTGCGAAATAAACGCAAACGCACCGGTTTCCGGAAAACCCCCGGCTGCTCGGACAGACGATTTCCCCCACCCTTGATACACAAAAAGGATCCCCTCCGCGGCGGTACAAACCCTCGCCCTTTTGCCAGATTCGTTTTCCGCCCCGCGCAGACATTGCGTTTTTCGGCTTTCTGCGTTTTCCCCCGTTTTCTAAATGCGATTCGCTGCCACTTCTTGAAGTCTGTCGGACTTTCGCCTGCTCCACGGCAGTTCAATTGTCAGGTTCCGCCCCCCAAGTGACTTTTAGGGTCGCGACTCCCAAGCCCCAATACAGGCCGGGAAGGTGTCCCGGAAACAAAGATGCAGAAGCATATTTGGTTGGTCAAAAAGGCACCAGGACCCGTTCCTCCAGATCGGCAGGTGTCAAAGCCAAGACCTCACGTCCGGCCGCCCGCTGTACATGCTGACCGGTTGAACGGGGCTCTTTCCCGACTTTTGGGTGGCCTGCCTTTACGTAGGAACGGATCGGGTACTGCCCTAGTTTTTTAAACATTATAATTATTTCTGGCAGAGCTGAGTCCCACTCCCCAATCCAAAAACCCCCTCCCCCCCCCGTAGTTCCCCATAAGGAAGGGTCCATACACGCTCTCACCGCCGAAGTGGTAGACTTCTTGTGCTCACAGCAAGCTTCCGGGCCCCCCCGATCCCCCTTTTCTATGAGCTGATCCTCTCCCCAACCATGAATCCCCCACGCTTACCTGCTTGCTCCCGTATGAACTATCCTCACCTCTTCCCCCCTCCGATGTCTCCCATCGATGTCTTTGACCCCCGTGAAGAAATCACGTCCTAAAGTTTTTCTACGATTCAGATCTCAAATCCGTCGCCGGAGCGAACACACTATCTCCCCGCAATTATGAGACTTTCGTCCGGGCTTGAGTTTTCCCCACCATCGTAACCTTTCTTATTCTTATTCTAACCCACAATGCGTACCGACGTGATTGTTCCTTCGCCCCCGCTCTGTCCGGATTGACGTTGACTTCGCGTCCAGGCCGCATCTCCCCTCACTTTGCCTGCGACAGCAAGGGTCTTACCTAGGATGTCGTATCGTCCACCCTGATGAAGAACCTAAGCCCGGAGACGCTACCCTGCGCAACCACCAGTGCCCTACGAGTTCGACGCTAAACACATCCTGCAAGTACCAGATCCCACTCCCCCTAGGCAATTTATCGAAGAAGGCAAAGGGCCGGATCTGCCTTCGTCTAGCATAAAACGTGACATTCCCAGCCTCGTTTCCTTCTCTTCCTTGTTCTTTCCGTCTGAGGCCCCGACCCACACTGGGCAATGCCCCTCCCCCATTGGTCCTTCCCAAACTCCTCTTTTGGAGGATTTTCACTTCTTCTTTCTATTATTCCCCCTGCAATCTAGAATAAACCAGATTGACAAGCCAAGTAGACCAGATCCTCTTTTGGGCCTTGTTGTTCCTTGTATACGTAACCCCCCAAAACAGTTTTTTCCGGGCGTGAAGCCAACGTCTTTATACGAAGTCGCGTTAGTCCCCCCCCCATATGATGGTTCCTCCCGACTTCATTTTTCTTTATCTACAGCGTGGAAGATCTCGGCCACCCCCCCCCAACCCGACAGAGTTCACTCCTTCTGGGTATTCCTGACTTTCTACCTTTTCTCTATAAGTCTACTTTTCCCCCTGAAACGGAAGGGTCGTAGCTCCACGTTAAACTTCGATCCCCCGAAACGTACAGGATTTTTCTCTCTCACAGGAGGTCGGAAATCAAGGATTTTCAACCGGACTCTCCTCCTTAACCCCGTCTGGCGCCATGTTCGTCTCCCCCCCCTTTTTCTAAAGGGCCCGTAATCTCTTTTCGGAAAAGAGAATGCGGTTACATCCCCTCCTTCCGCAACCTTCCTTTCTTTCTCTAGTTTCATCAGAATGTGTCTTCCGCGTCAATTCTTTCCCAAACAGGTCTCTCTGGATCCTGCTGATCTGTCCCGCTCCTAAAACTCCCAAATCTATCCCCATCCCTGTAAATCTCGGGGCACTCGAACTGTCTTGTCTCGGCGACGTTCCGACTCCCTTTTTTTCCCCCTTTGACGGGCGCCGCCAGTTAACTGCCGAGAACGAATATCCCCGCCCAAGAGTGTCGACCCTGCATTCTCGCTTTCCAGCTGCTCGCGGCTTTTTTGTCCGCGCCGGTTCGCAGGCCTCCTCGTGAATCTTACGCGGGGCTGACCTTTGGTTTCCCTTCGGCTAGGACGAACGCTCGTTCTAAAAGTCTTCCCCTCCCCGTTTTCTTGACCAATGTAGACTCCCTAGTGCCACCTGGACGCGGCCGAAAGAGCCCCGAACTCCTGCGGGAGGTTAGTCGTGTTCTTGGATGGTCCGGGTCATCTTTTCCTTGGCATTTCTCGGCAAATTCGCTACGTGTTCGTATTTTCTCTGATTATAGCGCGGGCGTGGGCTGCAAGTTAGCCCGAATTCCCCTCTCATTTGACGAACTCGCTTGGCGCTTTTTTTTCCTGACGTCATAAGAGGAATCTCTTCTTCCATGTCTTCCGTAATATAAAATCCCTTCCATTTACAACTCTATCGTGAGGCAGGCGGCAGCCCCAAAGTCATATCTGCGCTGCTTATCCACTTTTATCAACATGCTGTCGTATGCCTCCCCACACGTTGCGCGAATCATATCGTCCGTTTCCCAGAGCGGCTTTACCCTGAAGCTCCTACCGACTCATCTTTGATGTGTATTGCGCCCCCCTTAACTTTGGTCTGCTTTAACCTCAGACCGGAGCATCAGCCTTCGCGGCGGCGAAATGCAAGAGGAGGATACCCTGTGTCTGTAAGGATCCGAGAACCATAGGTAATCCCTCAGCCCCGCCATATACTCTCTTTACTCCCCCCCTTTCTCCCGCCTGCTCTTAATAGGCGGACGGCCAGACTGAGCCCTCCCCACGATGGATGGTCGTCACCCGCTTTCTCCCCTCCCTCCTGCGTCTCTTTAGGATTCTTTTCATCGGCAGGTCGCTACGTGTGGCCTCCCCGCCGTCCCCCTTCTGATCCCTTGCTTTTCCCTGATTTTCCGAGAGCCCCTTTTAGACTACATTCTACTCCTTACGCTTGCCGAAGTCACCTCGCCTTAGATCTGCCAGCGTTTTCCGCCGTCCTTCACCCTTCCGGATGTCCCTCATTTCACCTTCTAAGGAGAAGATTCTGAGCCTCAGTCACATCCCTGGCTGGACTCTCGCACGTGAATAGTGCATGCCAGGTTAGCAATTTCTCCTGCTCTTTTTCTCCCAGGAATAGTGTGAGTAAATTCAGAAATAACCTTTGATTCTTTTTTTCAATCCAATCATGTCATTCTCCAGAGAGAGTTATCTTTTCGGAAGGCTATTTCCTCCTTCCTCACCCCCCCGGTTAGGACTGGCCCAGAGAAGATCCTCAGTCTCGAGGCGAGGTAGCGAGTGGCCACCAATGCCGGAGGACATCCGCGACCATTCACTTTCGTATCGAGGCTTTCCGCTATTGAGCTACCCTCTCGCTAGTTCCTTCCTTCTGACCCTTGATCCCCCTCTTTGCGTAGAGGACAATTTCATCGATCGTATTGTGGGCTAACGAGAGTCGAGTATCGTCCACTAGCTTGCTCCACATTTTTTCCGTCTCCTCAATTATCTTCCTTTCTCAGACCTTCGGTAATAGGTCGAATGGATCTTCTCCCGGCGCAGGGAGACCAATGTGGCAGGACCGGCCCCCCTCCCTTCTACATGTTCGCGAGTCCCGCCTTGTTTGAATCGGATTCACTTCAGTCATCCTCAGGACTAGACCCTTTCTGTCCTCTACGGCGCTAGATTCATGCCCACATCGCCCCGAACCGCGACTACAAAATTTAGAGCTTTTTTTCATTTTCCCCCCTTTTTCTCTTTCAAGGGCGGCAGAAAAATTGGTTGATTGTGCCGCTGGCCATCCATGAGGAGATGCAATTCGTCACTATTCTTCCCCCGCAGCGTAACTCACTCCCCATTTCCCTCTCCTGGTGATAGGAGACAGCACCTGACCTATTTTCTCATCTACAGTAATTCTGATTATTCTTTTAGCCACCTATATTTTTAGAAAAGGCCTTGATAGTCCCCCGTAAGAATCTCCCCATTCCCGGAAGCCTCTATTCCTTGTTCTCATTTCTCATCATTGGAGCTTTTAATCCCTCTTTTTCCGATACATACTTAGTAGGTTGACAATTCGTCCCCGCCCCGTCGAAGATGTTACTCCCTCTACCCACCCCCCTTTTCTACTCCTAAGTTGTTTTTGTAGAGATCCCGATAATGGCAAGTCTAGTCCTCAGGGTCCAGGTTTTACGAATCTTCCAACGAGATCTGTAGAAGCTAGCCGTGTGTTTCCCAGACCCCCAAAATTCCCTGCCTAATCCTTATCACGTGTCAAAGCGAGTCCTTCCGGGGTTCATCCTTTGAAAGGGCTTTCCTCTTCCCACCTTTTGATCCCGGACACTATTTTGTCCAATCAGCTGATTTTTACTGAGAAGGCGCTCTATCTTAAGCATGCCATGGATTTTTTTTCCCCTAACCCAAATTTCCGACTTGCGGGTGGAGGTCTGAAGAAGACGGATAGCGATAATTTCCCAGAGGCATAATATTTTTTTTAGGTGACTGAAGTCCGACGGACGTCTCCTCCCCAGTCTGATAGGAGTTAGGGTCCTTTTTGAAGACTACTCTCTAGGGAGAACGACTCAAGACCTGGTTATAGATAATTCTTAGGAGGAGTGACCTGGGAATAGGTTTTCAAAAAGGCTTTACCTTTCGAGCAGGGCAGGTCTAGTCCTCTTTCCCTTTTGGTTGCCTTTGCGACAAGTCGCGTGAGTTGGAAGTGCCCATGCCCCCTCGAAGTACCTAACTATCGATCCACCGCTACAGCTGTCCAAAAAGTGCGCCGGAGCGTTGAGAACAGACGAAGCTTTAGCCCCCCACAAGAGGGACATATAGACCAGCGAAACTCCCCCCCCCGTTTGTGTGGGCTTTCTCATTTTTTCCTACGCGTAGGTAAGAACCTTGATCGCGTGATTCTACCAGCTCGCAGATTATCCAAAGAGTAGTTGTTGAACCGATATTTCGCGATCCCGCGCTATCGTCTGCCGGTCTCCAGTTACTCCTCCCGGCCCCCTGGCCCTTTTTCCCCCCCCCCCTAACGGCACGTTCACTCCCCCGTTTGCTTGACCTGCGCCCTTGTCGCGTGGGCAAGGGTCGCCGTCAGGATATCCTGCTTCTCTGTAAGGCGGCTTGGATTTCACGAGGATTGAAGTTCTTACCCGCGCAACGTGATCCTTGAGAACCACCTAACGCCTTTGCAATTTCGTCAGGCCATTCGACTTTCAGCCAGTTTTTGAGCTTGCCCCCCCGTCCTCTTAGGTCGTTCCTGCCATATGTCCCGAGGCCACTTGGCGTTCCCGTATTTTCGAAACGTTCACGCCTAGTGACGTTGTTTCCCTGTCAACGAAACATGTTTTATCCTATCGAGGGCCTGTAGCCTCTTTGTTCGCGTCCCTGATAGTCCCCCCTTCCGCTTCTCTTATCGGAGCAGACGCAGGGCGGCAGTTTGAACGAGACACAACGATCAATGCCGAGCCGAACGTCTCTTGCCCTTGCTTTCAACATCTCCACCCCCCCTCCAAGCCTGTTTTAGGCGGTTCTCGTTTTACTTGTGAGAACTGCCCTCAATATCTGCCGTGGAGGATTTTTTCTCTCTCGAGATTCGCTTTTTTCTTAAGCTACCGATGTTTCTAACTCGTCCCCGAGGTCGCATCATGATTGCTACCTGAGAATGATCTGGAGCCGATCTCCTTTTTAACAGGAAAAGGTATTTTGCCAAGCTCAGAATAGATGTCCGTTTTCGTTCTTCGTATATAACAGTTCATTGCAGAACTGGCGGCCCAGATTGGAGCTCATATCAGGCGAGGACCTTTTATTTTGGATAGCATTCCCCCCATCTCCGCCGTCCTTTGGTAGCGAGTATTGAGTTCCCGACGCATATCGATGACTCATTCACCCTTCTTGATTTGATGAAGTTTCCCAATACTACTTTGAAGACTAAGCGTTTCTTGCGGTGAGGCCCCGGACCCCAAAAGACGCATCACAAAGTTTTCATCCCATGGAAGTTTCGCTCCTTTCTCGTAAGCAGCTACCTCAACCAGGCGCCCATCTGAAGAGACATCAACTCTAGCAAAGCGGATTTGCAGAGAAAGGCGCGAACCGCTGGGGACGCGTTTCCCGGAACTCAAAGAGCAACATCCCTCCAACCTCAGAGTTCGGATTTGTTGCCGATTTTGTCGTTTGCGACTTCATTTTTTTTAAAGTCCCCTCGCTTTCGGTAGCTTTTTCACTAAGTTCGGCCGAGCTCTTTCCCGAAATGCATTTGGCCCGCATAAAAATAGACGCACCGTAAGGTCCTTACGTCAGACAGCACCAGGAGCCAAAATTTTCGACTCTTTTAGCCTTGCTTTCTGCCTTCCCCCAACTTTCCTCACAGGTCTTCTTCTTTTTGTTTCGTTGGGGCGCCTTACGTTAATTTATTGGCGAAAGTCCATGCTTCTGCCCCCCCCCCTGCTTTTAGGTAGACGCCTCTGTCCCTGTTTGCCTGTTCGAGATTTCAGGGATTCCTTCCCCGCCCCCTAGGCTTTGGCGACGTGTTCGTTAGTCAGCCCCCCTCATCTCGCCGAGAAACTGGGTCCTGCCGCCCGCCCTTTTTGTTCGTTTTTTTCCCTGGCTCCGACTTGCCCACTCTGGTCGGAATTTGGCCTTTGTTCACCCTTTCTTTTTTCCCATGCGCGTCCCTAGTCTCCATAACGAGCAAGGAAGAAGGGGAGACGGCCGGGGAGCAGCTCTAGGAGATTCTTTGCGACACCCTCACGACGGTGAGATTAACCCCCCTTTTTGTACTTCGACAGTCCCAGTCCCCCGAGATCGTTCCCTGGCCTCGTTCCCAAACCTTCCTTTTCCCCCCTATCAAGGTCTGTCTATAGGTTCTGAAATGCCTTCACGTTGGCCCTAGATTTCCAAGAAAGGTATGGCCCCTTCCCCCTCAAAATGACGTCCCAGGATGCCCACCTTGAGAAGTTGACCTACCTTTTCGACTTTTCTTCCATTAGCGGCTGCTTTACGCCCCTTACACTTTTTTTTTTTTTGTGGGGACATCTGCGTCGACGGCCCGAAGATGATCTGGTCCTAAGGTCTTGTTTCCCGCACCTGGTATTTCCCGGTTATCGTGACATCAGCTGAAAAGCCCCCTCAAGGTGCGATTTTTCAGTTGAAACACTCAGGGCGAATGTGAAGAGTTTACTTTTTTTCTTGTGCGCACTCTCATGTGAACAATCAATCGAACATATCTCCGAAGCGGTTTTTTTCCAAGGTTTTTTTTTGGAGAGGCTAGTCATCAACTTCAGTCCTTGTAGTCTCTTGACGCCGATTGTTGGATCCTTGTAGTTTCGATCTCCTCGTTTTTCTCCGTCTTCAACTATGCCAGCGTTCTCCGGTCTTCCTTTTTATTAGATGCTCCTTTTCTTTTGAAGATCTGATCTCCCTTTAGGACTGACGACCTTGTTGCGATGGCGGCCATGCCTACCGCATGATGGAGCACTGTCGCCATCTCCCCTCCGAATTAGAACCGATGCGGTTTTTTCCCCCATCTCCTCAAGACCTTTTTTGGTATCTCTTTTTGATCATCCTTTGGCATAATTCTCTCGGTTGGTGGCCCCCCGTAAACTCTGCAACTCTTAGAAGCGGTAAGGGAGTTCTCGCGACTTTCGATTTTGTTTTTTTTCCGAAGTGTGCAGATGCCTTCGTCAATTTCCAGTGTGAATTGCGATCTTTACTTTTTTTCCCTTACGGAGACTCATCTATGTGACTTGGTTGATGTTGCCCACACCCCCCCGCGCCGGTATGGCCACGACACCCCGTAGACCCTCTTTTTATTTTTTGGGTAGACTGTCGCCACTTTTAACCTCGACGGTGAGCGAGTTGCACGACGCTTTTTTTTTTTTCCTTTTAAACTAAGGCGACCGTCTTGCTTTCTCCACTTTCTGAGACCCTCGTCGGGGGACTCGGGGGTGTAGCGGGGGTTTGGCTTCTTTATTTTTTAATTTGGCTCTGGGCCCCCATTAGGATTCATGGCTTCTTTCCGGGACCAGAGCCTCTTTTATTTCTCTAGAAGGCATCGACATTAGCCCAATAAAAAAGACGAGGCTCCCTTTCCCAACTTTCCAGCTAAACTTCTTTCCTCAGTCGATTTCCAAACCTCTTTTCACTGATTTATGTCAACACCCTTATCGGCGGGTATTGGCTACGTCACCTACAATCCCGGTGGTCCCCCCCTTCCCTGAGAACATGCGCCTTAAAAAAGAACGGCCCAAATCGGACCCCCGGGGCCTTCCCTTTGCAGCATCCCCGTTTCCATAGTGCCCCTCAACGATGCGTCTCGTCCCGCGGTATTCAAACATCGTGCACCCACAGCCCGGTTTCCGCCCGTGAAGATACGGTTTTCCCCCTCATCTTTCTTCCAATCTTTCTGTGGACGAGTCCGATTGTTCGGACTTTGGGTGGGTGGATCTTACTCCACAATTCCCCTACTTTTCCCTTATCCCAGGGGGACCCGTGCAGAGGCTTGCGCCTTGATTTAGCGCTTCAGTTTTCGTGGCCTCCCCCATTTAACCCCCCCCCTCTTTCGAGGAATCCGAGTCCAATCTTCCAAAGACCCCCCCCCCACTTTTTAGGCTCTTGATCCCCCCCCTCCGACCAAGGGCGTAGCGTTCCGGCCAGACGCCCACCCACCATTCTTTTTTAACAGGGATTTCCCGACTACAGCTCTCCTAATGTGGGAGAGAGAGGACTTCTTTTTGCTTGAATCTTTTAGCCCTACGACATTTCCGAACACCTCTTCTCTGGTTGAAGTGACTAGGGCTGCCTATCCAGCCCCCCGAAATCTGGTCTGCACCTTCCGACCCTCCGCCCCCCCATGGATGGTGATGTACGATGGTGCATTCCTTGATGCCGTTAGTCCCCTCCTCCTAACGGGAAGCTAAATGCGGAGCTCTCCATGATTTGCGCATCCACGCCGCCGCTTATTTTCCGCGTTCCATTTGTTGTTTTCTGGGGCCCCCTGCCGCTATGACTGACTTTCTTCCCGCTTCAGATAACCTTTCCTGAGTCGTTCTTCACGGCCCCTCTCACCCATTCTGTGTCCTGCTCGAAGGCCGTTTCCCTAGCGTGACCTAACTGTACTACTGATTCCCTCCCTCTTCTTCTTAGAAAACCGCTGTGGTTTTCTTCTCAGGGAAGACGCTATTTCCGTCGTCGATGGCTCCCCCCACCACCCAACACGCCCTGAAAAATCCCCGGCACACATTTGCCGGCTCGGCATTTTTATGTTTTTTCGATGCTGACAGGATGGCCTCCTTTCGGAGAACTTTTTTTGGAGCGAGACGCACCCACCTCGATCGTCTAGCGGCCTTCATTCGGCCTTGTTCCCAAATGACCCTTCAAACCGTTCTGCTCGTTTCCGCTGATTTGGGCGTGCGGTGAAAAACGCCCCCCCACAAGCTCTCGATGAATTTCAAGGACTTTTTTCTTTATTTCTGCATCTCTCTTGGCGCTCATGGCGTACGACGATTTTCTTTTTTGCTCTGAAGGAAGTCTGCGCGGTTTTCTGTGCTGCATGCCTTCCCTGCCCCTCGATTCGGCCCGCCATACGCGCGGCCGGTCGCAGCAAAACGTCGATGTTTCCCGTTCTAGTATCGCCGACTTTGCTTCTCTCAAGTTTTTTCTACTTTTTCGACTTTACTAGGGACAGCGGGACGCGGTCTCCTGCTTTCATTCCTTTTTATCCTCGCAGAAGGGTCCCTTTCGCCTTTTTCGAGGCCTGCCGCTTTATCCCCATTTCGAGCGACCCCGTCGTTCTAAGTTTCCTTGCCTAGATCAGGAAATTGCCTTTCCTCGACCTGCATAAGGAGGCACCCACTTCGACTTTGATCTCTCTTTTCCCCATCTTTTTGTTGTTGCGTCTCCTGACTCTTTTTCCGCCCCGGCGATGTCCGTTTCTGCGCGCAGTTTCGAGAGTTCCTCTAGCAGCAATTCCGTCGTTTTTCTGACCGGTTCGCTTTTCCGAGCGTGTTCCTCTTTCCCATTTCCCCCCCCGTCTCCGACTGCGCGCTTTATGGAGAGCCTTGAACACTAGGTGCGTTTTTTTTTTCGGATCCCGAGGTCATTAATAGGTCCTTTGTCGAACCATTCCGACGCGCGACCGAGAGTAGGACTCCCTTTGACTTTTTTTCCTTTCAGAAGTTTTTAATGCTCCGCCTTGCTTCCTTCCCGCGCGCCGGCTGGGCAGGCGCGCAGTGAAGAAGCATACTTCTCAGCGCAGTTCCTTGAGTACGCCATTTTCCCCTCTTCCCCCCACTTGTATTTTTTACTTCCTGAATCGCCCTCGCTCACAGATGGCTGTCCATTTTTCACCCCCAAGCGTTTCTCCCTTTCCCTGTTCTTCCCTATTGAAGCCGAATGCCCCCAGCGGCGACGGTGGGTGAGGCTCGCCACCACATTTGGATCTGCCCATTCGCCGAACTCCCTTTAAGCTTTCTGCCCATCTTGCCGGCCCGATGTGACGTGTATGCTTTCCACGGTTTGGGTTTGCATCCCCCCCCCCCCCCTTTCCCCTCTTCTTTTCGTCTGCGATCACCCCGGCTTACTTCCTCGAGAGATGCGACAAGTCAGTCTTATCTTTTAGGGTTGGGTCCTGATCGCCAACAGATGGGTCGAGACTTTCCACTCCCCCAAAAACCTTCCGCCCTCTAACCATCTTCTTGTATGCGAATAGTGAACAATGGCCTTTTTAGTTCCAAGCTCTTTTCAGCTCCACGCTGCCCCCTTCCTAGCTCTCTCAGGACAGTTTAGCTGCCGACCTTTCCCTTCCTTAATTCCCTCCTGATTGTCGTCCGCCGGCAGCAGCGGGTCCCATCACCATCCCTGTGTGCACTTTCGAGGAAGCACGACCCTCAGTTTGTCATTGCTCTTGCCTCGGCGCGCCGCTGCTTTTCAATCTTAATGGTTTTTTCTTGAAGAAAGCTCCCTTAGCAACCCTCTTTTTCCCGTCGCCCAATTCCGGTGATGTTTTGTAGTCGGTTCCCTTCTGGTTAGACGATTTACTTCTTTACTGGAACCGAACGCCTTGTTATAGTCCGGCGATACCAGACCTGTATCTTTTTTTTCTTGGAATCATGGCCTTCTGGAGGTGGACATGCTGTTCTGTTTGTTTCATTTCTCGCCCCGGCGCTTCAACGCGCTATCAAGCGAGGCGCGTCTAGGGTAACATGTGCCCCTGTCTCCGGAGTGTTTCGTTAATATCGCACAATCCCCAGATTCTTCCAACCCCCCCTCGTTTCCCGTACGGCAGGGTTCCCCATTATTAATTTTCTAACCCCCCCCCCGGACGGAATTCAGCGTCTTTAAAAGTTCGTAACTTTTGGCCGCTTTCCTTTCCCCTGACTGCAACTTTAGCCTCGGTTTGCGGTTCTTTTCCTCCGTTGGCTATGTTTGGAAATGGAGGGGAGAGCTTCAATTGACTTTCCAGCCTTTTGTTTCCCTCACAGGCGCTTTTCCGTTTTTTCACGGGCGGGTTGCAAACCGTCCCCCCCTGGTACTTGTTTTCTTCCCACCCGCCCGCCGCGCCTTCTTTTGGTTACCCAGAACAGGAAGGTCCGCATTCTGTGTGACTCCCTGCCGCTTTTTTTCAGGTCAACGGCTTTCCCAATTCAGACCAAAGTGTGTCCTGGCAACCTCCACATCCCAATGCGGGTTTTGAAGGGCCGTGTCTTTGAAAGTTTTTCGGGGGAGGAAGAGGAAAGAACTTCAGAATTGCTGAACTAAGTCAACTACACACCCCAAACACCCGGAAACAACGAGCGCCCTTTTCCTGAAGGATCGCCCCGTCGACCTCCCCCAGTGTCGCAGGGTGAGGAACACACTCCCTGGTCGTTTCAGCTGCACTTCTTTTTGCGCCCCACTTTCTCGACCCCAACGCCACCGAGTCCCACAGAAAGTTCTGGAAAGATTTTCCGAGCCCTCCATCTACCTGAAAAGATCAAATAGATTTTCGTCGCCTTACCTTGGTAAGATTTACGCTCATGATCCCCCTTTTGTGGGACCATCCTTGAAGCGGCACATGATCCGCGACCATAGCTTCCCCGCAACTACCGGCCCTTTGTCAGTGACTTTTTTCCGTTGCGGAACCAACTTTCTCAGTCTTTATGCAATGTTTTTAAACCACTCTCCCCGCGCAAACAGGTTGGGCGCTGCCCCCACGAATCTTTTCGCCCATGCGCAGTTGTGAAGGTGCGAATGTCCCCTTTTATATCGGTCGGCCCATTTAGCTGCCGGAAATCAATGCTTCCAATAATGACGTCGCTAGCCCCATGAGGCCTCCTCGCCCTTTGCCTCAACCTTCAAGTTTCTCCCCACCCCTAATGATCTTTGCTCGCAGATACCACAGCATCCGATCGGTCATTTTCTTCTCCAGACATGCCTTTCGACATTTTCTTTGCGAATGCCGTTCGGTTTACTGTTCCCAAGCCTGCAATGCTTTCCTTCGAGATCGCGTTTCTTTTTTTTCCCTTACGAGGCGCCCGAACAGTCAAGCTCCCCGGCACCCCTTTCTCCCCTTTTTTTGAGTTAAACTCCCTTCTGCTCTTTTATGTTCTCAGAACCAGAATCTTATCCCCAACAGCGCGCTGATCCCTCTTTTTTTCCCCCGAGTCCGGTGTAGATATTTCCTTCCTTTCCCCCCCCCACCAGGGCAATTACTACCCGTTCAAGTCTCGGCCTTCGTTTCAACCCGGATCCCACCCCCGTTTTGCAATTTTTTTTACGTTCCTGTCGGACTGTCACATATGCCTCTTTTCCCACCCCCCAAACTTTCCAGCTTGAATACGTCTGTTCTCTCAGCTTCCTTGTCTTACTTCGAGATTATGTTCACGGCCTTTTTGCGGTTTTTATTCAACTGTCGTGCCCGTTCACCGGAATGGTCGTGTTTTTTCCGGTCTTCTTCTTTTACGTTACAAAATCTGTTTCCTACAACGCAGCTTCTTTTTTTTTGTACGTCCCCCCCCCCCCCCGGTGTCCTGGTTCCTCCCTGCGCATAAATGCCTGACCTTGGAGTCAAGGCAAGCCAATTACATCATGGATGTTTTCCTCCTTTTTACCTTGAAGTCGTTACTAGTGGCTTGGCAGTGATTTCCCTTTTTGCCTTAAAAAGGTTCCCCCTCTCTCTTAGGCCTCTCTACAACGCGTTCTCCCCACTTAATCGCTTCGCCGAAACCGGCCTTATTTGCACGTCTGCCCGATTTCAGTGTTGCGACCTGCCTCGTTCATTTTTGCCTACCGGAAGGTCTCTTTTAAGCTTTTTTTTTTTTCCCGTGGCCGCCGACACGAATACTAAAAAGAGTTTTTTATCAAAGGAAGGACGCTAATTGTCTAGGAGAGCGATTTGCTCAGGAAAGTCTTATATTTAGCCTTCTTTGAGTATCTTCCCCTGAGGAGGCATGCCGGGCGCATGCTCGACAGAAGTAGGTCTAACTCCCCCCTCCGTTTCGTCGTCTCCCCTGTCCCCCGCGCGTCCCACCAAAACCCCCCTCCGGCCCCCAGAGAAGAACTTAGCCCTTTTCGATTTTTTTTGCGCTCGGTTTTTTTCAGGGTATCCGTGCCGCTTGCAAATTGCTTGGTCCTCGCTTATTTTTTGTCTTTTGAGCTGGCTGATATAGGAAGTCTTATTCCGAAAAGGCCAACTCTGAGGTTGAGCTGGATAATTTGATGAGGGTCGCCACTCGATACGCATGGATTTTTTTCGGAGGCCTCGTGATCACTCCAAATCTCCCATCTCCTCGTTTTTCTTTTTTATTAGCCGCGCTGGAGAAGAGCTCTCTCCCCCCCCTTCACATACCGGATGATCCTCCTTTTCAGGAAGGGCTGAATTCTTCCCGATCGCATCTCCCCCAAGTTTTTTCAGTGAAGACTTTTCTTCCCCTCACCCCTCTCTGATGATCCCCCTCATCCAACGACGTCCTTTTTTTTAGTCGGGCGTTGGCCCCACATTACCTTGGTACGGGTAAAAGGCAATATCTTGCGCGTCGCAGGCGTCTCCCCTATTATTGTTTTTGATTTTTGAGACATCGGGGGCGCGATCTATTCCCACATCGGTACGCTGACCCCTTTCCGTCCCGATATCGATACCCGCTTTCTCTGGCGCGCCGGAATCGAGCTTGTACCACCCCCCCTTATTGATGGAGAGACTTTTTTTTTTCCTCCCTGAGGAGACTTTCCTTCCCTTTCGGCTTTTTGCTCCGCGATTGGTCGCGTCACTGGCTTCCCTCCCTTGCGGCGTGCTCGTTGTGATATCGACGCTTTCCCCTTTTCTTTCTACGTTTTGTTTTTCTTTCCCGCTGTACCGATGCAAGTCACGGCCTTGAGCCTCAGATTCCTTTTTCGGCCAGTCTTTTCACGACTTTTTTTTTTCGATTTGCAAGTTTGCCGCGTTAGACCCAGGCTTTTTACTTTTCCCCCATCTGGCCTTACGAATGTACTTTGCAGGGACTCTCTGTTTTCTTTGAAGCGTTTCTCTCTGTTTTGCTTTTTCCCCAGATTTATTTTGAGACTGTCTTCTTTGCCGCCTTCCACACCTACGGAGCGGTCCCCCTCAATTCGCCCTTCCCCTTCTCGTGCATTTGATCCCCCCGACGCTCCTCCTGTCCCCAAGCCTTCCTTTATCCTGTCTGCGGCGTCGTTTTTTTGGGTCCCAAAGGCCCCTTAGTATTTGGTAACGCTTTCCCAGTTCCCTATCCTCCCTTTCTTCTTTTTTTGCAGATGTTTCCTCCTTTTTTCCCTTCTGCCGCAGCTTCTCGGCGACCCTCATTCGACTCGAGGCCAATTCTCCCTCCCGGCCCTATCCGCCCCCCTGGGCTATCCGCGTGTTATTCCACGTTTTTAGCCAAATGGTTGCTTGCCCCCCTTTTTCATGAAATTCTTGTACCTCACGACAGCCTAGGGGATTTCCTTTTGCTTCCCCAGCCATCGGAGGTGCCAGGTTTTAGGTTAACGGTCATCCTGGCATTTGATTCCCTTTTTCGCGCCAGCTACTTGTGGCAGAGGCTCCCTTGAAGCCTGACCTCCGGTTAACCGCGTGTTGTCGTCTTTTTTTGAAGTTTTTTCGGCTCGACCCAAGATTTGTGCACAGCCTTTTCACCAGCTTTTGAGCTGATTCTAAATGCCCCTTTCTCTGGCACGAGTTACCTCCACCCTACATGTTTTCTGTTTTTTCAGTGCATGTCCCCCTAGCGCCCACTTAATCTTCCCGCCGTCCCCCCCTCTTTCCCACACTTCGGAAAGGGGAAGCTACATGGCGGCTCAGCCCTGATTCTCTCCGAAGAAACGAGCTGGAGTTTGCGCCGTCCTTTGCGTGGATCCAGGGCGCCTTGTTTTTTACGGCACGTTCCTCTATCCCCCTTGCAAGGTCGAGGTGACACCCTTCCTTCCCCTTGGCTGTGGCGGCAGCCAGCTTGCGACTCCCCCCCCCGCTAAAGAATTTTGATCCCCGGTTGCCAAATTCGTTCATGTCGGCCGGCCGGGTTTGCCGCGCTTTCTTCTCTTTCCGCCGTTGTTTTTTTTCTGAGTTAGATATTGTCGACTTGCCCTTTCCCTGGCCGTCGGCAGTTGGTTTCCCGCCCAGTCGTCCTTTCGACGAAGCTGGCTTGGGCCTTGCCCTTTTCCATCCCGTCGGCCGTTCCCCTTTTCCGCCGGATTATTTTATTTAATTTTTTTGCGTTCCGCGGCTGCAAAGGTTCCCTCTTTTCCCACGCCTTATCGTGTGGCGCCCCCCCTTTTTCTCTCTTACTGATTTTCCCAGGCTCTCGTTTGCTCAGTGTCGTCGGCTGACGTTCCGTTTGGCCGACAGGTTTAGCGATTTTTTTTTTTTTACCCTGAACATGACGACCTCCCTAGCGACGATGCAAGGGCCAGCCAACCTCACTCCTTTGGCCCCTGCCGTCGACTTATTTAGCTTTTTCCCGCGTTTCTCTGGCGTTTTTTTGCATCTTTCTGTTTTTTCCCGCGTTCTTCGCTCCAACATTCCCGCTTTTTTTAGATCCTGTGTCTTATTTGCTCCCCTAGGCCCCCAAACAAGTTGATGAGTTGAGTGACTGAAGGTTAGAAGTGTAAAAGGTCTTTTCCACACTTGACCGTCTTTGGCTTCCGAGCCCAACTTTTTTTTTTATACGAAAGTTCTATTGCAGCCCTTAGCGGTTCTTCCCCAGTGCGCTGATTTTTTGCTCCCATCGACTTCTCGCCCCCCCTTTTCAAATAGATGGAGGGGAGCTATAATTTTCCTCCTTTATTTAAGCCCTGCCCCGTTTTGTCAAAGAGCTCCGACCCCCTGCATAGTAGACAGGGAGGTAAAAAGAAGAAGTCATCTTGATCGCGATTGAGGTCCCAAGCGGAAGGGTCCCCCGGGGAAGCCCCCCTGAAATAATCCTGTTTCGTTAAGTCCGAGACCTCTAGAGAGAGTGCGCCAAGGCCACATTTTTGTGCGAGTTTTCCGCTGACCGCATACCGTCGCGCTGTCCCCCCTCGCCGGCTTGCTTTTCCTAGTTCCCCTTTGAGTAGTCCCTGCTAACACTCCTTCTGGCCTTTGCAGCAGATCGCTCGTTTCCGACAAGCGTTTTGCTTCACCCTCCCCTGCCATTTCCCCGAGGTTTTCTGTTTGGATTCCCTTCCATCGCAGCTTCGTTTTTTTTCGTTTTCTAAGTTCAACCAACCCTTGGACGGCGTCACCCATCTTTCAGATCAGAGTTTCATGTTTCTGGTGTCTGTCCGCTTCTTGTGATTGCGATACTTCTTTCCATTCCCGCTCTCCTTTTTCACTCCGCTTGCGCGGCGGTTTGCCACGCGGATCCGATTGAATCAAGCGTCGATTCCATTCCACTGACCCCTCAATCAGCTTGTGTTTCTCTTTTCCCCCTGGTCCTTTTCCTTCCTTTTCAAGCTTGCGCGTGGTGGTCGAGTGGCGAGGATCGAATTTTCTCATCGTACTCTTTTTACCCATGCGTTCCTTTCCCCCCAAGATTTGTCGCGCACATCGTGAGCGCCTTTACTCTTTCGTCCGATTTTTCTTGTCCTTCGACAAGTGTTTGTTGAGCACCTCGCTTTTTACGCGGGTTTCTCGGCTTCTCTCTCCTGACGCTCCTTTCGTAGGGCTTTCTCCCTTTCTTTTGGGCGAGAGTTTCCCCCTCCCCTTGTGACCAGACACCTTTTCTCTTTCTTTTTATAGTCAGAATACTGGCCCCAGGATCCCCTTGGAGGACTAGAGTCGTCCTTGAAGAAGAAGCGAGCGCTTTAACTTTACTGAATTTTCTTCTTGAGGAGGACGTACCCCTTATAAGCACAGGTTTAGGCGAGGCTCCTTTTCTTTCCACCCAAAAGCTATTTGGGCGCAAACGGGTCAGTTCCATTCAGTTCCCTTCGACGTAATTCGCCCCGCCCCATTTCTCCACGATTTTTCATTTCGACCCCTACTCCAGTACCCCGGATTTGCTCTTACATGCGGCTGATTTCCCTTTCCCCTTCAAGAGTCAATTGCCGTTTATTAGGCAGAGGGAAGGCCTTGCGTCTTCAAGCATTCTCCGTCGGACGTTCTCTACGGAAGGGAAGGTAGCGGGCCTCCCTTCGTTTCCGATTCTCCGCAGTTTGCATTTGCCCTGATGTGGAAATTTTTTGTCAATATAGAAGCATTTTGTTACAGGAGCCAAGTTCCCATTTTCTTTGCCAACGCAACTTGCCATTTAGACCCCCTGAGAGGTTACACCTTCGCCCTGATTCCCTTTTTTATTCGTGGTAGTCCGCCCAATTGGACCCCCTTAGTTGGGCGCTCCAATTTACGGACTCAAACACAGCTTCCGAACTTTTCCGAGACCCGTTTACGCCTCGATTCCCCAGGCCTTTCGGCCGACTAATTTGTACGTTTTTTTGTGAGCTTTTTTCCTCCCCCCCCCGCAAGCATCCTCCCCAGCACGATTGGCTTCCTCAATACGCCCCAACATCTCGTCTGCGCCTCCGACTGTTTCCGGAGCTTCTTGAATCCTGTACGGTTCTTAGCTGAGGAACCTCGGCTTAATGATTCCCAGAGCGAAGCGCGGACGGCATACGTTTCTCCCAACAGCCCTTTTTTAACCCGTGGTAACCGACGATGAGAGGAAACCATCACTTCCCCCCGGTAGGGACCGGTCCTCGACATTCACTTCATCTAGCTGCTTGACCCCAGCCATCTCGTCCCACTTTCCTGCCGTTCGTCGGCTAGGCTGCGCCCTGCCTAACTGATTCACGTTTGATAGTTCCCCTTCTATGCAACATACATTGGTGACCCGAAATGCGGATCCCCCTCTCTTGGACGAAGCCCCTCATTCGATCTTGAAGTTTTTTTTGAGCCGTCGCCCTTCCCCTTGTTCTTCGTTGACCTCGGCCTCCCCTTTTAAACCCGGCCACGTGATATGGGTACGGATAAGTCCAGAGTGTCTAGCTCTTTCATCTAGGTCCATCAAGTCATCACTGACGATTTGAAGTTTCCCTTTCTGGCACTTTTCCTAGATTCAGTGTTTTGGCCCTTTTGGGCCTTCTGCAGGTCCAGAAATAAAGCCCCCTCCCGAGCGAGCGTTCCTTTTCTTTCCCTCCGTTGTAAAGACTCCCATCGGCACTCTTTGGGCTTTCGCTATGACCGCGATGTCACATGTTCTTACAATGAGATTTCTTCTTGTATCTTTCTTCACGAGCCAGTGATTTTTCTAAGGTCTGGCATTTCTCCTGCTTTTTTCCTGCAATTTTTCCCTTTACGATTTCTTACATCCGGAAGACGCCCCCTGTTTCCTCTGGCTTTCTTCTACATGATGATGCTGCTCCCGTCTCAACTGATATGGCTTTCCCACTATTCCCCCTTTGTCCCCCCAAGGCCCACTCTTTTTTTTTCCGTGGTCAGGTACGGATGGTGATCATCCGGGCTAAAGCCCTAGGGTCGATTTTTGGTTGTGGTTGCCTAACGCTCCAAGTCCCTACGGTTTCCTACGTTATAGTCCTCACGTCTTCTGTAGCGTTCCGACGTCAGGGTTCGATCTCAACTGTTCAAACTTGCTGGCTCGGCGATGCCTAGAGGTTTTAACGGGCCTAGACAAAATGTTCACGTTTGTACGCTTGTCCCTTCAGTTGTCCCATACGATAAGGTAATGAGTTGGGTAGCTCCTCCCTCTCCTCTCCAGATTTTGAGAGGGTTCCGCTTCGATGGGCCTCAAGGCGTCACTCCTGTCCCTACCCCGGCGGTGCGTCCACAGTCCGTCGGTTGGTTAAGAGCGGGGGGGGCGGGCCTGTGATGGGAGTTGCGTCTAACAGTCGATTTAAGGTCCTTTCCTCGGGCCTGCCCCCTGACATGGAGACGACGCTCAACCACCGCCGGCCTGCTCCGGCAAAAGGTCCCTCTTTCTGCCTTTAAGGCTTTTTCGACTTCCATACTTGCTGCCCCCGTTGGGGCAACCCCAAACGTTCGTTTCGGTCGGGCAAAGGAACCACACCGTTGAACGCCCTTCCTCGAGTTTTGTCTTCCATCCGCAAGGCGACCTGTAGAACTCCCCCATGTACTCCCGGAGAACAATCAAAGGCGCCAAACGGGACCGCATTTGGCAAGTTACGTTGAATGTCCACTTTTCACAGCAGCCCTCCCAGCCACCTTTCCTGATCTTTCGTATCGGTTTCATGCCCAAATTGGACACCACCCCGCGCACCTGTTTACCGCCCCTTTAGGTTCGGTTGGTTCTAACAAAGTGAAGGATTTTGTTCCAGCAGCGACGGGTTTTCGTCCCCGGCATCGGGGTCGGAGGGGGACTCATGCCTCACTTCAGCCCTGAGTTGTGGACCCATGTCCTTTCTAGCAACGCCTTCCTTTAGCTGTTCGGTGTGTACTCCCTCTTTTTCACCGACCAGTTCGAGACGTGTACCCCCTAAGCATCATTCTGAGCCAAAACCCTCCTCTTTTTTGTCGAGAGTAGACATCGCTCCCCCCCGGGGGTTCGAGAGTTCAGGTATCGCCCCTTACACACAATTTCTCCTCTTGACCGCCCCCCTCCTCAATGTCTGAGATCGAGGATCGTATGGCTGTCCTATAGTCCCCTACTCTTCTCACACTAGAGGCGGAATAATTTCTGTCCAGCCTAAAAGCTCCCTTTTTTGGGTCTTTAGTCGGAAAAAAAACTATGGTGTGATGGACCGACCATTCTGAGTTTGGAGGACTTCCCTTGTTCCGCGTCAATCCAGGCCTTTTTCTTGCCCCCCCATCCAAGCATGCGCCTTATTTCGGCGTTCAATTTTCTTGGGCTCATCGATCTCAGTGTGTTCCTCCTTTTTTTTCTAAGGCGGCGTATTCCTAGGTTTTGAATTTCCTTCCCCCCGTAGTTTCAGTTCCCGCCTAAGGAACCATCCACGAAGTGAACCCAGGAATCAAAGTTTTTTTCCTAATTGAGCGCTTTCCTTCATCCCAGAGTCGGGTATGGGTAACTTCTCATGACTCTATATGTTCGTAAGTGTCTTCACAACTCCCTGAAAAAAAAACTTGCACCCTTTTGGCCTTCCCTAATTCCAGCTGTTTTTTTGCGGACCGGGCGCCTGGGCTCGCTCCACGCGGTTTTGAGCCCCCTCACCACCTCCCCCCCCCCGTCTCTCCTTGCTGCCTCTGCGGCGGCAGTCGGTCCCATCACCAAAAGGTAGGACGAGCTCCCCCCTTTTGTGGTCGCCCGTCACCCACTCCGTTAAGAGAGCCAATTCCCCCCTTCCCGGGCTTACTTCCTTAAGCTGAGTGGTATCTCACGAAGAAGGAGCTGTAGGATCTTTCAATAGAGACCCCAACCACTTTGTGACCGGGTCTGCATCAACATGGTTTCGCCCCTCCCCCCTTTCGATGCCACGTTCTCCCCTCGCCTCCGCTGATTTCTCCGGAGTCTCAAGTCGGAAAGGAAGCATTGGACCTCGGTGGACCGGGTCTCGGATCCGGGTATCTGGTAATGCTAGACCCCTGGATGCCTTCACTGATTCTTACAAGATGGAACTCCACGCTCTCGCGCGAAGTCGCCGTCATCCGTGACTATTGCTTACGACCTTTACGAATGTTCATCGACGCTGCGTTACCCCTCCTGTCGGCACCGGCGGCGCCATCTCTACACCCTCTCCGTGTTGTTGTTGTTTTCACGCCTTTTTTTTCCGAACCGGACGCTTAAAGTTATGGCTACCAGTCTGATGCTTCTTTCGAGCGCTTTCCCACGAGTTTCTCGGCGCACGTTTTCGCGACTTTGTTCGAGTTAAGCTCACGGCCTCATGCAGTCTCTCCTGTAAAGTTTATCGTTTTTTTTTGACCCTATATCTGTTCCCTATCAGGCATCCAGCTTTCCAAATCTTTCCCTTGTAGACCCTTTACAAGATCCCGGTTTTCAGCTCCTCCGTTTTTCTATACGAGGATGAGAGGCACTGCTTTAACCTTTGAACGTGATAATCTTCTTAGGCCGGAGTATTTTCTCGAGCACCCAGAGGATCCTCCGTTTCCCATTTTCCTTATCGGGTACAAGTCTTCCCCCAGCGAGGGTCGTCCCCCTTTCCTTGCCGGCCCCTTTGACCGGCCGTGCTGTTTTACATAAACCCGAGGTAAAATCTCCCCCCTTTCGGAAGGATTGAGAGAATCCGGCCCGCGCTTTTTTCCGGTGAGGGTATACGACAACCACAAGCGTTGGTCTTCGTCCCCACCTTCCTCTCCCAGCGTAAGCTCGCCTTCACGCCGGCCAGAGCGATGTTGATTGCGGGGTTTTTTAAGCACATCGCCGCCCCTTACTACTGTCGTAACTGCGTCCTTCCCAATTCGTCAGCGATAGGGTACAAGTTACTTTTGCTCTCTAGTCTGGTCCCAGGCATCCTGGTAACGAATGGGTCGTATAGTTAGGAATCAAACAATGCCATCTTTATCTAACATGTCCACATGGCCTAGGTTTTATCTATTTCTTTCCATAAAAACCTGGCACCAATAGAGTTTAGCGGCATGGTCTTGTATTGGTTTCCTCCCCCCCTTGCACGCTTCTCCCAGGCACGGGCGGATCCTTAATATCTTCCCTGGAGGCCCTAAAGGTGTGGGTACAGTCGCATTTGCCACCTCATCTTCCGGGAGGCCTCCGCCGAGCATTTCGTCGTCCCCCCCGCGCTGTCAATATTTGAAGGTTTTGCCTAGCCAGATCTCGCCCTCCCCCCTTCTTTTCCTCTCATGATTTGTAGGGCCCGTCCGCCTTGGAGAAGATTGAGCTATGACGACCCGTCAAAAGTGGAGCGGCGGTGCCGATTTTCCCTCCGTTGAGGGTGTTCTTCTAGATGAATTTCTGCCTCAGTGCTGGGTTAGTGCTGTATTAGCAAAATGGGCGGAACGCTTAAATTTTTTCTGGTCTCCGAAGACTTCAAATTGATGCCGGGTGACTGCAGTTTGCGTTCTTTTTCGAGCACAAGCACCTTCTTTCTTTACACAACCACCCCCTTTTGGCTCATCCCATCAGACTCGACACACCTCCTCCCACACACTTATTCGCGCCATGACCCCCCACTGCAATACGCCCCAGCCTTGCCTTTTAGCTTTTTCGTTACCACTTTTTTTCCACAGATTTCCTCGACGCCCCCCCCCACCGCCCCCACACCACACCCCACCCCCCCCCAACAATAGCACCCAAAATAACTACAACCCACCCAACCCTCAAACCACCCGTATATAAAATTTTAGACGAGCTACCACCAAAAATACCACTGACGACACACAGCCTCGACCAGTCTCCCTCCCATTTCCCCTCCCGGATGTCCCTTTGATATTCGACAGGTTTCCTCCGGTTCTGGCCTTTTGCAGTCCCCACGTTGTCCTTTTCGTAGCCCAATCCCCCCCTCTTCCGACAGTATTCTTGTGCGCTATCTCCGCCTTCCCCCCAAGGTAGGCTTCAGGTGTAGCCATCAGACTCATGGTTGAAGAGTGACCCTTTTTGGTCAGCCCCTATAGTTTTTCGGGCTGGATATCGGACGTCGGCACGGCGGAGGGTTGCCGAGCGAAACCTGCAGCTGTTTCCTTGAGCCTATTTCCCCAACACCCCCCGAACCCGAGCTCCCTGACGACGGCGCTCCGTCGCCGCAGCGGTTCCTGCGCTCATCCACCTTTACAGGTTCCACACTACGATCACTCTTCTTTCAGGGCGACCAGATCCAGCATGAGGTGGTCCCTTAATTTTTCTTTCTCTATAGACATACCTCCCTTTGCCACTTCTTTCTCTTGAACGCAGTCTTATCCCACCTAAATTGACCCCTCTTGCCCTCTTTAGTCAAGATTAGGCAACCTCCGGTTCGCGGTCACCTCGCTCGGCAGACTCATTCCTGCGAGTTCGACTCTTGTTGCTATGTTTGAGGCACCATCGACTCATTTCAACTGATTTCCCCCAAGCATAAACTTGCTTTTTGGGGGCTTGACACATCTTTAAGGTTTTCTGAAGTTATTGCCTGACTAGCATCGGTAGGCACTGACCCAGGCATCAATGTCAATTTACTACTTAGTTTACCACATGATGAAGTAAGACCTCCATGCTTAAATTCCTGCAAAGCTTCTTCAGCTCGGCCGCCCACATCATCTCCGGTCAACCCCCTTTTTTTTCCCGACCCGTCAGAGACAAGTTCCTCCCCCTCCTGTCGGCTTTCCTTGCTCTCCCTCCCCTGTCCACCCGCTCGCTTCGGCGGAGTCTTTGGCTTCAACTTTCCGGCGAGAAAATCCCCCCCGGCACCTTCGCCATTTCTTTGTTTTCCACAGAGCTTTCAGCTGAGTGCTCGATGTCGACTTTTTTCCCCTATCCCCCCGCTCTTGATCTTTCCCCCCACTTTCCCCTCGTGGCCCGGACCGACAGTCATGTCCTTGCTCACCATGCCCCCAACGGCGACTATTTCTTGTACAAAGATTTCAGTTCTTTTTGTTAAACTCAAACGTCGTTGCATCGGTTCTTTCCTGGTCGACCATGCGCTCTTTCGGCCAACATCCCTTCTCAGTTCATCGCGATTTCCCCTGAGAGAGCCTGCGAAGTTCGAGATGGCCTGTTCGCTTTTTTTTCCTCCCGAGCTCGATGCCTTCCCTGTTCTTTCTTTTACGAGTTCCTTCGGTGATCACAGGTGTTTTTATTCCACAATGGATCTCCTTCCCAACGCGTAGAAAATTTTTTTTTAGATGGTTAGGGTGATCCCAGGCCGTTGGCGCATAGAAATGAGAGGCCTGTTTCGGAACTCACCTGGCACTTTCCCCCTCTCGGTTTAGTGCGTGTGGAAGGTCGGTTCAATTTATATGGGCGGTCAGTCTTGTCGGCCCAAGAACCCCCTGGTATAGTCTCCCCCCGGCTTAAGGAGATCGACAATCTTCCGCCAAAACTTCTTGCACACGCCCCCCTCATGGAAATATTTTTTTGTTTTTTTTTTCTGAACCAGAGCGGTCCTTTGGTTGAAGAAAGCTGTTGGTTCACCCTGAGGCGTGATCGACCCCCCTGACAGTCCTTTTTAACAAATCAGCAGTACCATTAATCCCAACTTACGAATTTGGTTTTGACTCTGCTCGAGAGATTTTTCTTGGGACTTTCCCCTGCTGCGCCCGTTTTCTTGCGGCTCGGAACACGTCCTTCCCATGTCATTCTTGGTATTTTTCCGCCTTTGATCCGCGTTATTAACTTCAGCCTGATCTTTCGTCATTCGACAGGTCTTCTCCTTTCTGTATCCTGGCAATCGCCCAAGCGCAATTGTTTGGTGGTCCGCGGCTTCGGTTCCTTTTCCCAGTCGATTTTAGTGCCCCCCCAGCCCTTTTTTATTTCCCCTCTGAGCGGAACCTGTCGTGCGCTCCCCCTTCTTTTTGCGGCCCCTGGTCATCGGCTTTCGCTTGGTGCTTGGTTACTTTTCCCCCCTCCCGCTTTCTTCGTCCGGAGTTTCTCTAATCTAACATCCGACTGATTCCCCCGCCTGACGTCACCCGAGGTTGTGACGCCCCTCCCGCCGCTTGCTTCCGACACAAACTCTGAGGACTGCGGCAGCTTCCCAATGACGATTGGTCCTCATTGAAGCCACGCAGAGACAGAATCGATACCCAGAGCCCCTTCTTAGAGCCCACAAGAGAAGACCCCAATCCATAGTCGAGAGGAGTCTTGCATACCATGAAAGGTAGCCGTTTAAACAATCTCCTTTAAAGCTTCTCCCTTCTTCTTCACCGGTATTGTCTTCGCGAATAGTGGGCGCCTATTTCAAATCAGAGTTCCTATCTCTTTCTTCGTCCTATAGTCGCCCTCGCAACGCGGGCTCTTTTCCCAGGTCTCCCCGGACGACTCCCCCTACAGCCGCCCCCCTTTTTTTTCTGGATTTTTTCGTCGCACTTATGCTCCCTGAACGGAGGCCAGCTTTCTCCAGTGCAGTGAGCGAGATTTTCCTTGCAGGTCCGTCCATGATTCTCTGTCGGATCTCCGGGACTTTTTTCTGATTAATGTTGCAGACGCGTCCTTTTTTCCTTAGAAACTTTAACGGATTCGGTTCTTACCCATCTGTTCGCCTCGTCACCTCGGTCGCGATTGTCCACGGGGAGCTCTGTTCCACTGGTGAGGGATGGCCACAAGTACTCTCGGATTTCCTGCCTCCGGAAGTTGTTTTTTTATTCGCCAAGATTTAGTTAAGTCTCCATTTAGTATAGCTATGACGTCCCTCAAGGTGATCTTCACCACGTTCGATTGACCGCACCTTTTTCCCCACCTTCTTTTTGCTCCTCCAAGCGTGTTCCGGCGGGGTTCGCGCGTTTTTTACTTTTTCATGCTTCTATCAGTGTTTCTCGCCGGCACCTTCTGGTCTGCCGTCGGTTTTTACCCCCTTTCCTCGGAGTAACGCGCGCCCAGTTTAGCGGGACAGAGCGCCTGTTCCGACTTTTTCCGCCAGCTAGTCCCTGGCGAAACCCCGTCGTCCTACGTCGATCACTTCAGTATTGGCTATTGTCCTCTGGGCTATGCTCTCGATTTCTCGTTTATCGCTTCCCGCACTGTTTAACCCGGCGACGCATCCTCTTTTCTTCGAATCTTAGGTCTTTGAGTCTTCTGGCAGCTCAACCCGTCGCATCGCAAAGGACTTTTCAATCCTTTAAAGGAGCCCAGCTTTTCTTCGGTAGGCAAGGCCCGCCCTTCAGATCGAGACCGCGGTTTGTGACACCCCGAGTCTCTCCACGCCCCCGTCAATGCCCCGCAAGGACTGCCACGTGAGAGAACGTCCTTGCCTCAATTCTCTCCAAGGGATCCTCTTGTCCATCCTATTCAGACGCTCTTTCTATCGGAAAGCAGGAAATATCCCCACTACAATTAGGACTGGGATATACGTACATTTGCGGCAGAAAATATCTCCTTTGCAAATATCTATCTTTAGGTTTCTCCACCCCCACCTATAGGGAGTGAGCCCTTTGTCCTCCTTTTGGTGTTTAACGGCCCAGGTCGTAATACCTGCAAAGGAGTCTGGGAACACGATGAACGAGAGATATTCATGGCTCCGCCAGCTTCGGGGAAAGGATACGGGATGGGTTCTTTCCAAAATTTTTAGATAAATCATCCTGGGACTTGGCCAGATACGAC
>Ga0179593_1670615_pt1 | contig 28897 bp, 26 predicted proteins | sample CZODoug2_1_08_16_FD_185931 | JGI IMG/M metagenome (GOLD analysis project Ga0179593, IMG submission 185931) | Vadose zone soil fungal communities from Angelo Coast Range Reserve, California, USA - CZODoug2_1_08_16fungal (PacBio error correction) | ecosystem: Environmental > Terrestrial > Soil >... | reverse complement strand
GGCTTCGGACCCCTGACCCCCACCCATTCTATTTCTGCACGCCATGGGCCTTCTGATTGGTTCTTGAATGACTTTTAGAAAGGTAAGGAGCTTCTCTAGTTGCCTCCTCATGACTCCACTCGGCGTTTCAAGACCATTGCCTCCGATAAGTAAGTCAGTCCACCATCTCGTCACCTTCGACACCCGATATCCCCTTTCCTTTTTGCCGACTTCCTAACACCCTCCTCCGAGAATGGGAGTTATACTCCGCGTCCCTTCACAGGCGGTCCTTCCCTCGACGTTTTCGACCCCCCTCTCCCTCCTTCCCAGTCTTGTTCCTTCAAGGATTCTTTGTTCCTTTCCACCTTGCCTGATGGTGATCAATCCGAGCTCCTTTACCTCTTTTTTCCCAGTTGTTTTCTTAGTGAAACTCCACCCTGGGTCCTGAGATCCCAGTCGTGCTCGTCTGCTTGCGTTGTCTGACGTTGAGACGGGGTCCGGCCTTCTTCCTCTCTTCGTTGACAGTCCACCTTTTAAATCTTCCAACCCTTGCGTTGACATCTGACACGATCTCGCGGTACGTTTTCCCTCTCTCTTTTGGTTTTCAAAACGATGCTCTTTCTGCGCCCACCCCTACGTAAGTCAGACGCAGAGGTTAATCACGGCTCGCTTTTTGCTAGAGACACCTAGGCGACCCCCGCTTTTTTTTTCGGTCCGTTTTCTTCTAATCTTCCCTCAGTCTCGACGAAGCACTCCTTTTCCCTTTTTGAACTTCCCTTCTTTTTCCCTAGCAGCCTCCGAAAAGTTGTGCTTCGTTTAAAGGGGTGGGGGAGGTCAATCCTGTTTCGTTTAATGAACTCACGCCGACGTACGCACACACGGTCTCCCCCCTCTTGACGCCTCTCTTTTTTTCCTTTTCCCCCTTCAGTCTGATTAAGCTGGACTGTCTTTGTTGCGGCTGACCGAGATTTCCCCTCCTTTCTTTGAATCCACCCTCCCCTCGCCGGCAAATTGCTTCCTTCCCTCTTTACAATCTTTTATCCTTTTTTCGACGGGACTATGCGATAGTCTCACTTGGTTTAGACTATTTTTTGCTTTTTTCAGAAGCGCGCTCGCGCGGCGTCCTTTCGTCCTTTTTTTGCTTTCCTTTCCTTGGACTCCTTTTGCTCCGGTGGCGTCCTTGGCCCCAGCATTTCGCATAAGCCCCCCCTGTTTTATTTCCGACTGTCGTTTCAGTCAGCCTATTCCACTTTTTAGAATAGGTTTCCTTTCGATCGGGACGGTCGCTACGATAGCGGATAGGACAGTTAATCGCGTGATTTATTGCGCAGTTCTTTCTTGTCGAATTTTTTTTTTCCCGCCCTCCTTTCCCCCCTTTTTTTTCGCCAATTCTAGTAAACACACCCCCACGCAAGTTTCCACTTTTAGTCAGCTTTTCCGAAAGTACGAGGTCGATGGCGCCTCGTTTTTTACTTTGGCCCTACTCTTTTTTTTCGAGCCGTACTTTCGGCTCAGTTGCGTGGGACCTCCTCCCCCCCCCGCATGCTGGACGGCCCGTCAACTCGCCTGCTGCCCCCGGTTTCTTCTCGGTTTCACCCTCTACCTAGTTTAATAATCTCCTTTTTGGCTTAGAGATGGGATGGACCTTGGCTGCTGTCAACGCAGCTTTCTAAGGCCCCCGGGACTTTCCCTGTTCCTATTTTAGGCTTTTTTTCTCCAGTCTTTAGCCCCCTTTTCTACGAAGTATCGTAGGACTAGAGCACCTGGCCTCCCGGTCCCGAGGAAGACCCTATTAGTATCTTTCTTTCCACGTTCCCCGGTCTTTCTCAGCCCTTCCGTGGGGTGAAGGTTTTCCCATGAGTTTAGATGAGGCGTCATTTTCGAAGCGCGGACTCTGCGCGTTCGACAAGTCTTTTCTTTTTGATTCCAACCCCACTAGAATATTTTTGTAAGTGTTCTGGTCTTTTTCCCACTCGCCTAGCGGGAGACCTTTGTTTTCACACCCCCCTCCTTTCGTCAGACTTTAATTTCTCCTTGCAGTAGGTCGCGCTTGTCCCACGCCACTCCATGAGGAATTCATCCCCCCCTCCCTCCCCCTTCCTTGACTCACTCTCCCCCAAACTCTACGCCCTGAGATACTTCGGAGCTATTCCTGAGCTTGATGCTCCCTTGGGAGACCTCTCCCAAAAATTGTTTCTTTTTTCGAAGCCACTTTCCCTATCCTGCCACTATTCCAAGATTTCAATGGCCAGATTTGCCCCGTTGCGCCGTGCATGATGGGTGTGCATTGTTCCCCTTTTTTATATTTTGTTTGCCTGACGTCATTTCTTCCTAAGTTAATTTCTAAGTTTGAGTTTTTCGCGCTCCCGCCCTCTCAATCGGGCTTGTGGGCTGTATTGAGTTACTGACATCACCAGAAGGTACGTTCGCAGCCGCACCCACTTTCCCGGCTTCAATGCTTCAATGAGTCCAAAAAAGTTGCGCTTAAGATATGTTGGACTTGCGTCTTGTCTAGGGATTTTTCGGATCAACCCTTTCTTAACGTTTCTTCTCTTGCGTGATCGGTTCACCTTAGGCTAGTCTCCTCGGTGAAAGTACCGTTGTTTTCCCCTGAGTTGAGTCCCCCCCTTTTTTTTTGTTTTGAGGCCGACCGTTGCATTTCCAATTTGTACCCTTTTTTTTATTGATTTTGAAGCGGCTACCCCTCTTTGTGAACGAAGTTTCGTTTTCTTTTTTCCCTTTAGTCGGCAAGGTTCATCACGGTTTTCGACGAGAGTTGCTTTTATATCTCCCTCGATCTTTTCTTCGTAACGAAGTCCAAACATCACTCCGAGACGCCCTTTCACGACTCTCCCCCTTCCAGCTGCCCCCTGAAGGTTTCAGCGAAAGTAGTGGTCCAAGTGGTTCATTTTTCGCTCTTACCTTCGACGATCGTCGTACTTTCCCTCCCATCACTGGACAGGTAATATTTTTGCCCCCCCGTAGAGGTCCGCGGCCACGTCGCCTAGACTTATTTCCGCTTTCTTCGGTCGAGGGTCCCCCCCCGGGGGGAGTTTTTTCCGACCTTTTTTATTCCTTTTTTTGGTAATCGTGAAGGGCGACTAGAGGGCTGCGTTCTGTCCTCCAGTTGATGCTTTCTCCGGACCCTCAATGGGGTTCCCCTGCGGTCACGCTAGGTTTGACCTTGTCCGGAAAGAGACCAAAATTGGTTTTTTTTTTTTCCCCTTTTTTTGACTTTTGTGATCGCTGCTGTTGGGTTAGCCGCCCCCGTTGAAAAGGGTAGAGTTCGTTCTAATCCTTGAGATACCACCAAGGTTCCCCTTTCCACATCACGATCTCTCTTTTTCGACCGTTTTTGATTTTTTTTTTTTTTCTTTTCACGAGAGATGTCCTTCTTTGAGACGAACGTTAGTTAGTTTTGAATCTCTCTCTCCCTCCCTTCCCCTTTATTCACTTCCCCCTTCCTCTGTAGTCCCGGCATTCTTTCCCTTTTCCCTGTCGCTCTCGTTCTCTGCCTTCTCGCGTCTGTTTGCCGCTATATGGTTCTGTGGACGAGATTTGTTTGATTATAAGGATGGATCGATCCTTCCCAAGAAGTTGTCTTGAACCGCAGCCGCTTCTCGGATGTCTTCCCATTTAGGGTAGACTTGAAGTTACCGTATATTTTTTCTATCTGCGTCGATTTAGTTTTTCGTGGTTTTCGGCATACTCTTTTCTCGACTTTTTTTAAGCCGTTGTATGTGTTTCGAAGGCGTCAAGTCACCTTTGGATTCTTGACCAACGCTGCCCCTCTACGGCCGCTCCCCCCTCAGTCACTCTTCGACCCTTTTAGCTTGTTTTTTCCCAGCCACACCGGCAGCCCTCTTAGTCTGAAACTGATTCCTTTTCACCCGCGACTGTGTACCGAACATTTCCATGCTTTTCACCTCGGTTTCAGGATGGTTATTAGACACCCACTTGGGTTATTAGCTTGGCTAACGAGATCGCCGGGGTTTACTTTACCTCCCAGGTGTCGCTGCTAGCCTTGCCCCTTTTTTTGAGTGAAGAGAGAGGTCACTTGCTCGGGGGGCCCCCCCTTCCTGACCGCCAGCCGGCCCGCCCACTCTTGGGACCTGCCGCATCCTCCCCGGCTTTTTTGTTTTTTTCCTAAGCTGGGGAAGGGGGGCCAGAAGGTACCATTTTTAGTTGACCACCCCCTGAAATTTTTTTACTCTGACCCTCCCTTGCACTTGGCTTGCCGCTTTTTTTTTCTCTTTCCAAAATTTTTCCGATTAACGCGCTCCGCTTAGTCGCCTTTTGTGTTCGTCCGTGCGCTTTCGTTCGAAGCGATTTCTTCAGAGAAACTTATTTACGCGGACGAATCAGTCTCTTTGGCTGCCAACGTTTTTTGGTCCGGTTTGAACAGCCCCGGCCGGGAATGACTTCCTTTTTCCCCTTAAGCAAATTCGCGTAAAGGCGCGCTGGCGTTACGGTGTTGATGCCGCTCTGGAACGCCTCCTGCCCACAGGCCGTGCTTTCCCTGATCTACTAATAACCAATATGCGTCGCATGCAAGGGATCTCCACTCTCCGCCACTTTCTCATCTCCCCCCTGAATTCGCGCAGTGAGAAGGCTCGGGGGTGTCCAGGGGACTCGGCAGTCCCGCCCTTTAGAGCTGATTTCCTTCTGAGAGGCATAGCGGAGCTTTCATTGTTTCGGATGGCGCCGCATGCGGGCTCGGAAGGCGGACCTGTGGCCCGCCTCTTGCCTTTCCTTCCCATGCACTGAACTTTCACCAGAGGTACTCAAGATCTTCATCCCTTTGTTATGAAAGGGTTTCCTTCTCGGCCCGGCGAGGCTCTTTTCATAGAGGAAGATTGAAAGATTAAGGATGTAGCCTCCCCATCCTTTTCTTTGTTCTGAGACGAGCCCTCACGCCCGCTCGCGACTCCCCCTCCATCCCCCAGCACAACATTTTTTAGAAGAAAAGATGCGTAAGTCCTCCCCTTTTTTTCCCCGTCAGCTTGCCCTTCCTCCCAGCTCTACCCTAGTGCCGATTTGACCTCTTTTTCCTCTTTCAGCCTGTTTAGGTAGGTTTTTGGGGGTGTCTTTGATTTTCGACTGCCTTCTTAGTTACGCTTTTCCCCCCTCCCCCGCGTGAAAGAAGCCTTAGAAGCGGTTTCCCTAGCTCCTATGCACGGTTTTTTCTGCCATTCGTTTTTCCCCCAATATCATCCCTCTTCCGTGTTTGTCTCTAGACGACCCCCATGAGATAAACTCATTCTGACCTCTCATCCCCAGGCTCACGGTCCTGTCCCGATGGTCCTTGACGTGGGTCTTCCCTGAGTACTCAGTTGCGGCGCCTAACCTTTCCTGGTGCAATCCTTCCTTGAAACATGATTTACAGGTACCATGAACTTTTGTACGGAGGCCTCCAACCCCGCGGGGATTTCCTTCGTCGGACCCCTGTGACGCGCTGTAGTTTTCCCCTTTTCCCCCGGAGGAAAGTATGGTAGGATCCTAGTTCCCTTTTCCGATCGTTCTTTTGGACACTCTGCCGGTTCGGCGAGCAACCCCTTTTGCACGAGGTCCCTTTTCTAGAAGGAGATCGTCGAATTCTCGCAGCTAGCCCCCCAACCTCTTGATGTATTTCAGGATACTCCGTTGGTGTTCAAATCCCCTTTGTCGTTTTGCTTCCACCTGATGATTAACCTGTCCTCTATTCCGGACCCACAAGCCAGATTCTTTTCCTTTTCGAGAGGTCGCGGCAGGAGACTTCTACTCTCACAAGTAGTTCCCCCTCCCGAGACCGAACCCCCCCCTGGCCGAGTTAGCAAAATCAACGAGTTAAGTGGCCTTTCGATGAATAGTTCCCTTGAATGAGTGGTTCTATGGTTTGTGACCCCGGCCCACTGGCGGATCCTTCCTCCCCCCCTTGACAAACCTTGACGATTACCTCAGATCCTTCCCCCGGTACCCAGCTTCCTCCAGGCGCTTAGCGCTTACTCCTTTTTGTGCGTCGTTCATTACAACTGGTTTTTCAGGTCCCCGACGGATCCCCCCCGTGCCGACCTGCAACACAAGCGACCCCCCGCCCGGCAATGTTCCCCCTTCCTCTGTCGTCCCCCCACCCCCGGTGGAGAGCTTCGCAGGAGCTGTCCCCCCCCTTTCGGCGCGCGCGAACTTTAACGAAAACAGACGCCCGTTGGTTGAATCTCGTTTGCGTCCGAGATTCTTCCGGGGTTAAGCCCTTCCTTGCTCGTTTTTCTTTAGTTATGTAGATTTCCGTAAAATTCCTTCCCCCCTCCCTCTCGTCGTACCTTTTTTAGTTTTGATAACGATGATGTAAATCCCCAAACGTCGTGCTTGCTCGAGGATGTGTCGTACGACGATGCTTGTTTTCGAGCGTTTTTCTTTGAGGACTGAAGCCGCAGCCTACGAACCCAAGCCCGGCCCCCGCCCCCCCGGAAACTTCTCGTTCGAAGCAGTCGTACAGGGCATCTGCTCGCCTTGATCCCCCCCCCTCTTCTTCGTTTTAACCGTGTTCCCAACAGACGTGCGAGTTAATTCTTTTCCCGTCACAGTCCTTCTCGGTCCCCCCGCCGGTCGGTCAATTAGTCTTCCGCGCGAATCTCTGGCCTTGGTGGTGGTTTTTCCGTTAGCGAAAAGTGTCAGGTATTTCCCGGTCCCCCGGCGTCTGTCACTTATTTTCACATTTTGGAGCCCCGTCGCCGTCTCACACCACGACCTTCCGGATCGTCCCTTCGATGACTCGCCCCGCGAGGACATGGTCTTGCAGCTCCGGTACTATTGCCGATCGCCCTGGCCTCCCGGCGTCGACCTCCAATCTTTGAAAGACGATAAACGTGCAAGGCATTTAGCCTATGTCCATTAACACCACAGGGGCTACTCACTTTCAGCACCTTTGCTTGAAATGCTCGACGAGTGTGTGGTGTTTTTTTTTGTTTTGTTTTTTTGTTTGGAGCGTTCTATTGGCTCTCGTTCCTGACTTACTAGGAGTCTTTCTTAGATGTCACGTTTGTTGTGTAGAGATTCTAGGTCGCTGATAGCGCCCCCCCCCCCCCCTCCCATTAGCATCTCCCCTCTTTCGAGACCCCCTTGGCTGGATATGTCTCTCTTTTTTTGGGCCTAACAAATGGTTTTCAACAGCCTTTTGCGCCATGATAGACACGAGGTCCTTTATTTGTACCCCTCCTCTCTGTATCTGTCTCGTCGTCCACATTGGTTAACCATAGGCAATACCAAAAGAAGCAGTGACATCGCTTTCCTTTTTTCGATGGTGTCCCCCCTTTTTGCATCGCGCCCCAATCATCTTTTGTCTTCCTCTGTGTGTGAGGTCCGGAGCACATGCCCCCTCGTCGCCTCCACCATGAGAAAGCCCCCTCTTCACCACCCCCAGACCTTTTTTTTCTTCTCAGGCCCCACCGCGGACCTGCCTCCCTCTCCCCGAGAAGCTCGTTTGTGCAGCGGCCGCTACTGTTTCCTCCCCCCCTCGAAGCTTTTAAGTGTTTTAAGGAGTTTTTTTCCTTTTTATAATTGGACCGCTTTTCCGAAGTTTGATTCCTCTTTTCCGGGACGTTTTTGGGCTAGGCAAAAAAACAAAAAAAAACCAAACAACCCCCTGGGGTTTTCCCTTTTCAGAGTTTCCCTTCTCTGAGCGCTTCGTTTTGCAGGTCTGTTCTCCCCCTTCCGGTGGGTAACGCTTTTTCATCCGACTGACCTCCCATACCCTTGGGGGCCGTCGTCCGTTTTTTCTTTGACATCCGAGTTTTCCGAGGGGTTTTATCCTAGCGCGGGCCTCCTTTCTTTTTTCACACGTCGCCTTTTCCTTTACGGCACGTCCCCAACTGTTGAATGGACGCGATAGAACGAGACCGTCCATTCCGCCCGACAGCCGCTTCGTCGTCCCTGCTCGTGATCGACGTAGTCGAATTCCTCCTCCGAGGCCTGCCTCCCTTCTTACGCGGAACGTTCTTCTTGTGGGACTGATCTCCCTCCTCCATTAACGGGTTTGTTTTGCACTAACCACCAGGGTTCCCTCTCCTTCCGGCTTCTCATCCCGTCAGCGCACGCCGGATTCTCTTTTTTGGATACTTTTTTGGAAGAAGGGGTTTCGAGAACCGAAGTTCCCATGAATTCCTGATCCCACGATCCGGATCACACCATATGCTTCGCAAGTTGTTTTTTCCTTGATTGGACTCGCTTGAAATACGGTCGCACCCTTCCTTACTCTTCCTGGCCTCAGCCTCAAGGTGGGTGGCGGGCGCGGCACAGTACGCTCGTCTTTCTCTTCCTCACTAGTTTTCAGCAGAGCGTAAGTCAGGCTCTTGAGGAATTGAGTTCGAATGGAGGAATGGGGTTATTTAATACGTCCTTTCGCATTTCCTCACCGCCCCTTTTCCTTTTGACCCTTCGGCGGATCCCTCCTTTTCCTCGACTGATTAAGATGGTGCTCGGTGTTTAGACGCCGCAGAGCCGTACCATTCAAGATTATGGGTTCCTGCGCTGTATTGCTGCGCTCCGCGGTCTAACTTTCTTGAAAGAGGTTGAAGAAGACTGCCACGGAAATAAAAACCCACAACGAAGACGATGAAAAGTCCCTCCTTTTAGTCATTTTTGTTTTCTCCAGACGATCCGGAATTTCCTCTCGGATCGGTAGTAAGTGAGATTTTTTTTTCTCTAACAGGATTTTGGAGGAGTTTCATCGAGGGGCCAATAGGACCCCCCCCAGCCCATCGATCGGACGGGAACGGACCCCCGCCGCATCCTAGCTGCCCTCGACGCTGTCCACACCAGATCGAAATCGAGAGAGGGGAAGAAGGGGCTTCTAGCGATCGACCTTGATGAACACAACTTTTGATTTTCCCCCCCCGTAGGACGAGGGGTCCGGGAAGTCCCCGATGCCTCTCCGGTTTTCGCCCTCGTTTTTGCATCCTCTCCCGAGTTTCGTCAACTGCTTCGCTTAGCACTTTTTCAAGGCCCTGAGCATGTCCCAGTCTTCTCTCTTCCCTTTCTTCCTAACTCTGCCGGACCATTTCCGTCGGTCCTTCCTCTCCCTGTCGTGTGAATCTTCTGTATGTTTTTTTTTGGTAGGCGAACTCGTCTCCGTTAAGACGGATGACGGGGCTTTTTACCCGATGATTCGGGTCGTGGTTGTTAGCTGATGCTGAGATGACGCAATCTCCCGGACGGTGATTTCTTCTTTGGGCCCCCTGACTACTTTTTACTCTTTTTTTGGGGTAGTATTTTTGTGACTCCCCCCTCCCTTTTGATTAATAACCTTACTGTCCACCTTTAGACCATACGAAACAAAGATCCGCAATTACCCCCCCCTATCTTTCCTCACTCTGGACTCGATCCCCCCGACTATTTTTTTTATTTTCTACAAGCCAAACTTGGACAGACAAGAGTCGGTAACTTCTCCTCAGGTCTCCCCGTAGGATGGCCCTTCAGCAGGATCCCCCTTTTCGTGGAGTACGTATGAGGATTTTCCTCTACTTGGATACGCCAAATGTGATAGTATAGACACTCGAAGAACGCCCCTCCAAGGATCTCTGCTAAGCCCCCCATTCAATCCCTTTTCTGTTCCCTTGAAGTCTTCCCATGAACGTCCCTCTTCTAGTGCCCCAAACGCAGGCCAGAAACAAAGCCTGACTCGTTTCCCCCTTTCCTTAGATTCACACCAGTCCTAGGTCAGAGGTCCTGCGCTATATCCTTTCACGGGCTTCTCCTCAAGACTCCCGTTCAAAAGCACCACTGGACCAGGAAGGCGTGGATTTACTTCTTTCCACTCGTTGTCTGGTCTCCTCAGCTGCGGTTCTACATTTAACTCTCTTCCTTTGAGTAGACATTTGTGTAAAGAAGGTTCCTCCACAAGTGGATATAAGCTAATAGTATCTTTTAACCACGGGAGATGCTTCCTCTCTTCTGCCCCCCCCGTCAAACCCTTGGCGTACCCGATCGCCTGAGATTCAGTGCTGGCCCCACCTTAGACATTCCTCACCCTTGAGACCTCATCTGCCTTCTTTCTAAGGACTCTGGCCCAGGAACCTTGTTCCGAGACGGGTCCACCCCCAGTACGCCCCCCCTATACCTTAGCAATTCTCGTTTTAACCCCTTGTTACACCTCCCCTTGAACTTAGGCTTTTTCACTGTGCGTGTAAAGTCTAAAGAAGCGATGACTTTTTCGAGATCAGAGACCTGTCCCCTCTGAGAAGAACGCACGCACATCCTTCTCCCCTTTGTACTCTCTTTTAATTTTTTTTCTTTCTTCTCTCTCGGTCCGTTACTGTGGCTCAGGGTCATAGGGAGACAGTCGACTCAACATCTTCCTGCTTCGTCACCGAGTCCCCCCTCTCCTATTCCTCTTTTCCCATGTCAGATCGGGCCTGGTAGACAGGAACCCCCCCTGATGTTTGACCCGATTATCTCTTCTTTTTACCCAGTCTTCACGTCTCTCCTCGTATTATTGATCTCCCAACTGCCTATTATAGCTCAGAGAGCAAAAGCGTTTTAAATTCTTTCTTCCCGAGTCTAGAGATTCCTCTCGAAAGACTTTTCTTTCTCTCGTCTATCCCCCCCCCTCCTCAGTTTGTGAGATGATTGATTTCCCCGCAATAGAAAGGAGAAGAGGGTCTCTGAAGCAAACAGGTAAGATGATGACCTTCCAGCCTGACTTTCTTTTCTTTCCTGACCAATCTCCCCTTTGTGTTGGTAGATCCTATGCTCCACTATGGCCTTCCTGAAGATTAACCCAGCATTCTTATCGTTTTTTAGGACAATCCCGTGCGCGGTCCCGCGGCATAGCGCCCTTTCTGGTCTATCTTTAAGTTTTGAGAGGCGAGTTGCTTCCTAGTCTTGCCTCCTTACTTTCGGGTGTGGTTTTCGACGGCGACGAAATCCTTATTCAGGAGTTCCAATTGAACAGATCGGAATCCCCTTTTCTTTCCACTTTCTCCCCTCTCTTCTCGTTTTCCGGTCTTCTTACCCCCCCCCGCGAATTTCAAGAGTATCGAATTCCCCTTCTGGCGACCCTTTATTGACGCTTTCACGCTGTACTACCCCAGAGCCGCCCTTCCCCACGCGGTTTGCGTAGGCGGGAGTTACAGCAAAACACGAAGTGACTGAAGGTCTCCAGCACTTCTAGGGGTACGTGAGTACCTCCCTTAGAACGAGGTGAGATGCGACTCTTTTAGATTGCGATGATTGAGCATGTAGTCGACCGTTTGGCATGGCAACAGAGTCTCTCAATGACGCCCAGTCTTGCCACGGTGTCTTTTCCGCTGTCCTAGCGAGGTGCCCGGTGGATTTTTTTCGCGGTCGGTGGTTTGGGGTGATTGCTTACAGAAAAACGGAATCTTCGCGCGCCGGTGCACTGTTATACCCCCCCTCCCCCGATCTCCTCCCAACGCGTTCGAAATTCTCCATCCTCTCTTTCGTTTGTTCCCGGATACAGCAATTTCCTTCCTCATGACTTTTTTCCGCAAACTTATGACAGAGTTTAACATTAGTGTTTGTCCCCTTAGCCTTCTTTCCTTTCCTTGACGTGGTGCTTGGCTCCTTTTTGGGGGCCTTTACTTGGCACCATGGCGTTTTCATTCAACGTCAGTCGGTCCGAGGACCGCTTCTCTTAGCATGTCTACCAATCGTCTCTCTTTTGCTTCCGCGTGATTTTCCTGCCCTTCGCTTTCTCCCCCTGAATCACCCCCTCCCGTGCGCCGCAGTCGTCCCCTCTCTACCGTTGAGCGACCGTCCCGATATGATTCCCTTCACCGGTTGAGCTTCCGTCGTCTTTTCCGCTTCCTGCGAGACGCCGCTAGGCGAGCTTGGATCCCGGCGTCTGATTCTTAGTCATTGCTGGGCTAGACGCCGTGGATATTCCGAATACGCAATGCGCGCCCAAATTTTTTCTTTCCTTTCATTTAACATCCAATCCGTCCCACGTTCGTTCCTATGGTGTTAGTTCTCCTAGGGTTTTGTCAGACCCATTGACCACACATAGTCTCCTCTCTGCTCTTTTCGCTCTCCCTTTGCCTCCCGGACAGCTTTCTTCTTATAGCAATCCTCTTTCCCCCGACAAGCCCATACCCCGGGGTAACACTCCTGCCTCTCACTCCGACTTTGGTCTCAGCGTCCCTCCTTCCCCTGTAGATGCGCCCTCCCGTAGCTTTGAGAGAGAAGGCGGTTATTTCCCGCTAGCGCTCTTCTACCTTCCATCCTCACTCTTCTTCCCTCCAACTCGCGTCCCTATCGCAAGAAAATACGTATAATTCTCCCGTGTTGTATCGATGACTGATGGTCAACCCTACTTTTCCCCTAAACCTATTAAGGGCCTTTCGAGTCCCCCGATCTCATGTTTAGAAGAGGTATCCGATCTTTCTCTTCGCCTCCAACCCTTACTTGCCGGACTTCCTCTTTGCTCACCGGATTGGGCCCGGATTGTAACTATTACTTAGGCCTTGAATTTTTCTCGGCCGTTGCCTACCCTCCCCTTTTCTTTGACTCTGTCCGGGCTGGTCGCGCAGACTCAGTGCTATCCCTCCAGCTTGCCCCCTTATTCCTTCCTCGCAACCTTTCTGCGCGCCAGAGCAGTCTGGAGTATGACGATTCGTATAGAGTTCCCTATCTCGACCTTGAAACCCTTCTTTCAGAGATTCGCGGTCTTGGATTTTCCCTCCCCTTCCCCCCCCCCCTCCCTTTCGTGTTGTGCCGTCGGACTTCGGGACAATCTTTAGTCCCACAGTTCCTCCCGTACTTAGCCCCCCCCCCCTCAAGTCCCGCCAACTCTACAACTGAATCCGAGAGGGTAGGAGTCTTCGTATAACGGTTTCTGGACTGCCTTCCCAATCGGAGATTAAATACAACAATAATCTCGCTCCCCCTCTTTTCCGCTTGAGGTCCCCTCTTCCCTGAATCATGGGCAGTCTCCTGATAGTAGCCGCCTGGCTTCCTACTTCCCCCCCCCTCCCCCCCCCGCGCCCCGTTTCAAGCGCGAGCGTCCTGCCCGTTCTGAGTGCCCCTTCCCGTGCGTTCCATGAAAGTCAGGAGAGCCCCGCCGCGCCCCACGATCATCACCACGCCCGGCCCTTGAATCCGTGCGTTCCCGCCCCATCCTTTTTTTTAGCTCTTTCCTCATGCGGTTTCGGGTCTCCTGTTCGGCCCTTCCACGTAGATCCCGCACGCCGAAGAAGAGAGATGGTCGGCCGCCGTTTGCCTCTCCTTCCCCTTCCCCCGGTGATCCTCGCGCGGACTTTCCTTGGGTGTCTTATTTTTTTGTTTGGCGATGCGACATCTTTTTCTTTTTCCCGCTAACAGTATTCTGTCAGGATCCGCCTTCCTCCGATGTCCCCTTCTTTCCATCACCTCGTCGCTGCTGTCATTCTGGGCGGAAGCGGACGTCAGAGCTACCACGACCCTCTCAAGCAGAGCTGCCCTCTCCGACCGAGATGCCACTGGACCCTTGTTTCTCCTCTCCTTCAAGGTATTTTTCCACTTCCCCCTTCGTGTATCCCTGAGAAGTCAAAGTGTTCTATAAAGAAATTCCCTGAGTTAACGTAGAGGGTAGACCAGAGGTAAGACTGCCCTCTCTTCTTTCGACTCTTTTTCGACACAGGTACGGATCCCCCCAAGCAAGAACTATTATACGGTCCTCCTACGTGGGCCTATGCTCATTTTCTCTTCCGATCTTTTTTTCCTTCCCTCCCTCGCTCTCCAGTCAAAAATGCGCTCTTAGAACGCGTGTCACCAATTGACGATGCGGTTTTATTTTTCACATCTATCCCCAATTTTTTCTCTTTCCTATTCTCCGGCACTCTCCTTAGTCTTCTTCGCAGACCCGGGGACACGGGAGTAATATAGAATTATGTCCTCTCAACCAACAGGTTTATTCCCCCCCCCCCCCCTCTCTTTCTCCGGTCCGTCTTCTTCTATGCGACGGTTGATGTCGAGAAGATGGTTCAGATTTGCGAGAGTTGGAACTCCAGTCCCAGTTTTTGTTTTTTCTCTAGACTTCTCTTCTTCCCTGGATTCCGTAGACGGCTCCTCTCCCCAGAAAGCCAGAATAGCATGCTCGCTGCCCGATTAGGTGTCCGCCAATCTCCCTTTTTTTTGGAATTGAGTTTGAGAAGTTTTTTTTTTTTCTCATTGGATTCACAGCTCTCAGGCCCGAAGCGATCGCGTTATCGGACGCTAATCCCTCGCAAGACCCATGAATAGGCCTCCTCCTCCACTTTTCCCCCCACTGTTTTATATCTCCCCCCTCCATGGGCCTATTGACGTTATTTTTAGTCATCAGGACGGCGTGTTTCCGGACCCTTCTCTTCTCCCCCCCCTAATGTTCACCCTCGTTCGGCGTTTTCGACTCCCCGATACCGGCGCTCAATCTCTTCAGCTTCAACTTCGTAGGTGAACCTCCCCCTCTCGGCAGCGTATTCTTTTCGAGGCTCCTTTCCCTTTTTTGCAGAGGACTCCCTTGGACTTCTCCGTTCAAGTGATCGTTTACACGGGTTTGCTCCTCTTGCGATCCTTAAAGAAGTTTTTACGTTTGACACAACTTTGAGAAGACTGCCCTTTTTCCCTTTTTCCATTTGCCTCCTTCATTCTTATCCTGAGAGCTTAGACCTGATCCCCTTTCCCAACATATCTTGAGAAGTTCTTTGAAGACCACTCTTTTTTTCTTTTTGTTTCCTGAATCCTTAGCCCCCCGGAGCTAACCCCCCAGATTGACGAGGGTAAGCTACGCCGGGTAAAAAACAAAAAACAGATGATCTTCTTCCAAACTGACCTGTTCAAATGGACCGCGCGCTTAGAAGAACACCCTTCTAACTACACTATTTCCCTCTCGCCTCACCTTTTTTTTTCCTCTTGATTTTGATGTCCTAAAGTCGCGCTCCCCCAATCTGACTTCTCAAATGGCTTTTTTGTATTTCCCAGAGCGCCTTCGCCTTCCCGCGTGGGTTTTCTTCTTTGACTCAATCTTTTGCAGATCTTTTCGTTCTGACGTCAGGGCCATCCTTTCTTTAGATGCTTCCTATAGCGTTCTCGGCATTTCCTGTGGGAGACGATCGTAGGATGGTCACTTTCTTATCTACTCCCCTTCCCTCACCCCCCTGATGAGCCCCCCTAGGACTGTCACTCTCAAGTCCCGACTTTTGCTCTCTCTTGATTCATTCTCCTCCTAGGTTTTGGTTTTACTTTTCTTCGTAAGGCGCAAGTTCGCGGCCTGCTGGATTCTTCTTTCTTCTTCGGCTTACCTTGGTATCAATTCCTTACTTGGTAAGATTTTGCATACCCCCCATAGCCATTCACGCTTCACTTGCTTGATTTCCCTTCATTTCCTCCACTTTCCGTCCCCCCTTTTTAGGGGTAGTTCGGAGAAGTGAGACGCGCGGGGGGCAAACACCCTCCCCTCCCCCTTCATTCCTATTTTTAGATTTTTCTTTTCCCGCCCTCATTTTCGAAACCCGCCCGGCACAACCCTATAGAATAACGTCACAGCTGCGTGTTTTTCCATTCCCGTCATCTTTCTTTCTTACGACTCCTTCCCTCCATACTTTCAGACTCGTCGTCCCCCCAGAAGGAGTTAGCTTTGCAGCTCGACGTAAACCCCTTCAGCCTTAGTTCTCTCTATTCTAACCTTTTTTTTCCCCAGGCTTCCCCCTTTAGAAGCTTCCTTTTTAGAAGGTTTTTAAATACTACAATACATTGTTGATATTTTCCTATTTTCACGCCCGATCCACCCCCCCTGCCTCTGCGATCCTTTCTGTGTCCGTTGCTTGACTGTCCGGTTCTAACTTTGAGGTAGATGTCCGACGTGTCGACTTGCTGTCCATCTCCCGTTTCTTCTCTTTCTGAGGACTCCCTCTCCTTTTAATCCCTTATTCAGTGCTTGTGCTTCCAGGGGATTCATACTTCGGCGCCACGTTCTCTTCTGACCCCCGATTTTCTTCTTCTAGCCAAAATCCCGAGATGAGGTGTCTACCTGAAGCCCATCTTTCTCGACCGGCGCTCCTGTCCCACCATTCTATCTACCCAGACACTTGATGAGTTTTGTGCCTTGACTTCCATCCTTTACCTTAGTTTTGCTTATCCTGAGAACTCTTCTCCCACCTCTTCCCCCCCTTCCTACCCCTTTCCGCCGCATTACTTTCCATACGCTAGAGACCCCGTGCCGCCATCCGCGTCTTCTTCCTCCGGAGACTCTTAGATCGGTACGGACCACTAAAAACACAATTGACAGCCGTGAACAACCTCTCTTTCCCAGATTTTTCCCTCTGTCCTACTGGTCCCCGGAAATGGAAGTGCGTGAGTGTGATAGCAAACGGTATGATTCCTCCCTGACCTCTCAGATTTCCCAGCTTTTCTAGAAGGAACTCTGAACCGACAGCCGGCTAGGGTCAGCTCTCCATAAGTTCTTTTTCGGTTCCTTTCGTTTTTCGTGACGTATACATCGACGACCTGTACGACTCTCCCCCACCAATTGAGTCCTCCTTCCCCCCCTCCCTCCGGAAGATAGCAGTTACACGAACCCCATTTCTCAATTCTGGCGGAGTCTACCTTTCCCTCCCTTACTTCCAAGCAGACGAAGATTCCCGATCTAGAACGGGCCCTTTACGCCTTTATTGAGAGGCGCTTTTCCCCCCGTTCACCTGAGAGCGTAGAGCATACCCTTCCTTTGTTGAACTCTCATCCTGTAGTACCCGGAAGGACCCCGAGCAGAGTTAGAGAGCGTTAGTCCTCCAGAGGGAAGAATGTGAGTCCCATTAAGAGAGTGAATGGCCCCCCCCCAATCAGTGCAGTTCAGGTGCCCTGTCTCTTCTGTTAAATATCCAGATGCGGACCACGGCTCTCCCCTTCGTCCGCCACACCCCAACCTATTGAACGTGACAATTTCAACGTTCTCTATCCCTACTCAAATTTTCCAAGCGGTGACTCCGACTCTCAACAGATATTTTCTTTTATTCACGTTTTCCCTTCCAGGGCGTATTTCTTAAGCCCTCGGGTCCGCGGTCATTCCACTTTTCTGAGAGATCTGCCCCTTGTCGCGAAGAATGAAGTTGCTCTCCTTTGGTTCTCCTCTCCTTTCGTCTCTTTTCTTCCCTTCCTTTTCGAGCTTTTGGTCTTTAATGGGCTCCCGTACCCTGACACCTCCTTATTAGAAGATGAAGAGAAATCCTGACGCGAGGCCATGTCGTTAGATACCCCCTTGTTTTCCCTCTTCCTCTAGTCACTCCCTCTCTTCTTCTCCTCTCCCCCCCATGGTTGACGAACTCGTGCGTCTAGATAGACGTTACATCCTTGCTCTTCCCCCCCACATCTTTATTTTTTCCATTTCATCTCCCCCTTTCTGGACCCCTCTCATCTCTCCCTCCTTCTGCTGCCTACTTTGAGAATTTAGATTTCCCCAGCATTTTCTTTAGACTATCATTTTCCTTAATAAGGTGTTGTTTTAGACTCCCGAGCAAACCCCCGAGGCTCTTTCCTCCCCTTATAGGAAGATCTTCTCTTTTCTCTTCTCCCTCCTTTGAGACTTTGCTGTTCTTTCTTCTCTCATCTAATTTTCTTTCCCACAACTCCGGGGTTGGGAGAGATCATGATGTGAGGCCTTTGCCCCCTTTTTACTCCTTTTGATCGTGTTTATAACGACGTCGACTTTTCCCCGATTGAAGAGTGACTGCCATCCAACTACGCACTGGGCCCTCCCCCCCCATCTATCTTTTTCCCATTTTCTTTCGCCCAGATAGCTCTATCGGAGTCGGAGAAATCCAACGATGACTGCGTTTGTCACCCCGCTAACTTCCTCCCGTCCCCACGTTTTTCTCCCCCCCCCTTTCCCCCCTAGGAGAATTATGTTCAGTTTTTTTTTCTTAACCCAGAGACTCCTACCTGAAGAATTCTTTTAGAGGAGTTATTTTTTTTCCGAGTAGGCTCGTTTTGACGTTTCATCTTGGTCACAAGGTCTTTAGTCTCAAACTTTTTAAGATGAGCAGTCTCCCCGGCACTTCCCGTTACCGAACTGTCTCTTCTCTAGTAGAACCTTTTTAAGTCTTTTTTAGTCGATGATTAGATGTGTTCCGCAGTACAAGACCCCCTCATTCGAAACAAGAAGTTTTTCCAAGAATCTTCTGGAAACGACACTTCCTTTCCCTTAATGTCTATACATCTTTTTCTTTTTAGCTCGACACGCTCCTCCCTTCTGGTCCCTCTTACGCGTTGCAGGTTCGTAATGGACCAAGACTCGCTCTCACAAACCGCCCTTTTTCCTTTAACTTGACCAAAGGGCCTATTCGTCCAATCTTCTAGACACAGTCGCGCCATTCCTTGTCCCCGTAATACCCGGCCTTACTTCTCTTTCTCCCTTCCTCATTCTTCAGTCCCCTGATTTTGTGAACATTTGACGCACTCTGAGCTTTTTTTGCTCTCCGGTTCTCCTTTTCCTCCCCCGTTTTATTGCTTCTCCTTCACGTAAACCCCAGTCCCCTTCGTGCGTCCTCCCTCGCGTTTCCTTTTCCTTTGACTGCGTGTTTTCGTGTGAATGACCTATGTGACCCTTCCTCGACTCCCTTTCCTCCTACAACCCTCCTCCCCTTCCCTCCCTCTTTTATTCCAAGATATGCTTCACTTTTTTTCCCTTTATAGATCGGGTTGGAAATCCTGTTCGTACGGTGATCTCCCCTCAAGCTCGCTCTTTTTGTTCCCTTCTTCTTTTTGCGTATTTCTTGCTTTTCTTCCTGCGTACCTGACCCCCCTCCTCCCTTTTTCCCCTTATAACTTTCCCCCGGAATTAGAGAAAAGCTTCTTCAGTACCCAGCCCCCCCCGCGCCTGATCTATTAAGATGGTCGTGGAGCCGGTCGATCCTGATTCTCAGTAATACAAGGAAGCGTGTTTTTCTTGGCCGGCCCCGCATTTTTCGCCGGTTCCGCAGCGACACCTTTCCCCTACCATAGGTTTCTATCGCCAATTGGCCACGCGCTGCCGTCACTAGCCCTTTTCTTCATTTACCTCCTTTCTGAGTTACTAAGATAAGACGTGTGTAGCTATCTTCCTCTCCTTCATGGAGAGTTTAGTTCTTCTTTGTGGACGCCCGGACAGTCGCGCGTGTAGCGTCTTCTCCTTCACACAAGTCCCCTCTCCTCCCCTCCTTTTTCAGTACCACCGATCCATATGAAGGTTTAGTTCGAGCGTTGCCCAACCCCCCTTCTTTTTAAACCTACGTGGGTTGTATCTATCGCAATGGGACAAAGCATGAGAGAAACTTTCCCCCCCCTTATTTCCCACGGACGTCCCTTCTTTCCTCCTCCCTCCCGGAGCTTGATCCTCTTTTTTAGCCCACCCCCGCCTACGGGAGGCATCACGGCCTTGGCCTGCCATCAACAATCTCTACTTAGGGTCTCTCCTTTTCCAAATACTGAATTCTTCCCTGCATGGTCATGAAGCCCCTTCGGACCTTCACTTTGCCAGCCCCGGATTTGGAACCGGTTTCCCCCAGATAGTCAGACCAAGGTCGTATCCCCCCGTCCACCTGAGCGGTCGATCCCCCCCCCCAGTCGCGATGTTCCCGGACGTTTCGACTCTATTCCTCGAAGGACTTTTCGCCCCCTCTTCCCGCTCAGACAGTTTTTTTTTCTCTTTTCTTTCGTGCCGGACAGCAGGTCTGGCCCCTTTCGTTTCCTTCTCGTCGGGATCTGAACTTTAGATGTACTTACCTCCCCCCCCAGTTTAATCCGGCCCAAATGGGCCAACCCCAATGATCCTTCCCCCCTAGCCGTCGGTTCCGCGCGCCGATAGCCTACCCTTTCTCGGAAGTCTAATACACCCATGATCAGGATTTCTTCGATTTAAAGCGAGTGGCCTTCTCCTGCACTAGAGTGGACCGCCTACCCCCCCTTCCTCTGACTGATGGTATTCTTCGAATATCCAATCTGAATATGACCCCTCCTCTTCGATCCCAGAATCCGAGTTACAGGACAGCAGGCGCGGAGGCTTCTCGACGAGTTCCCTTCGGTTTTTCTTTCTTTCGTCCGCCTTGAACGACGTCCTTACTTCATTGTCCCCCTTCACAAAAAGTGCCGCCAATGCACGCTACGTCGGCTTGACGGCATGTTGTTTGACCCCGAGTTTTTTTTGACGAGCCCCTTCGCGTCGCTTCTGCTAGGTCCCTTTCAAGGAGATCACGCCCCTGGACTTCTCTTCCCGTTGCGCGGGAATCGGTTCGCACCTCCCTCCTTTCATTCTCGATGAATCAATTTTCAAGTCGAGTTCCCCCTCCTTAGTTCCGTTTGTTAGCCGGACCCTCCCGTCCCCAGTACCCTTACGTTCCCTCTCATCGTCGAGAGGTATTTGATTTTTTTACCCTAGGGCGACTGGAGCCGCTGTTCCGCCAATCAACTTGTTTATTCCGCTGTAGAAACCAGATTGATTATTCCTCGATTCTGAATCACTCACGTCGCCGCGCCCCCCTCCCGATGAAACTGGACCCAGGTTCTCGAGCTTCCAAGGGCCGTAAAAAGTCTGTCCCGATAGAACCTTTTCCCCCTCCCTTCCATGTCACTTTCGACAACGCTCTTGAAACTACGACTTTTCCCGTCTGTTCGGTGTGTAAAAAAGGTAAAGTTCCGCCGTGGCCTTCTCTCGCCCGATATGATCTGGTCTGTCGCGTGGTGAAGCCGCCGACCGACCGCGGCCCTCATTTTCCTCCTCTCACTGAAAATCCTATCGGGATTTCTCCTTTCCGTCCTCAGGTTAGGGATGGCTCCTCCCATCACCACTACACTGTTCTTTTCCGACATCTGTATGCAGACCATCGCCTTTGGCCCCGGTTCCCCCCCTTGGTTGCCCTCTTTTTGAGTGTCAGCTCGGCGGGTGCGACCGCCCATGTTGTTAGACGTTCCTCCGAGTGAGAGGAACGCATCTCCCCCTTTCCCCCCCTTATACTCTCCCACCCCCTTTTTTTTTCCCACATCCAAGCGTCAGTCGCCGGGCGACCTTTCTGCTGATCCCTCCCCTCTGATCCTGGATGAGTAGTTACGGATCTTGCTGATCCGACTCTTAGTTAACCTTCAAGCCCTGGGTGGCTGAGAGAGATTCCGATCGGATACTTGGCCGTCTCCCCCTCCTCCCCAGAGCCGACTCTTTTTAGTAAAGCACCTGGTTATGTTGCGACCCTAGATTGTGGGAACAGACCCCTCTAATGTGTTTTGTTATTACCATATGAACTAGTCCAACCGAACGTGGATCGGCTGTAGCCTTCCTGGTCCATAACGAGACTTCCCCACCCCACTTTTTTATAGGACCGCCTTTCCGCCTCCGTCTCTGGTCGGCATTATATTCCATCCCCTCTCGGCGCAGTTGTGGTTTGTTTTACTCATACTTTGAATAGGCTTTTTTTACAGCCCGCTACCGGCCGTTTTCAGGCCACTTTTAGATTACAAAAGGATGTGTAGGAATTCAACCCCCCCCCCTACCCATGCTTCTAGGGCATCGCCGACCCTTTTGGGGTTGTGGACCCCTCGTCGTTTTTTCAACTGTTGACTTTACCGGATTCGTTGTCTGTTTCAAATTTTTCGACGCTCGTGGCGAAGGTCGGTTTGCGATCTTTCTCCGGTGGAAGACATTGTCGCTGAGAAATTTCCCCCCAGGTACCTGGGCTGCAGCCGTGTGCTCGGCGTGTTTCCTCAGGTTGATCTCCATCCTAAGAATCCCTGACTCCTCCCCCGGTCCACGGCGTGATGGCCTGCTTCTTCTTCGCCGTCGCCCTTTTTTCCCTCTGACACGACGGTTTTTTCCTCTTCTGATTGAACCCCTATCTGGACCACTCTTCTTCGGCTCCCCCCAGGCACAGCCTCTCTCTCGTTTGCATGCCCAGAAGCGCTCAGAAAGTTTCCCTCCCCCGTCACCTCTCCCTCCTGATCGGAGAGTGTTTGTGTTTTTGATTTTGGACGGCAGATCGTTCGTTCCCTGACCTACCTCTTATTGCGTTTTGGTTCCCCGATAGCCACTTTCCGCATTCACTTTTCGCCCAGGCGGTGTTTTTTTGCTCCGTGGAAACCTAAGACTCTTTCTTTTTTCCCCCTTCAGGCCGCACAATTATTTAGTCTGGAGTAATGATGCCTTAAGATTAAGTGATCCGTCCCCCCGGTTTCACGATGTGACGTATGGGACCCATTGCCCTTCCTTCCTAGATAGCAAGTTGGCATCACACATCCGTCCTTCCTCTCCCTCCTTTGGAAATCCCTCTTTTCCCTGGATTTCAGCTTCCTCGGTAAGCTCTCGTGATTGAGGCATATCTCCCCTTGTTTGGGAGTGGGGAGAGGACCCTTATCTTTTAGATGTGTATTCCCTCCGATCGCTGATTTTTCGCTCGTCTTCGCTCGTTCATTTGCTTTTTTCCGGATTTTCTGGTAGTCGATGGAGAGGACGGTCCTACTTCATCCGGCCCATCCCCATCCCCCCCCCATTCTGAGCCCTCACTGAGGTTTTTCCGGTCTCATTTAACGTCGTTCTGAAGATTTTTGTCGCAGCTCGGAGCCTTTCTGGCCCTATTTCGAAAGACTTCTATTTGTATTTGAGCTCCTCCCTTTTAGTTGTTTTTCAGACCGATCCGCAGCCCGCGGTTCCTTCTTTCCCATTTTTTCTGATTACACCGGCACCGCAGCAAGTGCGTCCCTCGCCTTTCCTCCCTTGCTTCCGCGCACGCTTGCAGTCTCTTCTCTCTCAGAAGTAAAGTCGCTATTTTGGCTCTGATTCCGTCCAGGGCCTTGCTCCGGTAGCGCGCTTTTCTTTTTCGACCATCCCTCCCTTCTTTTAGTTAAAGTTCCCCCTCTGTTCAGTGGAGGCCCTCATTCATAGATCTCCCCTTTTTTTTTTTTGCTCTGACTCTTCTAGTAAACTTTCAGCGAACTTTGCAGTCGAGTACGTTGCGCGGTGACGGGCCTTTCCCGCGGCGCTGCGCTGGTTGACGCGGGTCTCGACGATACGCTTGAGCCTCCTTGACTTCAAAGTAAGGCTCTGTTTCAGTCTATCTTCTTGAGGACTTTCTCAGCTTATTTGTTCGGTCTTTCGTCGGACGGGTCCAGGATTTGGTTTCCAACGTTTTCCTTTGATTCAAGTTATGCCGAGGCAGTTCTCGACAAGATGTCCGTCGGCTAGAGCCCCCTTCCCCTCTCCTGACTAACGGGTCTTTCTTCCGCCCCCTCTCCCTTACTTTTGCCCTGCGCGACGACAATCTTAGAGACGATTTCCTGCCTTGGATTTAGTCAGGGTCATGTTCTGCCTTAATTCTCCCTTTCACGTAGTCCCACTTCTCCCGGCCTTCCTCCTCCTGCCTCCCGACCCCTTCTCCGCTGACGCCGCGCGAGCGTTGCTCCTCCTTTTGAGATTTTTAGGAGGCCGTCAGAAACCCAACTCCCTCCCAAATCCCGTCTTCTCTCCCAGTTATTATCCAGATCTTTCGGTCCTTTGCAGGCCAATGATGGACAGTTCTCTTTTTTGAGGATTATGCTGTCTTATCCTCCCTTTACTCAAGACATCTCGTTTCTCGACCTCCGACTGCGCACGTCGAGCAAGGCCAGGGGTGGGTTTGGGGGGGGGTGGGTCGTAGGCGGTCCCGCCCTACTCCCCTTTTTGCTTTTGCCGTCGGCGGACGTCATGAACGTTCAGCCGGATCCCCTTCTCAGGTCAACCCACGACTGTCCTTCCTCCTGACATCTTTCCCACACGAAATCTTTTCAGTGCCGTCGCCTTTGCCCGATGCGAGACGTCAAGTCGCCCGGCTAATTTTGACCAGAAGCGGAGGTGTAGAAAAGTCGTTTTCTTCTATAGACTCAGGCCGTTTCTCCATTCACTTTTTTCCGTTCGAAGTGCTTACCGGTTGGTTCTTTCCTTTCCCGATTTGTCCAGTGACAATAGTTTTTTTCTCTGCCTCTCTTCTTACCCCCTGCGGGGTACCCTGCCTGTGGATTTTTTTTTTGGTACGGCAAATCACCGGAGTGTCCTTTCTCTATTGATAGACGAGCGAGCGCTAGCATCTCGGACCGTCCTGCGCCGCTGCGTGTTCCTAGGCGCCCGCTAGCACGGTTAACCCTCCAGGACTTTCGGTAAACTAAACACTAGTTTTCTTCCACGCTTCCTCCTCCCCCAACGTCTTGAACGCCCCCGCTTACACGCGTCGAGGGTAAAGTCTTTGTTCCTTCAGAACTGTAAGGGAGAGTCCTCTGTCTTTTTTTTCTCCCGACCTTCCCCTCTTCCTTTCTACCTTGACTCTAAGTTTCCTTCCTTTTCTCTCTTCCGTAGCTGGGAGCGGTAGCCTCCTCTGCCCGGTTATGGGTCCAGAGACCCAAGACGAATCTCCCCTTTTCTCCTAGTTCAGAGCCCATCGCAAGAGTCTCTTTCCATGTTCCTTCGCAGATAGACCAAAAAATGGGGGCGATGGCACGGCCTCCCTTCTTGAACCGCCATGATGGCCATACTCTCCGATTTCGGGAACCGGCTTATTCCCCTCTCCCTTCCCCACATGTCAAACACCTTCCAATCGACAGAGCAGACGAGTCCTCCTTCTTTTTTTTTTTCTTTTAACCGAGAGAGTCTTCACTCGAGTCCCTCCCTCTTTTAAGGGCGCCTCTTTCTCATCTATCTATTTTTTGTGTTGGAGAGGGATTCTCAGCCTTAGAGGGCGCATCGCCCTTAGCCGTTATCTTCCATCCCCTTCTTTCCAAGAGATGATGATTCTGAATATTTCTTTAATAAAACTCTCCTTTTTTGCTTGGGAGTTCTCAGAGAGTCGGCTAGATTTGACAATGTACCCTCAGCCGCGTATTTTTCCCTCTTTTTTTTTCCCCCCCATCAGGGCCGGTAGATCTCTTTTTATCTCACAATTTTCCTCTCTCAGCAGCAAGGTGACTCCTCGTGCTAGTTTTCTTTCTTCGGCCCTCTCTCTGCTTCTTTTTTTGCAGTCGCAGGACGGTCCCTTTTCTCCTTTCCACGACAAACAGATAACTTTCGACCAGTTCTGAACACCTCTGCTCTTTCGGGGTCTTCCTTCCCCCCCCCCCGTCCCTCCCCTTTACCCTCCCATCGATCTCGCCCCCTTCGAGGAAGATGAGGAAGCACCTCAGTGCGTTCCTGGGTCCCGGAGCGTTTTGATTCTCACACGGGCCGAATCCTTTTTCGTAATTTCGGACTATCTGTTCCACTTCCTGGGCCACTGTTCCCTGGAAGCCAAACGTTCATTTTTTCCCCTGAATTTTCAGTAGTGGTCTCTTCTTTATTCCTCCTTCGTAAAGCGAGGTTTTTGAAGCTTTCCATGCGATGCTGACGCGCCGATTGGTTGGCCCGTACACTTACTTATTCCTCCCTTTTCTTTCTCTCTTAGCCGAACAGACCCCGACTTGAGTACTACGAGAGGGCCTTCCTTTTTTCTTCCATTTGAACACTCTTCCGCTACAAACCTTCCCAGCAAGTCCCCGGAAGTTGCTGTTATCCTTCCCGAGAGCTCTTATCCCCTACACGCTTTCTGAAACAGATAGCGAGCAGGGTCCTTGGTTGACGTTAATTTGGAAAAGTTCCTCCTCTCCTTCCTCCTCCACCTCCTGCTGCAAAGACCCGACGTTTTGTGTGACGCGGTCTCCTTCTCATTACTTATCTCTTTTGATTATGAGCAGGTTGGAGCACTGCTACCACTGCGATGTACCGAGGACCGCACGACTTTCTTCTTAGTTAAGTCCTTAGTCTCTTATTCCGAGTCCCTCTCCTTTCTCCCCCCCTTCCTCTGTTTTCTCTCTCTAGGGACGAGGAAGTTCTCGATCCCTAACTACAAATGAACTGCTCAGGCCAGTGTCGATTCCCCTCCTTCTCCCCCCTTTTTTTATCTCTTCCCTTATTTTAGACTAGACGAGCTCCTCCCTGTGGTTGGATGGCATTCGCGTGAGTTTCCCCTATTCTATCTTGCTCCTTCCGAGAGCGTAATTGAGATATATGTTTTTGTTTTCTTTCTGCGGCGCTGAATTAATAATAACATTTCTGCAGTTCCCTTTCCCCTCCCCCTTTTCCTCCCGTAACCCCTCCCTTGATAAGTTCAGTCAAGCAATCAGCTGATCGTCGAGTAGACCGACTCGCGGCCTTTCGTACTCCGTCTATTTCTTTCCTCCCTCTCTTTTGTCTCCTTCCCCCCAAGGATAAAGAGAGAAAGGATTAGGCTTTTTTCCGTTTTAAAGGCATCGACTCGAATTCACCCAGCAAGCTGTTCCGTAAGGACCCCTTTTCCTTCCCCTCTTTCCCTTCCCTCCCCTCCCCCTCCTTCCTCCTTTCCAGATTCATGCCTCGCGACAGAGATGCAGTCGAGCTTGAGCGAGTTCTGCTTTAGAGCTTCTGGCGGGACCCGCGGTCCAGCCGAGTCTTCGGACGGCCGGACCCTCCTCTTTTCCCTTCCTCTTCTTTTACTCTCTTCCCCCCCCTTTTTCCAACACATGAACATATATATCCTCCTCAACATGTTTTTCTGCCGACTTGGGCCCTTTTTTTTTGAAACAGCGTCGGACGGGGTTCGCGCTTTTTGGCGTTCGGCGTCTTGAAGTCTCTCTTCCCTCCCTGCTCTCCCTTTTCCCCCTCTTAATCCTCTGCTACCGTGACGAGTCTTCTGCCTTGTATAATTTTGCGCTGACGTTGAATTTGATTCGCAGCTGGCTGGAGTTTTGAATGTGTTCCTCTCCCCTCTTCCCTTTCTTGTCCTTCACCCCCTACCGGGGCTGGTTCGACAGTTTCCCTTGCGTGAACAACCCCTTTTAGAGCAAGGGTAGGGCGCCTCTGCTCGACCTCGCGCAACCTTCTCTTCTGTCCGTTCTCTTTTTTTGATCTCCATAAGAAAGGTTGTTTTTTTCGTTTATGAGTTCCCATGTTTATTAACTGTCCGCCAAGTCCGAGCCCTCCCCGTCAATTGCCCCTCCCTCTATCTCAATGACTCCGCTTTCCTTCCTACGACGCTTTCGAGCGGCTGCCGTCCGCAACCACCTTTTTTTTCCTAAACGACTACCGTCGGGTCCCTTTTCCAGCCCTTTTCTTTTTCTGGCCAGGAACCTTGGTTCCCGTGCAATTGGTTCTGCCCATGCGGATCGAGTCCGCCTAATGTCTCCTCCTCTTCTTTCTTTCATCCAATGAAGAAGAGACCTCTTAAGTTCCAGAAGGAGAGAGGTCCATCCAGAGCCCTTCCCAGTCCGGAGCTGATGCAACGCCCTCGGTCGCCGGAAACCTTTCTGCCTCTCCACCCATCTACGGACTCATTCTTAAGTCTACCAAACGGAATCCCCCCCCCCTTTTAAGCATTAGGTTTTAGACGACTGAGATTTTCGTACCTGCGCGCCGGTACGACGAATCCGGCAGCTTTGGTTCCTTTTTTCCCCCTTTTGTGTTGTTGTCGGCAGAGAGAGCAAGGACCCCCCCTCCCCCGGAGAGTACCCCTTCTTTTGTGGGCGCCGAAGTCAGCGTGTTCGTACATGCCGTTCCCTCGTCTCTTCTTCCAGAGATTTTTTGGGGCAGTTTTTTGGATTTCCGATCTTTCCGGCAAGCCAAAACGGCGTGTCGTTCAAGTCTTTCTTCTTTTTTTCCATAGAAGTTTGCCCTCCCCCGTCTTTTGAGAGGTTTCTGACGACCTGGCTCAGCGCGCGCTCATCGCCTTCCCTCTTCAAACGGCCCCTTTCCTTCTCCAGAAGGTACAAACCCTCTGACCTAGTCCCTTCCCCTAGTAACGTGTTCGAACCCAAAGCTCCTTTTTCCCCGTAGTGAAAGGTCGAGGTGTAACAGCTGAGTCCTTTTCCCTCCTTCTGTCTTATCCTTACCCTTCCCTCTCCCCCCCCGATGCCAGGTAGAGTGAGCGTTTTTGGGAGGGACTGAAGAACCGTTGGATTTCGTGGACGAGATGTCGGTAGATTGGGGAGGTGGTTAGGTCCTCCTGAGGATCATTCCTTCTCATCGTCCTTTCTCCCCTTCACAATGCAGATAAGGTCTAAAGAGAACCCGAACACTGTCGGCTCGAGTCCATGGGCGTGTTTGTTCTTCTAGACCAAAAATTGCGGTGGAGCAGGCCCGGTTCTCTTTTTTTGGCTTTTCTAACTTAGCCCTTCTTTCTTCAGCAATCGATGTACCTTCTTTTCAATATAGAGTCCGTTAACTGCCCCCCCCCACAGGGTCCTATTTTTATTAACCCATCATATTTTCATATCATCATCGTCTCCCTTCTCTTGAAGATTATTTAATGTCTCTTCTCATCTTGACACGGGAGCCCTCTTATTCTTCCTTTTTTTTTGTTGTTCTATAGCCCGTTTTGAGCAAGGATTCCCCAGTTTCGTCTTTTTTCTCCACGGACTCTAACTCTCTCTTTATTCCTTAACAGCAGGGTGACCTTCTCAGCCCCTCAGATGTGGTCCTCCAATTAACAATAGCCTTTTTTTTCGAGTTTGAAATTTTTCGATGGACGCGTATGACTTCCCTCGTCCTACTATAGAGGAAGTTTCTCACACCTGGGAGAGTTTCCTCCCCGCCCTATCTGAACCCCCGCATAAAAAAACCATTTTTCTTATTAGTCACTCCCGTGACTATCCTCTTACTCTTTGGTAGTAGCCTCCTTTCCTCGGCAGGTATTGTCCTTCAGTCTTTCCCCCCTCAGTATAACCTCTTTTTCCATTTCCCAAACAGGAGCGAACTTAATTTTTCAATCTTAGCCCCCCGCGAGAATTTGGTATTTTTCTTCCCCCCCCCCCCCGGCAGCCCGAGAAATTCCACTCGCTTCTCCGGCATCGCAGACAGTTCAAGAATTTGTGCGCTTTTTTTTTCCGAAGGGTTATCCACTATGTTCACGCTTTCTTTTTTCACTGCTTTCTTTCCTCCCCCGTTTCCGACTAGTAGTGGTCAATTTATGAGGATTTAAACAAC
>Ga0179593_1651593_pt1 | contig 28900 bp, 37 predicted proteins | sample CZODoug2_1_08_16_FD_185931 | JGI IMG/M metagenome (GOLD analysis project Ga0179593, IMG submission 185931) | Vadose zone soil fungal communities from Angelo Coast Range Reserve, California, USA - CZODoug2_1_08_16fungal (PacBio error correction) | ecosystem: Environmental > Terrestrial > Soil >... | reverse complement strand
AATCCCGCGTCAGGTGGCGTTTTCTTCGTTTTTGCAGTCTTTTCTTTCCCCTTGACCTCTTTCCCCTATTGAGCCATCCTTTCCCCTTTTTTCTTTTTGTATTGACAATTCTTCCTCCTTGAAAAATTCGCGTCTCATTGGTAATCTCTAATTTTTATCTGATCCTTCACCCATCTTGTACTTCAATTGCTGAAAGCGTCCCCACGTAGCGCCGTTACCCTAGGACAGGCGTGCTGCTGTTTCCCCATGGTTTTGTGGTTTCTCACACTTTTTCTGTTGGCTTGGGGAGAGTATATAATCTCCATCCCATGGGATTTTTAGAGGCTGAATGCCGCTCCGTTTTCCCTTCTTCAATGATTCCAGAGGTGCCAGATTCACTCTTCTCCTCCAGCACGCCCCCTGACTCCCTTTGTTAAAGCCAGTCCTTTTCTTTTGGTTGGTTAGCGGGCTTTCGTGGTTTTTCCAACTCCTGCCTCGGTATTTCTGGTCAAGATCCTTTTTCCTCGGCATTGTATCTTTTTTTTTACCGCTCACCTTTTTTTTTTCGTTGTTTACACAAGAGCTTCACGTTACCGGCCACCTACGATCTCTCCCCATCCAACTCACCTCCCTACCCTTCTCCCCCCCCCTTTTCTCCGGTGGGTACGGACACCTTTACTGGAACTTTTTGAAGCGCCCCTTTTTTTTTGAGGAATCGACCGACTGGCGCACTGCAATGCCCTTCTCACATACGATGCCCTCCACTTTTCCCCCCCCCTCTACAGCATTTATAACAAACCCTTCCCCCTTCTTTTTCCATTATCCATTGTGGCGCTCCCTTCAATCTTTAGTATTGATCGGCCTCCCGCCTAACGCCCTTTCTCTTTTTGATAACGGACACCCAGGAGCTGTAAGCTTGTCTACCCGAACAGGGCCACGAGACCGCTTATGTATATCCAAATGACTCCATTTCGGAGGGGCGTATTGCGGCTGGAACGATGGAAACTTTTTTTCGTCCTTCTTGCTTCTTCGATCCCGAGCTGGAACCCTTATCACTTTTTGAACCGGCCTTTTTTCGGCTTGACGCCGACTTTTGTACGCCCTGCACTTCCCTTTCTTTCTTCTCCTTCTTTGGCGTCTAGCATGCCTCCGGCCTTTCAAGGGGCAACGTCATCGATTTTTGGCATCGGCCCACTGATTTTTTCTTTTTCGGTGATAACACCATGATCAGCAATCGTCAGGACATGTGGACCTTTTGATGTGCTCTGAGCGGAAGTGTAGTGTCCCAGCGGTCGCTCGTGACGTGCACCTACGTGGCGAAAACCAACTCGCTCCGGGAACTTCCTTTTTTTTTACCAAATCATATTTTCTTTGATGAAATGCAATCCATATTTTTTTTTTCTAGTGTTTCCTCTCCTCCCCTCACCGAGCCTCGGCTTATGTTTCCCATCTGACCTCTTCTGTGGCCTACCTGAGTCCACAGATGTCCCAATTATCTTTTTTTCACTGTTTTCTTATACGACTTCTTTTTGGACCCTTTCTCCTCTTTTTATCGTTCTCCGAATAGATGAATTTTCCCTCCTTTTTTTCTGTAAAGATCCCCTCTTCCTTATGATCAGAAGACTTTATGTGGGCGCGTTTTTCTTTAAAAACAGGAAGGCGGTTTACTCTGCCCTCTGCCCGTTTCGGGGCATGTCCTTCCCTCCCCCCGCCGAAGGGATCTTCGTGTCTTCCTTTGGAAAGAACCGGCATCGATCTGCGGCACATCTCCCAGGACGATCTGGCGCTGCTAGCCGGTTTCGGACTTTCTTCCACTCCTCCTCCTTTCCTTTTTCAGCTAAATACGGCCGGTTCGACTTTGACGTTCCCGACCAGACTGTACCTGCCACCACCCTGCAGACTCTTAATTTTGGCCAGGCGTTCATCCTTCCCCCCCCTGCCGGTTCACCGTGATCCATTTTTTCTCCAAGCTCCTAAATTTGGCGTTTGTAAGGACCTGGCAACGAGTTCCCGTAAGATTCCTCTGCCGCCAGACCGTTTCGACCATTTTTTTTTTTTCCTGACTTACCTTATGAGACACGAAGCCCACCCCCGTCATCTGGGCTTTTTTTTAACTCCACAAGTAACGACTTTCTGGCACCCTCGCGGTGCTTTTATCTGTAACCTCTCCATCGCTTCCTTCTTGCCGAACCTATTTTTGTGCGCCCATGGAATGCTCTGCAAATGCCCAGAGACGCATTCCGCGTTTGTCCCATTCTCGTGAAAAGCGGAAAACTTTTATCTTTCTCCCGCCGATTTGCTCGTACTACTCCCCTTTCTTTTTCTCAAATGGAGGCTTTCGCCTTCCTTAATGACAACCCAATGCACTCCCGCTGCTTCCTCTCCTGCCTTTCTGAAACCCAACGCTCCCGGCGCTGCTTTAAAGTCTTTTTCTTTTTTTTCTCGCACCTTATGGAGTTTATATTCTTGCTCTCCTTCGAAAGTTTCTTTTCCGGCGTCTTATTGAAGTTCAGTTTCATCCTCTTTTCCGGAGCTCGCTTGCCTGGGAATCTTTCGTTTCACTTTGGATTGCTCTTGTTTGTTTTCGGGCGTCGCTCGCGGCTACGCCCCCCAACATCCTTTGTCTCATGGCTTCTACCGTCCCCGACTTTTTTTTGCTTTCATGCTGGATGGGCGTAGCTCTAATGTTGGGTCCCCCGTTATTCTCTTTTTTTGATACCACCGACATGAACGCCACGTTTTTCTTTCTGTATCTATCGTATAGGCGCATGGCTGCTTTTCTTCAGCAATGGTTTGTCATTTCCCATACTGTCCGATCCCGGTCTTTTTTTCCCTTGCTTGCCCTCCGAAGGCTGGTTTTTTGTATCCTCACTCAACTGGTCATTACTTCCGCCAACTCCGCTGTTGACTGCTTTTCTCTCCTTATCACCGTTTTTTGTTTTACCCTTGTCGTCTTCTCCTTCCTTAGGGATGTAATGATGACTTGTCTTTTTTGACGGTTCCCGCGTTTTCATCTCCCGCCTTACCGTTGGCTTGAGATTTTTTTCCCTCGCTGCAGATTGACACCTATTGAGGGGAATCTCGACCCTTTCCCTCTTTCTTGAGCAGCAGCCCGCTTCCGAAGTCTCTTGATCCCTCCAGGGTTCGTTGTCCAACCGCATTATCGAGCATCTCTTTCAACTACTCTTTCCATCTTTCTCTTTATTCCTTTATCCTCTAGTCTTTATTTTGCCATAACCCCTTTTTTTTTTCTAATCGACTGTTTTCTCTTTTTGGGGTATCCGGAGGCGCCGGGTGCGAGTGTTCTTTGTTCCTCCTCACCCATTAGTCTTTTGTGGCCTCTTCTCCCCCCCCCGATCGGGAGCGACTGTCACCTTTAGCCTTACCAGGACCTCCATTCCCTTTTCTTTGACTAGTCCATCAGATTCTCGCTTTTTTCTTCCCAATTTTCTTCAAAACCGTGCCTCCCCCTCCTCATAGAGTTTGCTTCGCTGTACTTCTGGTAAAGCGTTTCGGGCCTCCCTCACTTCACACCAGGACCTTCGGCTTTTTCGCCTGTTCCTTTTTTTTCTTCCCTCTCACTTCCCTCTCCAACCTGCCGCGGCTTTTCCTTACCTAAATTCTGGAGACTCCTGCCGGTAGACTTGTTCTTTCCCTTCCCTGAGCACCCAACTCGCGATAACGGTCTGTGAAATTTGATTACCCCCAATGGACCCCTTTTCGCTCCGATTTCCTTCTCTTCTTTTTCTCGCCCGTACAGGATGTTGGTTTCCTTTTCTCCGCGATGGTTTTTTCCTCAGCGCGGCTGGGATTTTCTAACCTTCTCCCCGCATCCGTTTTGCCGTATCTTTGCCTCCCCTTACGCCTCGGCGAACCGCCGGCCGTCCTTGAGAGGCATTCTCCTTCCCCCTTCGCTTATTTCAAACCCATCCCCCTTTTTTTTTTTTCCCCGGGAGAACGATGTCCCTGCGGTCCTATTTGTTTTTAGCCGCAGCTCCGCAATTTGCTTCCCAGCTCGCCCATTTTCTCTCTACGAGAAGCGAAGCCCCTTACCCCACAAATCTCTGTTTCTTGGCAAACGGAGATCTTTTTCCTATTTTTCGAGGCCTCTAAGCCTCCGTCGTAGGGTTTCTTTTTTTTCCTTACATAAGTGAGGCGACCCGCCCACCATCCCTTGTAATCTCCGCGTGTTTCGTTTCTCTTCCCAATACGGATCTGTCCTCGTCCTTTGTCTTCTTTTTCCACATCTTTTTTTCGTCAGAGGCGGTTACTCGAAGGTCCTTTTTTTTTTGTCTAGGGCTCACCGGTGCAGGATTGCGTTCAGAGCGGTCCGTTCTGTTTTTTCCTCCTTTTGCATCCCTACAACCTTTAGGATCGGTCATCGTACATTCCTTCACAGTTCGAGCCTTTTCCTTTTTTCAAGCGAATGTCCTGCGTCTGGCTCTTTTTGCGGACCTACATGTTGGTCTTCCCCCGTCCCCCTTCGCGCCATTGCCTTATTTTAGCTTCCGTTTTCTTTCTTCCGGAGCGAACTTTTTCTTCGAGAATCCATTTCCTTCAGTGCGATGCCGGTGTTCGGTATCTTTCACTACGAACGACCCTTCGCGCGGTTTCCTCATTCTCCTAAAAGCATCCCGCCTCCTAGCCGCATTTCCCTCTTACTGCCAGACGCCCGCCAACTCCCTACATTTCTTCCTGATAGTCATGCAAATACTTGTTAGGATCTTGTCCCTTGTCCTTGGAAAAGTGTCCTCTCTTTTCGGACGTAGTCTTTCCGACTTGCCCTTTTTTTACAGAGAACCCCCGATCGGATCGAACTGTTCTTTTCATCTTTTTTTCTCCCCCGCGGGCCAAAGCCTCGCTTTCTCTTATCCTGCCCCGTGTTTCTTCTTCGTTCATCCCCCGATTCCGGCCGGTGTTTTAGTTCATTCCCGGGATTAATACATTCTCGTATCTGTCCCCCTTTGATCTTCTTTCTTTCTCTTTCGCCCTAATAATCTCCTGCTTTTTTTTTCCGTCCCCGCTGTTTTGTCCCTCACGGTTACCTCCTCCCTTAGCGCCTTATCAGTTCTCCGTGATGGTAAAGACGAGTGCGACACCGCGACCAACTCGCGTCCCAAGCCCCTCCCCGTTTCCTGATGCCTCTTTTTTTGCCTGGCTTCTTTTTTTCGGGTGAACTCCCCCCAATGCGGCTTCAGCTCAGTAAACGCAATACTCCTTTCTTCTCGTCATTATGCTCCTGTGTACCTGTTACGGTGCGGCGTCGAAGTGGTCGGTCCCGCCTGGTAGACGCACACCAAACATGTACACGGGCGTTAGTCTCAGCATTGCATCCGATTGCGTGAGACGCCAGTACTGATCAATGTCGAGGTGAAGAGCCTTCTCCTCTCCTTAAACCCTCTTTCTTTTTTCACGAGAATGAAATCAAGGTCCATATCGTGTTCTCTCCTCTGTTAAATTTGTCCTGTTTTCTTCCTTCTTCGTTCGCGAATGTCCAGTTGCGCGAGTCCTTTTGTTATGGCGGTAGTCATCTTTCCACCTTTGAAATGAATTTCATTTTTTCATTGTTTCCTCTTTTCCAGTGATTTTTTTGTTTGAACATGAGTACGGGTGGTTCTTTCTACCGCTGTTCAGTTCTTTTTGCTTGGCGCTTTCCTGAGACCCGGTCGTTGTCTGGTTGCCAGATTTTTTAGCCGGGATTCGGCTCTTTTTCTTCCCCCTTGTTCCCCCAATGGCGGGTTCGTGGGGGGTTAACCGTGAACTCTTCTTCGTCCACATGGTTTTCCTCCTTTGCAAAGAGACGCACCGATCCCCCCCCCCCTTCTTCTCTGAATTGTTCCCCCCCTCTCCCCGTACCAAACACTCCTTTTCTGTAAGAGGATCTGGCTCTCCGGCGCCTTCACTCTCATTATCCCGGAGCTGTGACAGCCCTGCTGCTTCTCTCTTTTGTGCTCTCCTTCCACATTCCTCTTTCTTTGCATTGCAGCACTATAATATAACAGGGTTCTTCATCTTATGATATACTGCATCTTTAAGCTGAGATCGGCCCGTTTGTTGATCCCCCCCCAACCTTTTTCCCATCAGAGCGTCCGAGCCATTCCTTTTCTTCCGTTCCGTAGGGGTCTGTAGCTTTTCTCATTAAGACAGTCGTGCAGGCCCCCTCCTCTCACCTAGTCTCACCTTTTCAGGTCTTGCCCATCCCCCCCGCGATCCCCTTTTTCTTTTTCCGCTCTATAAGGTACCCCACCTCCACTCTCTTTTTCAAGTTCTCCTTCTTTCCCCCTTCCCCTCCTCGACTCCTTGCACTGCCACGAAGACCTCCCCCTACCCTGAGGTCCTTTCTTCCTCCCCCGAAAGGCACGCTTTGTTTCGGTTTTACCAGCACAAGCCCCTCTGACCGGCCAAGACGGGTTCCAAAGATCTATGGCTTGCCAGCTTTCCCCCCCCGGTCGGGCTTTACCCCCCACATCATTAAGACACCCTTACCTTATGTTGCTTCAAGCTATACCTTTAGACTCATTCCCGTCAACGCTTCAACGGACCTTTGGATCCCCTTTCTTTTTTTTCCTGATGTCTATTCCTCGCGTCTGTCATTCTTTTCCCTCAGCGTTCCCCCCATCTTTTCGCCTTTCTGTCTCCGACATGATGTTCTTTTCTATCTTCCGCTTCTGCTGTTCTGTTTTGCCTTTTTTGGCCGCAGGTGGTCTCTTCCCAAGTCTCGGGTCGCTTCGGTCCGTTTTTTGCGGCCCAGGGCCGACCCCCCTCTGTTCCTGTGTCTTTTTCTCCTGTCGGAGTCTTTTCTTCCTCTACATCCGATCAGTATATGAGACATGTCTTCCCCTTTACTGGCCACACCCTCTTCCCTCCACGTTTTGACTTCGCCTAGCAACTTTATTTGCAGAGTCACTCCACCCCCCCGCTTTCCCCCCCGGCACTTTCTCCACCACTAGACCCCTTTTCTTCTCTAACGAGCTGGCAAGGAAGGGCCACTCTTTAATCGACAGCTCGTTTCCCGAATTCTGACTTTCTTAAAACAACCCCGCGTTCTGGTGCCCTTTTGCTCCCCTCGTCCCTTCCGCTCATGGGTGCTGGTTTCCTTTTCCCTCCCGAAAGATCTGTTTGGTCGGGTTTTCCCCCGCTGGAGTTGTATGCGCCTCGATATTTGAACGGTTATAATCGCGACTTTTTGTCGGACCCCCTCTCTTCAACTTGCTCTACTCGGGCGCGTATCTTCTCCCCACCACTCGCGAACCCGTTTCCTTTTTTTCTTCGCGCTGGCCGACGTTAGTGGTTACATACCCTTATGCATCACTCAACTTCGTTTTCTCCCCCAATTGCACGCCTTTCTTCTTCTTAAGATCTAGAATATGTTCTGTTAGTTTTCTCACAGAGAAATATCTATTTTCCTTTCTTGTTTTAGAGATTTTCTCTCAGTTCAATTGCAAAAAGAACAGCTGACGTCGATCCAGAGACTTTTCTTATGTGTTACCCCCCCCCCCCCTTTTCACGTATCCCCCCCCTTACCATCTTACTACTCTCTTCTTGCAGCCGCACCGAGTCCCCTCACTCCTGAAATGGACATTACCCCCTTTAAATCCCTCGACATTGTTCTACGCGCCCGTTTTTGTTGCGCATGTCCTTTTTTTTCAGGGTGGTAAGGAAAACCTGTCGTCCTCTTTACAGTAAGCCAAGTTTTCTATAGTACTCATAACCTCACTCTCCATTAGCCCACTATCCATGAGTAGTTCTCCGTAGACCCCACAGATTACCCAGTACCCCCCCTTGCTTGCGCTGCAGTCCTCCCCAATCGGAAACTCGCGCGGAAGTCGAAGTAGGGTATCTAGCCTTTCTTTTCTCTGTAGTCAATGTGGCTCTATTATTAATCGCTGCCCTTTTATTCTTGACAAAGAGCCTCTTTCTTTGTTTGGTGATTGTGTCGTCCCCCCTTATCGGGCCCCGTCATCTTGACGCTCTCCCCTTTGGGAGCCTATTCGAATGTACCAAGTTGCCTCTCCGCTGTCATTTTTCCCTCCCGGCTTTCGGAGTCCCCCTTCTTAAAGAACCATGGTCGTCCGTTCCCTCTTTTTTCTGCCGCCGAGCTCGACCACGGCGCCCCTGATTCCGCCCTGCCTTGAGCGTTCTTTTCTTTTAAGCATAACCACGCTCGTTTATCTAAGCACTTCTTCTCTTCCACAAAAGCGGCTGCCAATGGGGAGTCGCATCTCCTCTCAGGCTTTGCCCCTCCCCCCGCCGATTTGAGGTAAAAGGGTTGAATTCCCTATGAGATGACCTTTTCCTGTCCCCCACATTTTGCCTCCAGCCCTTACTATTATATGGCTTATTTAGTAAAGACCTGCTTTTTTAATGGCTTTGGAACGTAGCTTTTTTTTTCGTGAGGGTGCTCTTGGTATATGCTGGCTCATCGTACCCCCCGCCACACCGTCCGTGGCCCACCACGGCTCCTTAGGCGTTAGTATTTTTTTGCAGGCGCGTCTTTTTTTTTTCTTTGATCTATTGAGCCACTTCCCTGTAGTGGTATGACAAGTTCGCGTCCCCTTACAGGTGCTTTCGGTAGATCAGTAACGTTCTCTTTTTGAGATTTTTCTGATTCCTACATCTGCTTTCCGCCCCACGTAGCGCCGGCCTTTGACTCCGGCTTTACTTATTCCCCCCACGATGGTTTTGCCTATTTAAACCAGTTCTTCTTTTGTTTTTTTTGTGATCTATAACCCTACATTTAATCATACCCCACCTCCCCAAATGGCTTATCCCCAACGTACCTTCTGTTAAGTCTTTTTCTCTATTTCGGAAGGAGGAGATCGCGGTTATCCAGTTCTTCCCTCCTTTTGAGACCCCCCCGAAGCCTTCTACCCAACTGCCGCTTGTTGTTTAGCGGATGCTTTTTTTCCCCTTCAGTCCGTGTGATTCCCTGTGGTGCTCCTTTCAACCCCCTTTTTCGCCCCGTTCTGTCCGTTTGACCTGGAATATTCATCATTTTTAAGTATTAACTGTTTTCCCCCCTTTTTTATCAAAAAGCCGCTACCGCTTGCCACCTCGATCGGTTCCCTGTACTCAGGCTCAATTGTGAGCTCGGAGCCCCTCAATTTTCATGGTCCCTGTTTCCTTCTCCCTATTGAATGCCGAATCGCGTTTTACGATCGTCTACTCCCCAACGACGATCACCTTTCATCCTTACCCCCCTTTTCCAGCTTTCATACCCAAAAGGATTCTTGCCCATTGTGGCATGCCCCAAATACCCTTGTCTTTGACGGACAGTCGGGTTTCTTCTGCAACGGACCTTCTCCCCTTCCTAATTCCTTTACCGAACCGAGACAGAAGATTGCCCCCTCACGTTTCTCTTCTTCATCAGAAAATTCCTTGATTTTCTTCCCTTTTTTCTCTTTTTGTTTTTGAAAGGTTTTAAGTGATTTTTGGTTGCGATGCCCTTCCCCCGGGAAGTCCATAGCCGCACCTTCTTTTTTTAACTGGATCCGACCGGATTCGAGACCGACGTGCTCTTCACCTGAATCCTCGGTTTCGCTCCGCTCCCCTTGCTTCGATGATCAGAAGTCCCTAGCTTCTTTTAGGCTTTCCCCCCTTTTCGCCATCATCGAGCATCGTCCGTTGGATTTTCCTCCCGCTTTTTGCTTTTCTTACCGCGACCCCCCCCCTTCCTCCCCCTCACGGAAGACCGACAGTTCAAAAGTGGGACATGCATGTCCTTTGGCGCTCGGATTGAAGTGATTTTCTTTCCCCACAGGGTCGAGTTGGACCACTCTTTCCCCGCAATCTTCTTAATGTGTCGATTTTTAACTAAGACCCTTTTCAATCCGCGTCTTCTCCTTTTCTACCCACCGGCCCGGAACTCTTTTTGGAATTCCTTACCCAAATCACGCACTTCGCTTAATTTTCCCTTTGAGGACTCCCTATCCGCTGCTTTTTTTCTGAAGGAAACCCCAACTACCCCCCGATGTTAAAAATTATTCGCGATCCGTGTCCCTACTCTCTCTCAGGGTGTACACCACTTTTTCCTGAAGATTAGCTTCGAATGCCTCCGAGGCATTCCATTCTTTTTTCCCTATACCGACGTCATGCAGTTTAAATCTTCCCCCTCATGCTCGAGCTTTTTTACACATTTACCCTTTTAAAGGGCTCGTCCTCTTTGTCCGTTAGTGTTTTTGCCCCTGTTTACCATTTGCCGAATTGGTCGCGTTATCTTCCGTTTCCTGAGCCATTGTCCATCGACCTCACTGGCTGAGCGCTTTTTTTTTATACGGAAGTTCTTCCTAAACTCCTAGTAACGTGTGAAGGATAGGCACGGCCCTATCGTTGTGTTTCCCTCACCACTGTTCATTTCCCCTACCCTCGCAGTAACATTTCGCAGGTGCCCGTATGTTATCATCTTTCCTTTTCTTTATTACGAGTGACCCAGATCCCTTTGTCGTCAGTTTTCAAGGACATGTTTTTCCACCCATCGAGAAGTATCCCTCGACTGCCCAATTTCCGTTGGTTTTTTCCGAGCATGAGTACTCTTTTTTGTTGTCCTTCCTTTAAACCTCTTTTTACCCTGGGCAAACTGTTCATCAACCCGCTTGATTTCTCCTCCTCCCTTCCTGCTGGAGCCTTTAAACCTCTTAAGCGCTTGATCAGTGCAACTCTTTTTGCGGGCTCCGCCTCTTTGGAATGTTCGCTTACGCCCTCCCCCTCCTTTCGCCATCGGGTTTTTCCAAATTTCCCCGGAAAACCTCTCTAACTGTCATGAGCCTCCAGCCCTTTTTCTTTTCATCCATTAGTTGGGTTTTTAACGGGTTGGAGTATTCTCAGAATGACACCCATCCCTCTGTGCAGCCGGACTTTTCGATCCCTTTCGTCTTTTCTACCCACGCCAAGTGGGGCTAAAGTCTTCCCCTCTCTTTCCTCTAACTTTGTCTCAGCTTTTTCCCCTGTCAACTCCTCTTATCGGGCTCGTCCTCTGATCCGGTTACAGTCGGCATAGTCGGCACTGGATCTTTCCGTTCAGGCCCTTGCGTTGAGACTTTTTTTCTTTTCTTGTCAGAGAATCACTTGGAAGAGGTGGATTGCTTTTTTTTTGCTCAAGCCATTCCCTATGGCCGTTGCCAAGCCGTCCTGCCCTTTTTTTGACTGGTTGATTTTTCTCCTCCCCTTTGCAATCGTAAGCGGGTTGATTTTGGTTGCTTTGGTTAACTGCACCCCTCTTTCTATTTCGCTTCAATGAGGTACTCGCTGCGGCTTGATTTCCCATAGATTTGAATGTGTTTCTCTCTTTCAAAAAACCGTTCTGACCGATGATTTTCGATTAGACTTTTTCAGTTGTGTACCTGCGAATGGCGACTCCCATCAGCTGGCTGTCTTCGTTTTTTTGAATTGTCGACATCTCTTCCGCGTCTTCTAATCAGCGGAGTTGCCTCCTTTTTATGATCCCCTTTTTCTTTGCGAGCTCACGATGTTTGGCTCCCTTCCCCCCTTCGGACAGTTTGGCTTGCGGTTTTCCTCGCGCGTCCCCCTCTTTCCAAGTTCCGCCCCGTTTTTTCTTTTTTTCAGTCACACACAGAGTCGGAGTCAAGCTTTCTCAAGTGCGGATTCTTCGTTGATCAAATCCAGCCGAGCGAGACCGAGAATCTTTCTATTTTCCTCCCTCCTTCGTCCCTCTCTTCTCGATCTGCTCGGCTGTGATTTTGTTGGAGCCGACCCTTTTTTTATTCTTCGTATTCAATTAGGAAGCTGTTGCTGTACTGGTAGGCCCTCCTTTTTTTTTTACGGCGCGGACCCCTGTTGTGCGCGCCTTGCAAACCTGTAGGTCCTGTTGAGACCCCCCAAAAGATCCGAGAGCGCCTTCCCCTTCTTCTCATCCGGTCTTTTTCTGAGAAGCAACTTCTCTTTTTTCTTCGAAAAGATCTCCCCTCTCAGATCTCCCTCCCTCCAGTAGCTCCCCAGGTAACGTCCTGGTTGCTCCTACCCCTCCACAGGATTTCTTTTCCACGGTTGTTTGTTCGTCCTCCCCCCCCCTTAATCCACAATGGGATAGAACCTTTGGACCGTCCTGCCGATACATTTCCCCCTTTCCGAGGTGTTCAGAGCCTTTCTCACCCACATCCCAATCACACCGCTTACGGGTGCAACAAGTATCCCTCCTATTCCGGACCCAATCGTCGTTTCTTTATATACGGCTTGGCTGCGCCCCTTTAAAGGAGGTTGGTTTTCCTTGACTTCATGCTCCGCTAGCTTCTCCACCACAGGTCCGGATGTTTACGGCACTCCCCAATCCCTCACTCCCGCCCTTTTCTTTCTTTTCCTCATCGCCTCTTAATTTCTCGACTCAGCCTTACTAGGTCATGCCCTCTACCATTTCGTTCCTTCTCCTTTCCCCTTTGTCAATAGCCACATCATCAGGTTTTCGTCCGTAGGACGTCCTGTAGCTCTCTTGTTTGTTTAATCGCCTATAGAACGTTCTGACTCCTTCTTTTCCACAGCTTTCTTAAACACCCCTTTCCTACTTCGTCCTCCTGAAGCCTCCTTTCCCCCAAAGAGGGATCTTGCATTCTCTCCTCGTCGTTTTCCTCTTTCTTTTCAGCTTGAATACTGTTCTGTGCATTTGCGCTGCCTCCAAGTGACTTTCCTCCCCATAAATAGGTTCTCCCTCCCTCCTCCTTCGGATGTAACCGCTCTCACCTGGTGCCCATTCCTTTTCCTTTTTTTTTTTTTTCCTTACAACCCGTGCCCATTCTGTCAAGACGGGGTTGTTATTTTTGCGCTGTAGACTCAGTCGCTCGACTTGTCCTATTTTTTCTCTCTGGTCGGGTACAGTCCTCTCCCCATGGACTCCCTTGTCCCTGCGCCAAACTTGATATGTCTCGTAAATCGCGACCTTGTCCCTAGTCACCCTTTTCTTCCCCAGCGCATGTCCTGCGTCTTTTTTTGTCCTTCTTAATACAGTTTTTTGGCGCTTCCACGGATCATCGCAATGCCGTCCCTTTACGTTTTCTGTTCTTCCTTGAGGTGAGTCAGACTTCCACCTTCCCCTCCCTCTCGCATAAATTTTTTTTCTCAGAGCACCGGTTTTCTTTACCTTACAACGACGAACGATCCACAGCTTCGACAGGCGCAGCGCCGCCCGTCAAAACCCGCCGTACCGCAGATGACTCTGTTCCAACATTAAGGTTTTTCCATCCTCGCCTGTCTTCTTTTTCCCCTCCTTTGTCGAGATTTGTCACTAACCTTCCTCTTTAACAGTTCTATACGTTCATTCGAGACTCAGTCCTCCTTTTCTTTTAGTATTAGCCCATCGTTCACCGATCGTCTACATTACTCGGGATTTTTTTAGGTAGCGGCCCCCTAAGTCTCCTTTTACGCCCTGCCCATGACCACGAAGTTTTTCTTTTTATTCCAGATTTCGCTTTGTTTGGCATAGTTTCCATCCCCCCCTTTCTTGTACAACGAATTCGGGAGTTCTCGCTTCTGTTCTTTTTTTCCCCACCTCTTCATGCAGGGTTATCTAACCGTGTGGCCCCGCGCTCCGAGCGCCTTAACTGACCTTTTTTTTTTGTGTAAAGACGAGTTTTTGCTTCAACGCCCTGCGCCCGTGTTTGCCCCCTTCCAGCTGTCCGGCCCCCCGGCTTGCTCCTCCCGCGCTTCGGTTATCTGTCATTCTCACGACGGGCATCCCTCCTTCATTAATGTAGTCAGCATTGCTTCCCAATTCGGCGTCCTAATCCGTTTTTATTTATCGACCAGCTGGAGGGGCCGATGGTCCCTTCTTGTATAGAAGTTCCCGTCTTACCCCTTCAAACAGATGGCCGTATTTAGAAGAAAATCACTGATTGTGCCCCTGCGGTCCGGTTTCTTTTAATCTCCTCTTTTCTTTCCCCTTTTTTAACATCGTGAATGTTCGGATTCCCAGTTTTCGCTTTCTGGCCCCCATGTTTTTATAATACGCATTTATTTGAGTTCTCAATGGTTCACTTTCTTTTTTTTCCAACCTCTTTTTTGTCGTTCTTTTGGGTCCCCTTGCTTTTTTTGTATTTGTATCGGTTTCTGGACACTTGTGGACGTCTCTAAGCCCAGGAGATTCCGGCGTTTTTTTTTCCCCCCACAGTCATGCCCTAGGGACGGGACCCGACCGCCGGATGGTTTATCGCTGCTTGTGCTTTTCCTCCCTCTTTGGCCAAGTGTTGATTTCGCGGGGGCCTATGTGAACGAATCTTTTTTCGTTAAAAAGCTTTCTTTCATCTTCAATCCCCCTGCTTTTCCCTCTCACCGCTAGAAACGATTCTTTCATTGGCAAACTTAGTTTCCGCTACCAACCATACTTTTTTCCAGTGGCTGTAGCGGTCACCGTGTTTTTTTTCTTCCTCATTGAAACATCTTTCTCTGCCACTCCAGCTGCCTTCTTTCCCGCTCCGCGAGCGGCACCAGAATTTTGCAGAAACAATATCTTTTTCCGTTTTCTATCCCTCATTTTCCAGCAGGTTTTTCTCTTCCCTTGTCTTCTACCTTAAACCATGTGTGGCAAGATCTTTCTATCTTTTCTTGTCCCGGAGGCTCTTGACCGTGGCGCTGCACCTGTGGCCCTACTATTGCCCCCCCCCTCGAGATTTTTTCTTCACACAGCCGCTTTTCTCTTTGCTCGAGACTGAACACCCACCCCAATTTTTCTTTCTTTTCCAAGTCCCTCCTTCCGCCCCCGCCTGCACACCCCTCCCTTCTCTAGCCTACGTTGGAGGCGAGCTCCGGACGTGTTTTTTTCGTTACGATCTCCCGGTCAGCAATTCCTTTACCGCAAGGCCACCTGAAGTCTTCCGTTTCGCGCCTTCCCCGTCATTTCTTGACCCCTTCCTCCCCTCTATCAGCATGTTCTCTTCACACATGATTTGTAGCATGACCTCCTTCGCCAGTAACCAGCTTCACTCAATCGGGATAACCCTCCAATCCCGCTTGTTCCCTGTCCATATTCGCCTCGGCCTTCGCCCTTTGCGCGACGCTTGTGGCCGATGACTAGAGGCGCTCCCCCTCTTCTTTCCGGGGCGTCCCGCGCTTCCTCGGTGGCACAAGCAAATTTGGCGTTAGCGCGTCCCTGCATTCCCCCTTTTTTCCCTTTCCCCGTTCCCGTGTGACAATTCTAGAAGGCTGCGCCGACCTTCTTTTTTTTTTACCGAGGAGCGCTCTCCTGACGATGAGGCCCATTTAAAATGCGCCTTTCCTGCGACTTCTACCTCCATAGGTTTCCCCCACTTTTTTTTTTAATTTGAAGCGGCAAGGATCCCCAAGTTATTCCCCTCTTCTAATTGCGGAATCTACCTTAGTGAGACTCTCCGACTACATTCGCGCCTCGACTTCCTCGATAACCCACAACCGCCGTCTTTTCTTTCTTTCTCGACGAGGCGGAGATACCTTTCTCCGCGGTACTATCTTCTTGTAGGCGCAGGGGGCGTCCATGATTTGGTATGCCCTCTGTCCTTATTCTGGCGCACTTTTAAGTTGCTACGACGTTTTTTCCCCCCAAAATTGCTAGCCTTCTTCTAAATTTATTTCCGTCCATAGCTCGAGGTTTCTTTTCGATGCTTCCGCGCTCCTACCATTTTCTCTTCCAGACACCCCATTTTTTTTTCCCCCAATGCCAACGGAACACAGTTTAGCTAACTGGAACGACGCTCTTTTCTCCTTCCCCCTTTAATGGAGCCCCTCTCTTCATCCTACTCCGTGTGTTTGTTTTTTCTCCTTCCAGTTTCCAATTCTCGTAAAAGCTCCTCCTTCCCTTCGTCCTACCGCCGTTGTCTGTTCCCTGGGTTGACCCAAACCTTTTTTTTTCTTGACCCCTGCTTCGCTTGGCGCCCGCCGAGAAACTTTAACGGAAATACCTTCCCTTACCCCGCGTAAATTCCCCCTTCGCCCCGTTGAGCGCATCTTTTCTTTTCTGGTTGGTCTCCCCCCTTACGTCTCGCTTAACAATTAAGAGTTCAAATATCGAGTTTTCCCCCTATTCGCTCGCCTTCTCACCCTAGCCACTCGCCCATCCCCACGATTTTCCGGTAGGTCACCGTTTTTTTTTTGAAAAACCTTAAGCGCCGCATCGTTTTCCCGATGAGCCACGTCTCAACGCCCCCTCTGTTTTCTAGAGCGGACCGTCTTTTCTCTTTGCGATAGCGAATTTTTTCTTCATGCTGGTAGATGCCCTCTCTCTTTGAAATGAGAACTAGCGCGGTTGTGGTGGGCGCCTGCTCTTTCATCTTTTTTCGATTCTCCATTTGCTGGCGATTGCTGAAGAGAAATTCCCCCCCCCCATTGCCCATCATTTCTCTTTTTCGGACTTCTGGCGGCTCACTTCTTGACGTCCTTTTCCCCTAACGGGACGTGATTTTGGCCCAAGGCAGACTCTTTATCCCCTTGACATTTATTGTGCCCCCTTTTTCGGGAACGCCGCATCCTTTTGCCTGAATAGGTTTTTTCGCTCTTTTCCCTGCCCAAGCGGCGCCTGCCCCTCTTTTCCCATCGCGTTACCCTTTTTTTTTCACCCGATTGGAGGGTGCAACACCTGTTCCGTTCGCTTTTATCACTCTTGTCCACAAAACAGTTGATTTGACTCCCTTTCTCATCTTTATGTTTTCTTCACCGATTTTTTCACCGACTGACGTTTCATTGTGCACTCTCTTCTGAATGACTGCGGGTTTTCCGGCATCTTGCTTGCTCTTTCGGCGCCGCCTGCTGGACAAACACTTTTTCCCCCCTCCGCTCAACGTAGGTTTCCCCGCTTCTCGTTGCAGGGCTCTTCCGATTCTTTCTTTGGACATGTTGGCTCCCTATTGAGACTCAGTTTCGGTTGGTTTTTACACGGAACCCATCCACCTTTCCTTTTCCCCTCCAATTTTCTTTGGTAAGGTGTTATTTTTTGTGCCTTTTTATGGTTTCTTTTAGTTTGCATTCGTCCATCTCCGCCGCTGTTTGTGTGTGTTGTGTTTTTTTTTTCTTCTTTTTGGGCTACGCTCTGTCTTGAATGTTTTTTACGGTGGATTTCTTCTCATTGCCCTCCTTCATCTTGTACTCTGGACGTCTCCACCCTAGGAAATTCATATCATTTTCCCCCAATGGTGATTTTTCTTTTTCGATCATGGGGCCCCCCCGTGTTTTCCTCGTGGTCTCCAGCTCGCTTATTTTGATTGATCGCTTTTTTTCCCATTTCCTCGTATGACGACTTCCACACGTCACCCCCCCCTTACGACTGGTTGGTAAGCGTTGATTCCTGCCGATCCGACTTGTGCTTTGTGCTCCCTCCCTCACAATGCGGATGGCCTTCTTTGTTTCATCATTCATGCTGTTGTTCTTTTTCGTATCCAGGTTCGCGTTCCTCCCTTTCAAGAGATTCAAAGTCCCTTTTACTAGACCGCAACCGACCTTTTTACCGGCTCCCAAGGGTACGGTCTGGTCGGGTCCCAGTCCGCACAGGCGGAAACTTTCTTCTGCGCCCCAAAACGCTCCGTGGTCCCTTCGACTCGGAGCGAGTTGTTCCGCCCCCACCTCATTAACCAACCCCCCTCCCCGATACATAGTACCAAAAACAAATGCCCCCCCCGATTTGAAATTTAATTGCTTTCCTTCCCCATGACTGATCGGCCCCCGACTTTTCACTCCCTGGCTTGACTCGATCCATCTCGACCCCAGTACGCTTCCTTTAATAACAGGTTCCTTTCCCGCTGACCGTGAGGTCAAAGAGATAACCGCTTTCCCTTTATTATTCTATGTCTTTTTTTTTTGAAAAGTTAACTTTGTAGGAGTTTTTCGTTGTTTGCGTTGGGGTGTGTTTTTCTTTGTGCCTTTCCTCTTTTTCCTCTCTTTTGTGTGGTTGTGGGGCTTGGAGCACATCCTGGACGCCATCGACCCCCACTTCTCTTTTTCTTTACGGGATGTAACATGATTCCTGCCTCGTGTACGTCGCTGAGAAATGAACGGTCGAAGGCCCCGCATTCTTGATGATCACGAAGCCGAGAAGAGAGCTTCGTGCTCAAGACTGTCTTTTCTTATCGGGGACCTATTCCCCCGGGATTGTCTTGGCGATAGTTATTTTACACCTCGATACCTTCCGCAGCAATCGAAGTTGCAACATTTGCTTTTCCCCTTTTCTGGTCTGGGGGGATTGCTTTGTCGGTCGGATCCTTTCGCGCCGCTATTATTATGGCGGCAAAAACTCGTCAGGGAACTTCCCCACCAGTACGTCGAATGCGTTATACGATGGTCCCCTCCCTCCACGCGGAAACTGGGATTAAGGACACTTCCCTTTTTGGTCTGGGCACGGCGTTGCAACGATCCTCTTTTTTTTTCCCTGAATTACCACCCTTTCGATGTAAAAAGTATGCGGCCGTAGCCGTTTTCTTGTTTACGAATTCGCGAAGACGGTTCCCCCCCCAAAATCGGCAAGTCGCGTTCTTCCGGAATCTTAGCGGAATTTTTCAACTTCTTTACTCTCTCAGACGAAGGTAATGCAGTTTTTCCTAGATTAAGCTTCATGAGAGTCTTTCCTTTTTCTTTCTTTTATGCGGCTCGGGCGGCGTTTTTTATTTTATTGCGCGCTGCGTTATCCCGGCCCCTTGGCCGGTATTGCTCTTCTTTTTTTTTTCCCTTCCCGGCTGCGTTCTCCCTGATCCTACAGCGAGCTTTGGCCGTTTCCTTTGGCTATACTTCTTCGGCAAGGTATTCCCTCCTCCCTTTCAACGACCAGCGCCAACTACCCCTGCACAGGTGACTCGACCTTTTTGAGCGCCCGACCATTTTCCCCGCGGGCACACCATTGCAGAGTTTTTTTCGTCCGTGGAACCTTTCCTTCGGTTTGATATTTAAACCAGATCCTCCTCGCTGCAGTTCACGGACCCTTTCCAGATTCCTCGCGATCAGTACCTTTTTTTCTCCTGACCTTCCTTCCCCTTTTTCCAAGTACCTTTCCTCTTAGTCGGTTCCGGCCTTCTCACCTGCACGTACCTTTCCCCTCAGAACCCGTTCTTTCCAGTTTCCGGTTGCTCTCCCCCCCCCTATTGATGCACCATCGCCGGATTGATTCAAAAGCGGTTCCCCTCGCAGCTCTTTTACTTCGCAATTTCCTGCGGGCCCTTTTCTCCTCATTGAATGTGCAGCGCACGAGCCCGCACCCGATTGCTTCATGAAAAGTCAGCTTCGAGATCCTTCTTCTGAGCGCCGTGTTCCCCTTCCTTAGTTGTGTTTTTTAACTCGTTTTGGATTTTCTCCCTTTTCCTGACAACCACCTGACCCTTTGAAAGCTGACCGAGCCTTCTCGAGAAAAGTCTGCCCTGAAACCCACGTTACGGGTTCCCAGTTCTTTTCGTATGACGGGACTTCATGAGTTTTTCTCTTTCCGATTTTTCGGACTTTAACTTCCTCCCCTCTTCTTGTCCTCGACGAGGCAGGAGTCTAGCGTTCTTGGCTGACGGTCTCTCGTGATTTTGAGGTTCCGTGCGACGATGGGGGTTTCCTACAGTCCTCACTGTGGTCCGTGGCTTTTTTCGAGGGCCGTCCTTTCCCAATTCCCCCAACAACCCCCCTTCCTTTTTTTTCGGCCGACGGGGCTACCTATTTTTTGCTGGTGGACCTTTGCATGGGCGTTTTATTCTATCACGTGTTTGCAATCCTGATTTCTTTCCTTTTTTTCCTTTTCCATGAACGCCCGTTGTTTGTGGGAAAAGGTGCCTACCCTTTTTTCTGGAGAGGGCTGTGGCGATTTTGTCTCTTTATGTGTGCGTAAGTGAACAACGTTTCAGGTCCGGGATTGTTCGATTGTAGACCGACTCCCATTGTGTAAATTCCTCCTTTTTTTGCCCCCAAACTCCGCGTGAGGATGTTTACCCGGTGCAACTTTTTTCCTCCTTCCCGCGACTTGATTTGACGCGTCCCTCCCCGGAAGTGGCCTTTATTTGATTCCAGGTTTGACTGCCTAGATTCTCGATCGTTTGGTTATTTCTACTGTTTGTTGCGCGCCAACCAGTTGCGATTTTTTTCTTTTCCGGGGGGCCTCCGTATGCAGACCAATCAACAGGTCGGCCCGCAGCTTTGACATATCCCTGGAAATCCAGGTCCCCCGTTTTCTTGCTTACCCAAATCCCCCTTTCTTTTTTCTTTTCTCTCTCCCTCTATCTTCTCCCTCTGTTGTTCTTTTCTCTCCCTGGCTAGGATGGATGGTTTTTCCACGACGTGGATGGTCCCCTTTTTTTTTATTCTCATGGGATGGGTCTGGTTTAACCCTTTTGACTTTTCTGCGCCGGTTACCTTGTGTCGAGCCGGCAAACTTAGGTTTTTTTTCCCCCACTTTCCTCCCAAACGATAGTGACGCCGTCCCCCGAACTGGAAATGCCATCCTCGTATAGCTGGGATTAGTCTTAAGTCACAATCAGATGTTGTTTCATTTCTTCACACCTTTGACGATGCACCCCCCCCTCCATCGGAGTTTGATTCTTCCTTTCCTTCTGGTCTGTTTCTTTTTTCTACAATCGAACACCCCCCATCCCTTCTTCATGCGACGGGTGTTCTGATCCCCCTCAATGGAATACAAGGCTGTTTTTCTCTGCTCATCATTCTGGCGATTGCTCCCAATACCGGTTTTCCAGACTGTCTCTTATGTAAAAGTGGAGCCACACCCCCCTCCACCGAGTGACTCTCCAAGTGATGATCCCCTATCCGGCCCCCTCCTTCCCCCTCTTCGTACGCAGTGATGATCCGCTTTTTTTTTTATGCCCACGTCCGTTCCTTTTCTTTTGGGATGGCGTGACTTTCCCGCGAGTGCGCTCCCCCACAGTTGCGCGGTTGGTTTTTTGACACAAATCGTCGCACTCCCGCTTCCCGTCCGCCCCTCCTTTTCTTTTCTTCGCAGCTCCCCGATTCTTCTTTCCCAGCCGGCTCGCTTTCCGATAATTTTTTTTTCACCGCATTTCATATTTTGCCCCCTACAGGGGCTTTCCCTACCTTTCTGAGAGTAGCCCACTGTTTTTGGGACTCGGTGGGTCTCAGCCTTCAGATCTCTTTCTGCGAAGTCTGCTCCCTCTTGCGGCACTTTCCTTTTTGTTTTTCTCGGAGCTCCCGCTAAGACTCACTGATCCCCCCCCCCATAAGTGCGATTTTCGAGCCCCCTCGTCCTCAGATGCAGTTTTTTCCTCTCTTTTTAAGCCTGGCCTTTTCTCATATGATATTTCTCCGGTATTTCCCCATGCTTCTCCACAAGTGAGGTGGCCGTCCCCCCAAAGACATCCGCCCCGCCAGCATGCGAGGTAAAATCTTTCCTCGTGTGCCCATCAAATCAGTATGTACACAGTTCCCCTTTTCCCTTTTCTGTTCTGTGGATCAGAAGGTACCTTCCAATTCCCGGCGGCTACCTCCACTTTCGTTATGGTCCAGCCATTCCCTTTCTTCGGCCCGTGAGCAGGCTTTCAGCTGAACAAATTTCCAATCTCTCCTCGTACCCCCCGCCGCGACCGGCCCTCCCTTAATTTCAACTTTGACTGTTTCGTCTTTCTGGTGCAGCAGCGGTCTCAGTATGTAGTTGCGCATCTGCCCCATTCGCGCACCTTGGTACGTCTTCACTTGCGACCCTGCTTGTTAGCATCCCCCATCGAATCCTCCTTTCCTTTCTTTCGTTGCTCATCTCTTTTTCAGTGTCGGCAAGACGAGAAGACTCTTCCCTTCGTTCTCTCTTTCGACCTGCAGGCGACCCGAATTAAGACGGCCTTCCCTCCGTTTTTTTTTGCCTTTTTTCCTCCGTGCCCCACATCGACTTTCTTTCCCTGAACGTCGAGAGCTTTTCTTTATCTCCATGAAAGAGTAATATCGACTCTCCTTTCCTTCTTACTTTGCTTTTTCCCGTCTTCCGATCGTAGTACAGAAGATTGCTTTCCGCCTCTAATTTTTCATAGGATTTCTAGAGCACACGCCGCTCTCTTAAGAGTGCATTCCTCCTCTCTTTAGTGATTTTCCGTCCGAGTCTCACAGACTCGGGTTTTTTTTTCTGTGCGCTATCCATTATGCCCCTTTGGTTAAAACGAATTCGTTCTCGCGAGTTCTTCCTCAATTCATAGCCGCGGATCGTCCTTCTCCCTTGCCATCTTGGACTACTCCGAGTCAGTACTATCTTGGCTTATCAGCTGATTCAATACGGGGTTATTTGCGACAAGCGCAAGCCAATCCTTTTGCAACGATGTTCCCGTATTCTTTTTTATTCTTAGCACGCCGCGTGGTTTCCTCCCGAGGACCTCCTCGGTTCCCCTTTTTCCCGCCCTATTCATGTCGTTTCACGCCTTGCTTCTTTTCTTAATCTTTTTTCCGTCTCCCGAGGCGGCTGTGTGTCTTTTACAGGTTATCCGTTCCCGAACTTGCAGCCCTTTTTTACCACCTTCCCCCACCAGTCCCTGCATATTCACAGCACTGAAACCCCCTTCCCTTTCTGTATCTCTGTGCCCCTCCTCCCCCTCTCTGTTAATATGTCATCTCCTCCCCATTAGAGTACTGTTCGCGAATGTCTGTGTTTCTGAGAACTGTTCGTGGAAAATGGCGTCTGTCTCCTTCTTTGAGGGTTGCCACAATTAACTTGACTCCCCCCCCTCTGTGTAATATGTATCTGGGTAACACCCCTCATCCCCTCTTTACTCCTTTTCTATTTCATCTCACTTCACATTATCCACTCATCAACCCCACCCTCTTCACCCCTCCCCAAACCCCCCCCCCTCCTCTCACTCTCGTACCTCTCTACTAATTACTCCACTCCAATCTCCTTCTCCTCCATTCCTCCACGTGCCCCCCACTTTCATCATTACATCAAACTCCCTCTACCCACACACCTAAATCTTCAGTTTCTATTGCATTGATCGGATTTTTGTCACTTGGACTATCTGAGTCATTCTCGGAGCCCTTTTTGTCCCCCCTCTCCTTTTCCTGCCCAACAGCTGCTGAGGCTACTTCTTTACCTGGGATTTCCCCCTTCTTTTGAGGCCGATACCAATGCTATCTTCCTTTCGCTCTTGGGGGGACCCCAACTCTTCTTCCCTCTTTGATCCGTCAACCCGAATCAATACTTCCCCCCCTGCGACCGCCGTTGATGTTAGCACCGATCACCGTCCCCTACTTTCCAAAGCCCTTATCCCGAGACCCTTCTCGGGGCCTTGTGAATGGAGGGTAGTAGCAGTGGGTCGTATCTCGTAGGCTGAACCACGCGGAGACAATGCGGGTGCTCATAATCCACTTCCTCTTTTTGAGCGGTGCAAGTACCTTTCCCAATCCCCGGCGGATACTGATTGTCTTCTTTATATATCGCGCTTCGACTCCTCTCTGAGGCCCGTTGTCGACCTTCCCCCCCCCTCCCCCCATTGCCAGTTCATTTCTGTAGCCTCCTCCCTTTTTGCGTGGGGCGCGTGTCTCGCAGATTTATTTCAATCGGAATTTCCCCCCAATTTATCCCAAGAACCCTCTAGTCGATACCACCCTTCCCCTGTTTTCCAGCGCCTCCTTCCCCCCTACCCTGATAGGATTGTCAAAGGTTTCCTCTTCCATCTCGAAGACTCGCACTCCACAACAAGAAACGACTACGCTTCCGTCTTTTCCTTACTGTCAGAACGAGGTTTTGCTGCGGCGTGGTCTCACTATTTCCGGCAAAGAGCCCACCCTCTCAATCGGGTTCCCAAGCTATGGATGCCGCCAGCCAGGTCTCCCCATCCTCCCCTTTATCCGCTGCAGTATGGCTTCATCGATATCCTGATTTGTATCCGAACTTCTTTTCATCTTTCCCGCCTCCCTGACCTCAGTTCATTCACCCCTAAACCTACGTCCCTTTCGGATGCCAATGAAGTTTTAAGCGCTTTTGGCGATTGCTTCTTTGACGACCACGATATTTTCTCTCTTTGCGTCCGAGGTTCCTGCGGAAGGACCCTAACTATTGGGTCGAGCGCGTGAAAGGCCCCGCCTCCCCCAACCGCTTTGCCCAGTGTCCAGCCGTTAAAGACTGTGCTGCCCATACTAGCCCCTGCAGCATCTCTTCCAGATGTGCAACTGGTCCTTGATTTCGATTTTTCGCGACTTAGACTTCTCGAGCGAAATCAAGCCTCTCTCGTCCGTATTCTGCAAGCTCAACCATTTTCTGATTTCCGTCTTCAAGCGACTCAATTTTTTTTTCTACCAGCTTTTTCCTTCTCCTACACCTATAGCTACCCCTTCCCGTTCGCGCTACACCCCCCTCTTTCGCTGATGAGTGCAGCGCCTGCGCGCTAACTTGATTTGTCAAGCTTTTTCCTCTACATCTTTTTTTTGAGGTGGGGTTCTTCCTAAGGCGCTTTTACGTTCTTTCCTCTGCTCCTGCGTACTGGTCGCGTGATCCCCTCTTTCCGGAAACCCCCCCCCCCGTTCATCCATCGGTCCTTCTTACGCGAAGGTTACTTGCCATTAGTAGGCATTGCTTTTCTGCCCCCTGCTCCGCATTTGCCATCCCTTGCGTCCTCAAACAACCACTGTTCCCCCCGGCACGACAACGTACCTTTTTTTCGCGAAGATCGACGTCATTCTTCCTTGACTTTTACTGGAAAAATCTCTCCCTCTTTTCCTCCGTGTTTTTTTTCCTGATTTCTATATCAGTACAATTCCTTTAGACAGATGAGTCCGCTCTTTTTCCCCTCCTCGACGGTGTAGTTGCATCTGGTTTCCAACCATACTTTTTTGTTCCCCCATATGGTGTGAGCAACCCTTTTTTGCCGGCGGGCCAGCTTGAGAAACTGACTAGTCAATGCGTACCTTTCCCCCCTTTTTTAGCCGAATGGTTATACGCGTCCTTCTATCCTTTTTCCCACGGGTTTTTGGTAAGTGTCCTCTTTCCCTCGAGGTACATCCTGGTAGGAAAGTATTTTTGGAATTAGCAACCAATCGCCGCCGTCCCACTTATCCAGGTAGACCTGCTCCCCCCCCTTCTCAGAGTTCGTTCGGGTATATAAACTCTTTCCTACACCTTAAGCGCCCTCCCCCAGCGCGCACGTACAAACCCTTGTTGTTCTTAGAGCACCAAGTTTTTTTTCACTTCGGTGATAGCTATTTTTAGCCTTATTCCTTCCATCGCTTGGTAGCTGCTCATAGAGATTGCCTATAGAATCCCGCTTTGTTTTGTGTTCACTTGGCGCATTCCCCAGCTCTGTGATTTTGAGATCTCTTTTCTTTTTTGAACAGTCTCCGCAGCGCTTCTCCCAAGTGCTCGGTCATGAGATCGCTTACCCGGCATTTCTGGCCTCCCAGCAACTTCCCCCCCTCCTTCACTGGCCCTGTTGTCTTAGGTTGCTCGCTATCGCACCATGACTTGTTCTGTTCCGTCCCAACCTGCGAGCGGGTCCCCGCATCCCTTTTCTATTCCCCTTAATTCTCGTCCTCCAATCCCTCTCCACTCCTTCAATTCGCATCGCCGCGATTCGGTGTCCCTAGCACGCCGTGAGGGTGACAACCACAAGCTCTTTTTTTATGCTGCTGCCTTTCTTATGCTACAAGGTCCGTCTCAGACAGACATTCTGCTCTGCTGGCTTAACCCCAGTTCCCACATTGAAGGATTTTTCCCCCCGCATCAATTGGATCTCCTCTCTGAAATTTTTCTAGAACGGCCCTCACGCTTCCGCGCCTTCTTCACCCTTCTCCAACTGCTTTTCCGGTTTATTCGTTTTTCCCGCTGCGAAGGTCGATGATGGAAATTGGACCCCTGGCTCCATATTGAGCCAATACCTGTTTCCGGTGGCTTTATTCCCCCTTTATTCGCGTAAAATACGGAGCGGTTTTTTGAGCGTCATTTGGATCTTGGAGGCGAATCTTCCCCGATTGTCCACATCCTTCGGGCCAATTCCTCCACCCCTCTTGGCCAGGACGGCGGCGTACTCCCTTTCCCCCACGGTTGGAATTATTCTACCCCCCTCTGCTGCAGCGTGGCTTGAGTAATAACCATAACACATCCCTCATCATCACCCCCCATGGCTATTTCTGTACCTGCCATTCTGCGCTAGCTTCGTTTTCTTGTACGGCTGAAAATGGACTGCTGCCCAGTGCTTTCTTTCGGTCAAGACGGATTCTTACCACACTTTACGAGGCTACCCTCTCTTCCCCCCCGACGCTGGTTTTTCTTGCGGGAGGGCTTTGGCCAACTCTTCTTTTTCCCTGATCGGTGATCGGGGGAAGACCCACCCTTTTTTTTTTTTCGACGGTTTGCCCTGCACTTTAGATTTGGTACCAACTTATCACACTTTTTTTCTAGTTCCCCGTCCATTTTGCCTCCTCCTTATACTCCGCCCACATAGACCACCCTCTTCCTGACTGGCGGGATCCAGCAGGGCAGGGCTCTTCCCAAAGCCCAAAAAGCTCGAGAATCGCCATCATTGCGAGCCCCTGTTAGCGTCCAAGTTCCAATCGATCCTGCCAATACCAACCCCATTCTTACCCAGATCAGATTATACCCACCTTCCCCCTCATTTCTGAAATTCATTTCCATTTGTTACGTCCCCCCTTCTTTTCCCGGCTCAGCAATTGTGCCACTCCCTGTCTCGCGCCCTGTACCCCCTCCGCGAACAGTGCTTTTAAGCTTGATAGAATTTCCAGCCCTTTTTAACAAGATACTTTTCCTGAGATCACGAGAAAGAACTTTCCTTTTTTTTTCTTCTCTGTGATCCCTTGCCTTGCCATCTGTGTTTAATGTTTTCGGAAGGATTGCCGGGTGCGCCTGACTAAAAAATCCTGGTCGAAATCGAACGGCTTGTTTTTCTGACCGTGCTGACTCCCTTTTCTAAGTCCGTCCAAGGTTCTACCATGAATCCGGCTTTTCCTTTTGAGCATTGGCTTTTTCATAGACTTTCCCCCTCGCCTACCCGCCTTTCGCCGGGGGCACGATCGCGTCAATTGGCCCCCTTTTCTGCTGGCGCTCGTTGGTTTCTTGTGGATACCAACACCTGATAAGCAATAGCACCCCTGGACCTTTCCTCTCTCCGGAGCGAATGTATCGTTTTCCCCCCCGTTCTCTCGCAATTTGCAGAATCGGTGTACCACCGCGAACGACCCGGCATTCCCCCACCTCAGTCCCCGAGAAATGATCCCGGGCGCCATCCCACTGCCCGTCCCGCAATCTGGCCGACCTCTTCTAACGCTTCCCATGGGGCCAACTGCTCTTCAGGGATCGCACAAATATCCGTTACAAATTAATTCTTTTAACCATCGGTTCGCTTTCCCCTAGGTGAAAAAATCGGCACAGTCTCAATAGTTTCGACGTCCTCTCGAGGAATTCCATCGGACGATGTTTTTCCAGACTCCTCCACAAGTGCACTCCCTTGGAAGGTCGGTGCCCAAGGGTTCAACAGGAGGATCTTGCCCCCCCTTCTTATCTGCGTTCTGATTAGCTGCCTTTAATGGTGACCACACCCTGCCCCTGACCCTTTGTTTGTCGTAGGCGTTTTTCCGGAATGAGACTAATTGCTAAAGTGTCAGCTACGACCTCTTCGCGGTCGCGCGGCTATAGGATTCTTGCCACGCCGAAGCCCTCAAAGGGACCCAAAAAAAACGTAAAGCATTTTGAAGTTGCGCGAATTTCCCTTCCCGTTTCTGTATTACGCGTGCACGGACATTTCGCATTTTCCGTGTCTCGAAGGTCGTTATTTAGATTCAAAAGATCCTTACCTGCGCGTTTCAGTATGCGTCCCTTATCAAATAATATTGACCTTTCCTTTCCTTGCTCTTCTCCTGGTTCTCCACGTACCTTTCACTTCCCCCTCCAACCAGACCATTTTTCCTTTATCCATATGCATGGCGTCACTCCATAAAAATTAATTCTTTTTATTTTCCCATCCGGAAGAGAGCATCCTCAGGTTCATAGCAGTTCGCTCTTGGCGCCCATTGTTGGTTCTGCCCGCGACTACTCATTTCTCTCAAAACTGCAGAGCACGCACAAGATCTTCGAAAAGTCGCGGAAACCTTCTGTTTATTTTGATCCTCCTCTTTTCGAATTTCTTCATACCTATTATGTTTTTTTTACCTGGTATTGATTCATTAGCTTTCCCCCCCCCACCAATGCATTTCAGCCCTCTTTTCATCTCACTTCGCCGGAAGGGTCCCCCACCGTCCCCGGCTACAGTATTTCGACATTGAAGTGTTCCACTTATGTATGTTTACCCAGGAAGAAATTTTCCGGCGACTTTCTTGAGAGGCAGGCGTTATTTCTCACTCGCTGCACTGCAGACGGCAGGCCTTGACTTCCGGCTTTTTCGTTTGCGACTTTTTTACTCCTTGCCTCCCCAGCGCGCACACCTTTTTGGTGGCGCTAGCGTGCCCCCACCACACATCCTGGCTATGTTGGGTTGTTTTTCGAAGGCCGTCGGGATTGAATCCTGAAGTTGTAGTCTTGGCTGTTAATCACGTGGTCTCACGCCGGTTTTCGCGGATTTGGGGTGGTCCCCCTTTTACACTGATTCCCCCTTTTTTGGGGAATGTTCGGCCTCTGTTTTTTGGGTAGAAGGGCTTTTCTGATTTTCCATTTATCTTTTTCCTTCTTTTTTTTTCTCCTGTGCGCTAAGCGGTCTTCCAACCTTCCTGAGGTCTTGATGTTTCTTTTGAAGCCACGCCCGGAAAGCTGTGTATAGTGCAAACTCAGCTGGAGGTTTTTCATCGTGCCGTCCCCTTTTTGTTTTTCCGCGACAATCGATTTTTGAAGAGTTCTTAATTCGTGATCACCTCACGTGCTCCCTTTTTTTCTGTCCGAATCGTTTGGTTCCCCACAGAGCCCTTTCTTTGCACACCAGTTGACTCGTCCGCTTTCACTTGTCAGCAACGAGGGTTTTTGGAGACCCTTCGAGTCGGTCTTCGCTCCCCGCGCCCCTTGTTAAGGCCTCCCCCTTTTGCTCACCTCCATCTCCCTGTTATTTGA
>Ga0179593_1386648_pt1 | contig 28902 bp, 51 predicted proteins | sample CZODoug2_1_08_16_FD_185931 | JGI IMG/M metagenome (GOLD analysis project Ga0179593, IMG submission 185931) | Vadose zone soil fungal communities from Angelo Coast Range Reserve, California, USA - CZODoug2_1_08_16fungal (PacBio error correction) | ecosystem: Environmental > Terrestrial > Soil >... | reverse complement strand
AGTCACCCTTTTACCAACGTGGAGCTCTTTCACTCAATTCCCCTTTCTATCCTCCTCGGCTCTTTCCTTTTTTTATCCACTAACTTCCAACTTGCCTTCTAAAGTTTTTTACGTCGTCAGGTTTTTGCCTCCCCGCCATCTCTACCACAACGATCTTGATTCCCCTTCATGCAAGAGGGTATTAGCATCCTCAATGGATGAGGGAACTCCTCGGTAACAAGAATAGTCTCTGTCCCCTTGATCACTCTTCTCCCCTCCCAATCTTTTTGGTGACCTTATGTTTCCATGTTCTTTCGAAGAAAGCAGCTTTGATTATGCAGGTCTGAAAGCTTACTGACTTTACCCCTTTCCTCGGCGCCAGCCTGTCCTTGACTCAGTCTCCCAACCACATCCAACCCCCCTTCCCCTACGACGTTGATCAGTTTCGACAGATTTGCTCAGATCTTTGACCCCACCTTCCCTTACACTGCTTCCCGTCCCCTTCAAACTTAAAGAAATGGGGCACCCCAGACTTTTAAGCATACGCTTGTTTACAGAATTTAAATGCAAGTTCCCTGGGTGTTTTTAGGCGTACTTATCTTATCTGCCTTGTAAAGATTTGATCCTCCCCTCAAAATTTTACCAACCTTCCCCTCCCCACCAAGACCAGACACCTTTCCATCATCCCTTGTCTCATTTCTGTTCCCCCTTCATACAGGTTACTGAACTCCATTGCCTTCTTCTTCACTTTTTTTCCCACCGAGTTTTTCCAGAGGTAATCTTTTCCGCCATCTTCCTCTCCATGGTTTGGATTTTTTGAACATGTTCGTGTTCCTCTCCCATAACAACAAGTGTTCCATTTGTTTTATTTTTGCTTTTTCTGTTCTGGCTTCCCCTGCCTCCCCCTAGGAGACGTTATTTGCCCATCCACGCTCCCCTTTTTTAATGAACACCGCGTTCACCCATTACCCCCCCCTTACATTTTGTCACCCCCCCATAGTTTGTTCTCATTCTCTTTTTGAACTGGGACATTTTTTGCGGTTGGTGGGATCTCTCTGATCTACCCCCAGTCGATGGGAACCGAGTCCTCCTGCCTTTTTGTCTTCAATTTTTTTTCATCTCTTCACTTGTGTTCTCTCCCACGATTGGGTAGATTCCCTTTGCATACTTCCGGTACCAGGTTCCTATCGTTTTTCTTAATGGCCCGGTGATATTCCCCCTTTTTTTCGACTCCCTTTGAAGGTTCCCCCCCCCCCCCCCCCCCCCCCAATGACCCAGTCCAGAGACCCATACATATCCACACACCATGGTTCCCCACCCCCCTCAGTTTAATGGCTGACCTTGGACCTGCTCTCTCTCCTTCGTGTTCTGTCATGAAGCGGCCTACCCCCCTCCCATGATATCCTTCAATGGATGAATTATGAAGACTTTACTTGGTTTTTTCTCCCCCTGGCAGCTTTGGCATTGGTAACTTTTTTTGTACTGCGATTGGCCCCCGCCCCACAGTTTTTGGTTCTTTCCCTACCCTTATATTTTCATGGTTTTTTCGCCTTTTGGTCAAAGTTTGGCTGTATCTTTTTCAATTTGTCCATTGTTCCCCCCCCGACACAAGATTCCCCCCCCCCCCCCCCTTTCCATGGATGTTCCACATTGTTGTTTCGACCATCCCTTCCTAGACCCCCTCCTGTCCATCCCAGATTCGCCTCCACTTTTTTTCCTGTAGGGTAACCCAGCCATTATGCACTGCCCCCCAATTTCTACTGCATTAAACCTTTCTCGCCTTTCTCTTTACATTTTGCCATTATGGCTTGATACCTCTTTCTTTCCCCAATCAACTTTAATCAATTTCTTTCTAGGGCAGTACTGTTGCTTGTCTAGTTTTCGGGTGATGGTGGATATCAAGCCCTATCCATTTCCTGGAGACAGGTACTCTATTGCCCACCTTATCTTTAAATGTTTAGACATAGACTGTTTTCTCTTGAAAGTGACCACCCCAAGCGCCCCCCTTTTTCCCCCTTTTTTTTCTTTTTTGTTATTGGTTTATTCTTAGTCCCCCCCCAGCCTTGTCAACAGTTTCCTCTAACATGGTTTTGGGTGGGGTGGGTGCATCCATTTAACTGTAATGGACACCTTCCCCCCCCCTTAAGTTTTTTATTGTTCTGTGGACTTCCCCACCCTTCATACTTGTCCCTCCATTCTTATTAATTTCAACCCCCCTCCTTTGTCACCACCCCTTGTACCCGGCCCTACACTTGTTTTCCCTGTTACCCTGCGTCCCTCTCAACCCTTTTCCAGTCCACATCAATTTCTAAAAATAACCTTTTCTGCCAAAGGGGCAGAAACCCTTTAGCAGCATTTTGGGTAATATTCCTCTCCTTTTTTTTTTTCCCCCCCTTCCCCCCACCTTTACCTCAAACATTGGGTATCTCTCTCTTTTCCTCCGTTGTTTTTTTTTCGTCTATAATTTGACGGTGTTGTACGCCCCTTTTTGCGGATGTTCTATACACCCCTTTGGCTAAACATTATTTCTTCTGCCCCTACTGTTTGTTCCCACTTCCCGTGTTATTTTTTTGGTGATGGGATTTGCCTTGTGGGATTCTGTCCTGTTAACCTTGTGGGCTATTTTGTTACAGTCATGTGGTTTGTACAAGGTATTTTTACCCATTTTCCTCTCTCCTCATTTCTCTTCACCCTTTCTTTTTCTCCCCCCCCCCTTTTCAGTTGTTTTACTTTAACTTTTTGAAAAGGACTTCCGCCCCCCCCGTTGTCCTTGTTGTCCTTTCCCCCCCCCCCACTGTCTTTGTTATCATCACCCCCCTACAAGCACTCTTCCGGACCTCCCACAAATGACCTTATCTTGTTCCCTTTCTGAGAACGTTTGCCCCTCTCACCCTCTTACTTGCCCCCTCTTCTGGTCTTCCTTGAAGTCTCCTTCTATTTGCCCTCCCCCCCATGTTTTCATAGCATCCCCCATTTTCCTTGACCCTCAGAATTGGCAACCCCACGTGTTGTATTTTTTGTCGGTCCTCCTCCCCCCAGCCTCCCACCCCATATGGGCAATTCATGAATCTGGTTTTTTTTTTTGTTTTGTGTTTTAATGTTCCTCTCCCTTGGGTTGCTTTGCGTTTTTACCTCAGTGCAACTCGTTTCCTTCAATTGAGTCTCTCTTTTGTTCCCCCAAGTTTGGTACTGGACTTAACAACAACTTTGGTCTATATAACTTTTTTTTCTCCAGTCACCCTTTTTTTTAACATCCCTTGGAATGGGTTGTACCAATTTGGTTCCTTGTCCCACAGTTACCTACCCTCCCCACCTTTCCCCCTGCTAAAGCCTTGCCACATTCTTTGGCCATAAATTGGCTTCCAGTTCTCCCCCCTTATTTATTTTCCCCCCCTACAAAGCCAGTTTCCCATTTACTCCTTTCCCCCCCTGTCCCAAGCAACTTCATTGAAACAAGTCTTTCCCGTGCAAGGTTAATCCCCTTGTACTGTGGCCTTTTTCAGTGATTGTAATTAGTCTGCCTTTTCTGGTCCCCACCTCAATCTTCCCAGATTAACTAGTTCACCCCCCCCTTCCCTAGCCAATCATTAAACCTCGGTGTGAGTTGTTTCTTCATCTTATGTTACCCTCCCTGTAGTTTGGCCATTTTGTGACTCATTTTTCACTTTCTTTTATCAGGTGTCCCCGCTTCACCTGGCCATTTACGCCAAAATCTCTTCCAACTTGCTCTTCCCTTCCCCCAACCTGTGCCCCCCCCCCTTTTGGGTCTTAGCCCCTTGCCAGCCCCTTACATTCTTCTTGCCCCAAAGACACCTGAACTTTTCCCCCCCCCCCCCCTTCTGCGGGGGCTTCCTGCTCATATTTTCATACCCCCCCCCCACCTCCCAATGTCCCTTCACCCCTATCCCCTCTGCCTTATTGGTGCCCCCCACCTTAGGTCTTATGGTGGTACAACGTTTTGTCCTTTACAAAGCGCAAGTGATGGGTCTATATCAATACTACAAGTCCCCCAGGATTCTTGCCTAAAGCATTCCCTCCCCCTCCCCCCAAGACAACAGGTGCCCCTATTTCTTCTCCCACCCTGTGGCAACACATGTTTGCTAACCCCCTTCTCTGATCGGCGTACTCAGCTTTATCCCCTCAGATGGAGGTTGGTCCCATCCTTCTTCCTCCTCTGAATGGAGGGTTGGCCCTCAGCTATCCCCCAAGGAGGTTGACCCCCAAAAAGTGTCTTTGGTCCTTGTTTTCGGAAGCCCAAGTAAAGATGTTCCCCCCCTTTTTCGGGATCATCAAAACTTACTTTCTGCCCCCTTCCCCTTTCTTCCTCCAAAACCCCAGACCCGTTTATTCTCACCCTTCGTCAGTAGTCTTGCCTTACTTGAAGGGTTTCTTACTTTTTTTTCATTTTCTTTTGATCGTTGTCATTCCTTTTCCCCCCGTCCTTTGGATATTTTTTGTCTCTTGCCTTCCCCTTCCCCCCTTTTCCCACCCTACTTGGCTACTTTGTTCGGTTTTTTCTCCTGCGGAACCCAACTTTCTTTTTCCCTTCTGTCCATTTATGTATTTAGTAGCTGTCCCTTCCCCTCAGTTCCCTCCCCAGTTTTTTTACTGCTGCCGCCATGAAACATCACGACTCCCCACCCCTATTTATGGAGCATTTGGTTTATTTCCCCTCTTGCCTCTCCTTTTCCGCAGTGTCCTTCTGGCCTTTGCATGATTTCCGTTCAATAAGGGTGAACGGGGCTTGTTGTCCTTTCCTGTTTTGGATTCCTTCCTTCATAATTCTCTGTCATTTCATTAGTTTACCCAAGTTCACGAATCTGTCCTGACGCGCAAGCGTAAAGTCTTTACCTTAAGAGCATGGGACCATTTGGTGATCTCTTCTCTCTTTTTCCTCCTCCTCTTTTTTTTTTTTTTTTCTCTAGCTAGTCTGGCTACCCCCCATCTAAGGACTTTTTTCCCTCCCCACTCCTCCATTGCTATGTGAAGAATCTACCTTGGGGTATCCTTGACACTTTCATATACTAAAGTAGGTTTTCGGTCGTCATCCCTCCCCCGCATCTTTCCTTGGTTTTTACCCACAACACTGCCATCCCCCCTTTTCCCCCCTCTTCCTTTTTCATATGGGAGTGTTTTTTCGCACCCTGTTCTGATTTCCCCCCTATGTCTTGGAACCACAATAGATCTGATAGAATTTTTTTCCTGAAACTCGGGTTTTTTGTACTGTAGTGATTTCCCACCTCAGCAGTCAAACTGGATGCCTGCCTTTCCTGACCAGCTTCCTCTTCCCTCCCCTAATTCTTGCCCGCGTTGCTTTTAGTGTAGTCTTTCCCCCCCCCCAAAAGCGTCCCCAATATCCGAAGTTTCTAAGGTGTCTTAATATGGACCCAGTGGCCCCCTCGCCTCTCCACAAGGTCCCCACCCTTAATGGCCCCCCCTTCTTCCCCACCGGTCACCTTCCCCCAACCTTTTCCAGGAAATTTTGGCCTCCTTCCCAGTGAGTATGATCGAAAGACTGACCGGGATATACACATCCTCCTGTGATGTTTGTGTTGACTCTTGTAGGTCTTTCTTCAATATGTTTGAGACCATACTTTCACAAGTTCTTGCAAGACCCCAGTCCCCCCTGTTTCATCATTCATTGTTTTCTTTTTCTTGGTCTCCCATAATCCCTGACTTTAACTCCCCCCCCCCCCCCCCCCCCCCCAACAGTTTTTTGCATTCTTCGGAATGCTTGTTGCACCCTGAGTGATCCCTCTTTCCTTTCCTAGTGGTTCCTCTTCAATCAATTTCTCGCAACATGTCTTTTGCCCCAGGGTTTTCTCCACCCAACACTTTCTGGCCCCTTTTCCTTGGGTTAGGTTTGTCTGCCCCCCTGTTAGGTTTTTTAATGATTGTTGTCTTGCGAGACTGATTTCCTATTGGCCCTCCCCCAAAAAACCCCTTTTTTTTTTCTTGTAACTTTCCCGCTTTACACCCCCCCACTACCCTTCCTTTTTCCCCCAACTTTGCCGAGTCAGAGTTTGAACCTGGACCATTTTTTTCCTGTGGGCCTTGATAAATTTCCCCCATTCTCTGTCCTGAGGAAGAGGCTTTATGTGAGATGCCATAGCCGCCTGTAATCTGTTATTCGTTTTTTCTTTTCCTTCCCCCCCCCCCGATTTTTTTTTAGGTGCCGTCCTCATGACCTTTCCCCCCCCCAGGTTTTCTCTCTTTTTGCTTAATCAGTTCCCTTCCCACTGTTACCGAACTTTCGGAAACAATGCCCCTGACCAAGAATTATGCTTACCTCCCTTGCCCATTTTTCATTCATAGCCAAAACCCTTTTTTAACTTGATGCTCTTGTTCCATTGGTGAAACTGAGTTATTCTACTCAGCTTGGTGGTACTTAATATTAACATATTGCCCATCCATTGACTTATTTTCTTCTTCACCTGTTTTTGATGCCTTTGTTAAGCCATTCACTTTCCTTGTGTTCCATTTGGGAATTAATTTTGTTCTTCTGGGGTTGGCCGCCCCCCACCCCTTTGTGCCCTCCAGTTTGCCCAATTATTGGCCATATTTTTTGTTACCCTTCCTCATTTGAAGTTGGTCCCCAAGGTTGGCTTTATATTTACCTGAGGACATTCAATTCCCCCCTATGGACAAACCCCTTCCAATCCTTGGGTTTCCATTTCGGACCATCCCGTGAGATGACCAATTTTTTTCCTTTTTCCCCCCCTCCTTTTGTCCCAGAGCTCACTTCCCCAGAGAGTTTCTGAGGGTCCACTTTTTTCCTTTTTCACTCCAAGTTCCTTTCTTTAAAAACCTAGCATGGTCCACTTCCACGAATGCCCAGACTCTTTAATACCTGATTTTAGGATTCCTGACCCAAATCCCTTGCCTTAATAAATTTCCCCCCCTCTGTTTGTTCCCCTTCCTGTTTTTTTTTATTTCATTTTTAAGGCCATTGGAATATCTGAAACTCCTTCTCCTTTACCCTCAAGTTGATTTCCTTAGATGACAACCCTCAAGACTGTTTTTCATTGTCCCCCCCTTGAGAACAAATATCTTTTTTTTTTTTCTGTGTGACTCTCTTGTCTTTTTGATTTTTGAGTTAACCCCCCCCCCCTTTTCCCTTCCTCCTGGTACCTGTTCTTCTGGTGGTGTGCCATGTCATTCTTTTTCATTTTATTGAACCCCAAGTCCCCATCCGGTTTGATGGGGTCGGGGACTCCCCTACTTTTTCTCTTGACTATATTGTCCTGTAACCACCATCCCCCTTCCAAAAAGGAACCCCCCCCCCCCCCCCGGCACCCCCCCCCCCCCCCCTAATTTTCACCCCCTCTCCCCTAGTTGTCCCTTGAGCATATCCAACCATTCATTTCACCCCCCCATTGTTTTACTTCAATCCCCCAAAATGTTCATTGTTTTTTCCCAAAAAGATTTTTGCAAATAATTTTTAGCCTCCATGTTTTTCTGAATCTCTTCTCACCCCCTCCTGCATTTAAGTTTTTTGTGAACTCACCCCCCCTTTCCAATCCCGTTTTTTTTCGATCGACTTTTCTCACTCACGTGGGACGCGTTGTTTGTGCTTTTTTTCTTCTCTCGGGCCTTCATGACCCCGCCCTTTTCACCATTGTTGTCCAAATGCCCGGTTTTGTGTGTGAGTTACTTTTTCTTTTTCCTTTTTTTCTTTACTCCTTTCTCCCTCCCCCCCTCTGTTGTCTCCGGGTTTACACGTGTGGTTACAACGGGATGTTGCGTTCCATTCATTTATCAAGAATTTCCTAACTTCATTTTTACTTCTCATCCACTCCCCCTTCTTAAGGTTTTCCTGTTTTTTTCCTTTCCCGCTGGTCCCAAGGAAAATTCTGGCCCCCCCCCCCGCCCCCCCCCACCTGTTTCGGTCCTTTTTACAAGTTTTTGTAATCACAGTCCCATCACCTACCTCCTGATGGACGACGAAACCAGCCCCCCCCCCCCTTATCTTGTTCTCCTTGGTGCACCCCTGAACATTTTTTCCTATGCCCCCCCCATTTCCTCCCTATATGTCCCTTCTCATTTACTTACTTTTTTCTTTCTCTCCAATGTTGCCATCCTTCCCCGTCACCTTTCCTTTCCCTCCTTGGATTGTGTACTTCCCCCCCCCCCCCCCCCCATTGATGTCAGTTCCCTAAAGGTATTCTCAACCTCCATGGGTTAACTTCCATGGAAGGCCACTTGGTTGTTTTTTCATGTTCCCCCCTTTGGAGTTGCAGAAGGTGTACCCTCCCTCCCGTCGGCTAAGTGACAAGTGTTGCCTTGGGGCCCCCTTCTTTTTTCAACCAGGCCTTACCCTGTCTTTCTTCGCTGTTTCCTAAGTACCTTCCCCCTGGTTGCACATTTTTGAATCTTTTAGCGGTTCCTTGACAAGTATCAAGGTCATCTCCTCCCCAACTTGGTCCACCACTGTAATGTTCCTTTACCTCACTGACTTCCAAGATAAATTGGCTCCGTGACCCACCCTTCTGTTTTTTTCCCCCCCCCCCCCCCCTTTCGCAGTACCCAGCTCTTTTTTTCCCCATTCCCCCCTCAAGTTTGTTTCAACCCAAAGTATGTTTGTCAAGGTTAAGCATCCTGTAGTTTTTTTTTTCTACCTTGTTTTCAAGTACTGTTCTCTTTTCTTCCCTTACTCCCCAGGTCCCCTTCTCCTCCTAAATGCTCAGTCACCCCACCCCACCTATACCCTTTCCCCCCCCCCCATTCCGTCGGTTTTTGTTGTTTCGTATGTGATCTAATTTAGGAGGCCGTTTTAATTTCCCAACTTGCCTTTCCCCCTTTACTTTTTCTCCTGCCATTTAAGCCCCTGTCCCCTGTCCATTGTCATTATCCAGGCTGAGACGGAAAACCCCATCTTGTGTTTGTCGCACCCCTCTCCCTCTTCCTTTTCTGAAGACCACTTGGACTAGAATCCCCCTCCTTCCTACTCAAGGACTGTTTCCCTTTTTTTTTTTCTCCTACTTTCTCTCCACCAGAAACCCTTTCCCGGTCACCCTCTACTTCTGACTACTTCTCCCTTCTTTTTCCCCCCCCTCTCGGTTATTTTTTGTTGGAACGTAACGGTCCGGACCTTTTTTTACCTTCTCAAGTGCCTTTTTTTCCCCTACGGTTCTCCCCAAGACCCCGGATGAACCTTTTCATCCCAGCACCTAAAACAACTTCCCAACCCCCCTTTCTTGTTTTTATTCTGGAACTTTTTTTTTTTTTTTCTTTTTTTTTTTTTTTTTTTTTTTTTTTTTTTTTTTTTTCTTTTTTTTTTTTTTTTTTTTTTTTTTTTGGTATCTACCCACTTTCATGAAGATGCGTCTTTTTGCAATTCCTTTCCCTCTTTCTCCAAATTTGTCTTTTTTTTACCCCAGCCCTTTCCCGGCCTGAATGCCTGGCTTTCCTCCATGAATGTTTACATGAGACCTTCGTCCCCCTTGAATGATGTCCTGGTTGTATGTCTTTGTGAGCTTTCTCGGCAACTGTTGTTTGTAGGTTCCCAACCTCTTTAAATTTTTCTTTCCCTCTTCCAATATCACCCCCCCCTCACTTTTCTGTTATCCCCCATGTAATTATTATATACTCTCCATTTCCCTTTTTTGGAATATGGAATGCCTTTGTTCTTCCTTTTTGCCCGTAATGTGTGATTCCCTCTTTCCCCTCCTATTTTCTACAATTATTTCCCCTCTCATTTGCCTTTGTTTTTTTTTTCTCCTCTTACATCTATTCTCATTTTTGGTGCCTCACTTTCCTTTATGTAGGGCAATCCCGTATTGCATTCACCCCAGTGTCTGTGCTTTTTCCCTATCCCCTTGTCCACAACGACAGTCCCCACCCCACCCCCTTTTTGTATTCCTAGTTGTTTTGTTTTTTCGTCTGGTTCCCCTCCTGCAGTTCTCAATGTCAGTCCTTGCTGATGCCCTCCCCCTGGAAATTCTGGTTTTCTTTTTTGAAGGGGAGTTATCTTGGTTTTTTTGTCCTTTCTAATGCTGGTTTTCCTGGATCCCCCTACTTATATATTGGCAAAGTTCTGTCTACACACCAAGTCACTCTTCAGGAATGATGCAGTCAGGTCCTATGAAGCTTTCTTAGAGGGGTACATGCTGTTCCTCTCCTTTGGTTTTTTTTCGCTTCGTTTCCCCCTTGACCCTTTTCCCTATTCATCTCCCTGGACCCCCGTGCTCTAAATTCAGGATTTGAACTTGGGTATTACTGAAATAAGATATCATTCTGTTCCTTAGTAAGGACCCCCCGTCCCTGGCCTGCCACCACCCCTACTCACTTCACCTCCCCCTCTTTCCCCTCTCCCATGAGGTGCCTTTCTGTTCCATTGATGACCGATGGACCCCCCCTTCATAGTCTTTATTCCCCCTTTTCTTACCATCCCCGGGGGTTTCTTTTCTTTTTTTTCCCTTTTTCGTCAACCTTCCGACCGTCTTTTCGCAGGCATTTTTCTCCCCTTTTTCTATCCATACCCCTTTTTTTCCTCTTCTCAGCTCCCTGAGCAAGATTTACGATGTCAGCCCCCACCCCCACAATAAACCCCAACCTTATATGAACCCCGTCAGTTTTCTCAGGGCGACATCTGGTCTTCAGGCCCCTCTCTCCCCAGAGCACATTATTTTCAACCACTACTGAACCTTCCACCCAAAACCTACCCAATCCCCCCTCTTTTCCCGAAAGCCTCTTCTGCGAGATTTAATTCGACCAGACTAACCCGCAGAATTTTCTGGGTTTGTCTGCTAATCTTTTAGAGGCCCTAAACCTAATGTAACTTATGTTGATACCTTCAACTAACTTTTAAAGTTCCAAAGCCCCTACACAAGTCAATAATTCCCTTTTCTCCCTCTTGCCACCGGGCATCAGTTAATGACACAAAGCCCCTTCCCTCTTTTTTTCCACGCCAATCTGAGGTTCCCCTCCCCTATGGTTTAACCTCTTCATATCCCCTTTATTGGATTCGTTCCCCAACCACCGGGGCTTCTTCCCCCCAAGTGGTCCCCCCTTGTTTTTCCTTGGGTTATTTTGTCTTTTATCAACCTTTCTGTTTCGGCCCAAGCATCCTTAGTTTTTGTTCTCTCCCTTCTTGATATTTTCTCTCCCACCCCCAACCGATACCTGAAACTTCCCCCCCCCCCATACAAATAACCTCCTTTTTTGCCCACCGTTGCTATCCCCTCGTTTGAACTTGTCCCCTTTTCTTTGGTTGATCTTCTTTCTTTTTTCTTAACCGGCCTCCCCCTCCCTCTCTTTCAATGAGGATAGGAGTCTGTCATGGATAACTTCCGTCTGACCCCTTTCTGGCACTCTTTCTCCCCCCTCTGTAGTTCCAGTTTTTTCCTTCCTTTGTTCAGACGACCTGTGAGTTTTTATACTTTTTTTCATGTCACTGTTTTTGAAGTCAACACTGTCTCCCATACTTTCCCGACATTCGTCACCCTGGCCAATTCCCTCTGAGTCACCACTCCCACACAATAATCATAATCAAAAAATCTTCAATGGATTTCTATTTTCCTTGGTTTTAACTGAGCATCTTTTCCTCCCTCTTTGTAGTGTCCTTTCTATTCGCCCTCTGCCCCTTCACCTGATTCCCCTCCTTTCCTTTCTGCTTAAAATTGGTCCGATGATTTTGTTTTAAGCCCTGGAAATTGTTTTTTTTTTTTTGCAAATCTATGGTGTCTGCTTGCCGTAGGTGTTGTGGCCTCCCCCCCGCCTGGGTCTAACCTTTGACACTTTATATGGTTCATTTTTTGGTGTTTTTCTCCTTAGTTTTTGTACCCCTTTTTTTCTTCTATTTCCTTTAGGGAGTAAACCCAGCCTGGTCCACCACACCTTCCAAGTGTACCCCTTGTAGTCCTTAAGGGTAGGACCATAGTTGATCGTTTTGGTACCTCCTTTCCCCCCTCCTTTTGGCACCATCTCTACACGTGTCCCCCTGCGTCAGTTTGTAGCCAACTTGCCCCTTTCCCCCCATTGCTCTGCACCAACTTCGTCCTCCCCCTGCCTTTCCCATTAGTCTTTGCTCATCCCGCCTCTTTCTCACACCTCCCCGTACCTAAGCCAATTCCTGTTGCGGGGTTAATTTTTAAATTGTGTCTAGGTCCTGTTTGAATTTCCCCTGGCAAGACTAAATTACCTCTCCCTGGCGCCCGCAAGTCCTTCCCCTTCTCATTACCTGGATTCCCTATTTTTTTTTTGAAAGTTCACCCCCTTCTACCCCCATATCATTGTTTTTTTTGTCTCTTTCTTTTTTTGATGCATTGATTGTTAAAATGACCTTGCCCTTGCCCTCCTTAAAACATGGTTTTGGTGGCGGTTTTTTCCTTTACATTTCCTTTTCCCCTTACTCTCCACCAGGAAAAACTGAGTTACCTTGTTTTTTTTTGCTGACTTCCCCCCTCAGTTTCATTGTTCCCCATTTTGTTATCTGATGAAATAACCCCAAATCCTTGTACCCCCCTGCGTCCTGCCCACAAGACCACCCCCTCTTGCTATACTTGAGTCCAATCCAACCCTTTTCCCCCATCCCTCCCAATAAACTGTAATTCACCCCTTTTGTTTTTCAACCTAATAGTTTTCAAGCATGGGTTCCTGTTTTTGACGGCCTCGATATAACCCAGCCTCAAACTGTCCCAGTGCGTTCCCTACCCCTCCCCTGTTATCTCCCTTTTCCTCCTAATTTTCTTGTCGCTGATTTATAACATTTTGAGGTTTGCCCCATTTTCTTTAAGAGGTTGGGATGGTTCATCCTTTCCCCCCCCCCTGCTGGCCCACCTCTTCTTTATGCAACCCTTTGTTTCCAAATACCCTGTTATTGCTTTTGTAGGTTTCCTGGATCCAGTTGTTGGTCCTGGACTGTTTTACCGTTTCCCCCTGTTGGATCTTTTTTTAAAGCAGGTTCCCCTTTGAGTTTGTTACGGGAAGAGATACCTTCTTTTTCTTTCACCCTTCTTTTCATCCCTCATTTACCACATTCCCCTTCTCAGGTTGGTTCTTTGTTGTTTTTCCCCTTTCCCCAAGGCAATGGTCTGGCACCCCCAATTTCCAACATGCTTCTTCCCGGACAATTGAGGGTACCTCCATCCTTCAAACAATCCCAGCGAGGACCCTCCACCCCCCCATGTCTATGGTTCTCCTTTTTTGCACTTCTCAAAAGGCGGCGTATCCCCCTTCCTGTCTCCCGTGACAAGCTCGTTTCCTTCTAACCATTTTCCCTTTTTAAGGCGGCGTTTTCCCACTGTTGAAAACCCTTCACTAGACACGCAACCCCTTTCCCCTTTCCCCCTCCTTTCATTTGGCCCAACTTCCATGTCCTGAAACTGCCCTTATATCCCCGCATATGTTTGCAACTTCTTCCTTTTTCCTTGGGGATTTTTGGAGGGGTTTCATCCGCCCTTTGTGATGTCCTTTCTGATTTCCCCTCCAGCAACCCCTCTGACCTTACACGTGGAGATCTTTTGACAAACAGGAGGGAACTTCTTACCCCCAACAGTGTGTTCCTTCTCCTGGATGTCCCCAGGCCAACCAATGGTGGTTTTTTTTTCCCTCCCTTGGTCTGTTTTGGTTTCCCTTTGGGGTGTCCTGCCACGTCCAAGGGAATCGCCTTACCACGGTTGCCCATTTGCCCTCATTCGCCTTTTTACCTCCCCCTGCTGGGTCCCCTTCCCAAGTTCTTGAACCCATTTTGTTTTTTTTTTCCCCACCCCCCCCCCTCCCCGCTCCCCACTTAGTCTGTAAATCCCCTCCTGTCCATGTTTCTTCACCCCAGTCATCTCACTAATCCCCCTTTCCCGGGTAATGTGATTGTAAATTTTTCTTTTGTTTCTTCGGACATCCCTCTGCTCCCTCTTCACCTGCCTTCAGGTCACCCCCCCAACCACTTCTCCCCCTTCCCCCTTCAACTGATTTTTTTTATCCGAGGATGTTTGGATTTTTCTTTTCATACATCTGTCGTTGCTTTTTTGTGTCCCCCTTAATTCCTTAAGTGGTATACTTTGTATCTCAATTTCCCTCGACAACCTCCTGAATGAACTTGTCCAGAGTCATATTTTAAGGCCCCAGATCACAACCGTCCCCCCCCAATCTGGTGGTGGATCCCCCCCACCTTTCTTCCCGCTTACAATCTTTTTTCCCGGTCCCCCCCTTGGGAATTTCCCCCTCATCCCTCTCACCGTAACTCTGGCAAAGGCCTTCTTGGGCTTCAGGTTTTATCATTTGATCGACCAACAGCCCCTTCCGTTCCACTATTAGTCCTCTCTAGTTTCCCCCCCTTGAGGTATTGTCTGGGTTGTTGTGAAACTTAAAGTCATGACCTGTTCATACCCTGCTTCAGTGGCTTTTCTAAATAAGGTTCCCCGCCCCCCCCTTTCCCCCCCCATCGTCCCTTTCCTCCGAACTTTTTTCTCCCCTCCCCCTTCCAAAAAATTCCCCATGTTCACTCTTTGTTATTTCTTCTCGTGGCACCCGTTTTTCCTCTTTCTGAAGCTTTTTTTCCCAATAATGAACCGTCTCCTCTGAGGGGTCCACCCATCCTTTTCCAGATCCTTCTTTCTTTTTCCTTCCCTTGATTTTAACTGTGCTCCTCCCATTGTACCCCCTTCTCCAAACCCCCTTTCTTTTATGGAATGCGTTTTTTTTTCTTGTGATTCCTGAAAGGTCTCTTTTTCCCCTTTTGGGTCTGTCTCAAAACCACCCTTCCCCTTTTGCCTTTTTACCCTCTCTCCCACCCCATCCTGATGGGGTCTGTTTTTCTCATTCTTTTTATTAATACTATGGATTCCCTCCTTTTTGGACTTTTACTTTTGATTCCGTGTTCTAATTTTTTTGCCCCCCCCCCAGTTAATGTGTTATTCTTTCCCCGAGGTTCCCACCCTCCCCTATTGTCTTCACCTTATTTCACCTCCTTTTTTTTTTTCATATCTTGTTATGGTTGTGGTCTAGACTTGCTGACATCTACACTCCTTCTTTCTTTTTTTATCCTCTGACCTTTCTTCTTACTTAAGATTTCATGTAGACTGCTTCCCCTCCTTTTACTTCTGAGTACGAACTACCCCCTCAGACCCTCCCCACCCTTTTTGTTAGTCCTAGGTTGATTCTTTCCTCTCTCGGTTCCCTCCTGCTTCAATGTCGCATTGGTACTACCGTTGTTTAGTTTCAATAGCCTTGTGAAACATGGGGGAGTTCTTCTTTTTTTTTGTTTTCCTTTCTAATGGCGTGTGTCTTCTGTCACTCCCCCCACTTTCTATATTGAAGTCTTCTTACACTTTCCGATCCGGAGCCGAGAAGGTATTATTGACGAGCATTAAATGAGATTTTTCTTTCCTTCTTTTTCATTCCTCCTTTGTTTTGGTTCTCGATTTCACCATGGCCCAATATGGGGCTGCTCTTTTAACTCCTTTCCCCTTGCTGTCACTGAATTTTCTTTCTTTTCCCTTGGGGTCCCAAAGGTTTAACTTGCACCCTAAATTAGGTCCTCTCCGGCCTCACCCCAGACCCGTCCCCGCCACACCACAAAGATTCCCCCCCTTTCCCCCAGGCTATTTTTGTTTTCCTCCGCCCTTTCTTCTCCCTCCATGAGATTGAATCCCCCCCTTTCCACCATCCATGAATAGGATCCGCCCTCCCCTCGGCCTACCCTAAACTGGGGTTTGGTTTTTCCCTTTTTTTTTTGTTTTCCCCCTTTATCTTTGTTAAGTCCATCCGGTCCACTGGATTTTTTTCTCTCTTCTAATGAAGCTTGACTCCCTACCCCCAATAGGGAGTCCCATTTCCCTTTTTCTTGCCCAAGATTTCATATTCCTCATCCCAACCCCCAGACACAAACCTCCTCCCAAACTCTACGTCGTGATATTTCTCCAGATTCCCTTGTCTAAAAGTGCGCGATCCAGACTCCACTTAAGGACAACGTTTGCCAACTTTCCCCCCCTAATTTCCCCCCCCTAAATTTACTTGGGACCTCAAGAGTATCTTGAGACTCCTTACGCGTGGCCCGCCTCCCGCCTAAATTTCTTTTTTTTTCTTTGAATTCGCGTCGAGATTCCTTTCCCTCTTTTTTTTGATACCTCCTCCATTTTTAACGTCTCTTTTTTCTCACACGACCCTCCACCCCTTTCCATCTGTTTTTCTTTTTCCTTTTAGGCACAGTCCTTCCTTTCCCTCCAGGCCTTTATTAGGGAATTGATTTGCAACCCCCTCCCCCTTATTTTGGATAACATCTGTATGACTATTTGGTCTCCCCCTTCATATCCATGGTGGATGAGTCCCGGTTCCCACCAGTTATTTTTTCCTCTCCTCACACCGTGGAACATTTGTGCTGTGGTCTTTTGCTTTGAGACTCTCGGAGGTCCCCCTCTCTTTCCTTTTCGTGAACCCTTCTTTTCATAGGCCCCCCTTGCGCCATTCCTTCCATGTCCGTCCCTTTCTGTTCTAAACACCCCCTCAATGTTCAGGTGGCCCAATCTTTTCTTTCTAACTCGAGGGGGTGGAACTTTTACCCTTTCTTTTTTTCTAGTCAGATCTCGACCAGGCAGCCCCCCCCTTCCCCCCCAGTCAGGGTCCTTTCCTATTCGTTCGTTCTTGCTGCTCCAAGTGTTAAATGCGTCGAAGGTTTTTCTCTTTAATAGGTGATACCCCTCTTTTTTTTCCCCTTGTTTTCGCGGTCCCTTTCCCTGTGGACCAGGTTTTCTCTCGTTTGCTTTTCCTTGGCCAGGTTCAGTCACCTCAACTTGTCGTCACAGATTGCCCTTTTCCTTCCCCAATTAAACTTCCCTCCTTCGAGGAATACAATCTTCCCCCACACATCCTCCTCTCCCCCCCCTCAGTTCCCCTTTCTGGCTAGGGTAGGTGTGGTCCCCCTGATTTTTTTTTGTTTTTTTCATTTATGAGGCATTTAGTTTTCTTTGCCTGCGCCACACACATCTTGCCACCTCCCCTTATAGCCCTTAAAGCTTCTCCCCCTTTCTCCGCTGACTTTTTTGGAGAGGTCCCTTTTGTTGACCTTTTTCAACCCCCCCCCCACCCCCCCCACACCCATTTTGGTGATTCTTTTTGAATTCAGGTGGTTGATCCCCAGTCCTGGTTTGTTCCTAACGTTGATCCACTTTCTTTCTGGACCTTGGACTGGTCATTTCTAATTTCGCAAGTGGGAAAGTTTTTTCTTATTATTTACTTTTGAGTACTTGTACGTACACCGCATGGAAACATTCCCAATTTGTCGGTTACCCCCCATTTTTTCTTCCGGGTCGTTACCATCCTTTATATTTAACAGAGTGGTACCCCTTCCCCATCTTTTGTCCCCCAGTCGCTAACTTTTCACTTCCCCCAGTTTTTGAGGTTAACACCCCTTGTCCCCGGCCATCCCCCCTTGTTCTCCTTCCCCACCTCCCCCTCCCCCGGTGCCCCCCCTGAATTCCCCTGGCATTTGCAAACCTTCTTTATTTTTTACCTCCCAAGATTTTCCCCTTCCGAAAATTCATGTCGTTTCCCCTTCGTTTCTTGTCAGTTTTTTGCAGGGCCCTCTGAATCAGAATTTTCCCCTTACCTCTGACTGGCGACCTTCCGATATTGAACTTCAGCTCACGTTCTCCCAATTCCTGTTACTCATACCCCAAGGTCTCCCCCCAATTTTTAGTTTTTTTTATGTCAGTGTTTCTTTGTTTTCTTTAGTTTGTTCTTTACCAGATTTCCCTGACCCCAAGGTCACCCATGCTGGGTGTTCCCCATTTCCTTTCACTCATTTCCCCATGACCCCCCTTAGACTTCTTTTTAGGGTATCGGACCTTCCAAGAATTTCCTTTTCCCCCCCCCATGATATTCTCTAACACACCCAAGTACACCCCAGGCTTCCTGTCCCTCTACAACAGATGGGCCCTTCATACCCTCTTAACTCACCACACTTCCCCTTTCCTCCCCCCTCCCACCCTACCCCTCTTTACCCAACAAGGTTCCCTTCCCAATAGTTTTCGCCCTCTTTTTTTCCTGGTCGGTTCTGATATAAAACACTCCCCGTCACCTCGTTCCCCTCGAGTCCGAAATAAACAGGGTGCTCTTCCCCTCCTCTTTTTTGAGAGAGACTTCTTGATGTTTCTCCCTAGTTTGCCTCTTTTTGGGGTGTTCCGACGAGGCTTTTCTACCCCCTTTTCGTCAAAGAGCGGAGCACCAATCTTTTTCCCACTCCGGGTTATTTTTTTTTCTTTATTTGTCTTGAATGGATGAAGGTTTTAACTGTAATGGTAAACACAAGTTCCCCTTGTTTTGTATTTCCCTTTTCCTCCTTTCTTTTCCCCAGGTTGGTTACATTCATCTCTTCCGAACTGATGCCCAGCCGCCTTCATAATCTACCCCTCCATTTTCCTTTTTTTATGTCCTTCCCTTTTTTCCAAAATTCTTTTCTGGAACCCACCCCCGACCCTACTGGTATTTCTGGCACATGCTTGTTAAAGCCAGATGCCCCCCCCCCCTCCCCCAATTGACGCCCCTCCCCCTGATCTTTTTTCCATTGTTTTTTTTCCTGCACTTTAGAACTCGAATGTTTCTCCCTTTATCTATTTCGATCACTGTCCTTTCATGTCTCCTTCCTTTTCTCCCTCCCCCCCTTGAACCTTCCCCCTTCCAACTAGTCCAAGCCACATTCTGCCCATTTTTCTCTGGAAAGTTTCAGGCACCTTTCTTTGTCTTTCCCTCAGACCTACCTTTCTATTTTTCAAATCCCACTGGCCACTTCATTTAGTTCCCCTTTCCTTCTTGGAGAGGTTTTAATTCCCCTCCCTTTTAGCCTTCATCCCCTTGGGTCTTTCCTCCCCACTTTTTAAGTTTCCACGTGGAGTCCTCTTCTTTTTGTCCACAACTCTTGGTTACCCCCTTCTACACAGTTTTCCCTCCCGGATGTCCCGGAAGACCCTGGGTGTTTCAAATCCATTGGCCGGGTTTGGTTTCCATGTGTCTTTCCCGTCCCTCAAGGTAAATCTACCTCCCCCTTTTGGACCCTTTCCCAGCCTACCGTTCACCTCGGTCACTATAAATTGTGCTAAAATTTTCCAACTTCTTTCCCCCCCTTCGGTTTTTCCCCCCCCCTAATTCATCAGTACACCTTCCTATTTCCCCCCCCTGAAAAAGCCCTGTTCCTTCTTTTCAAACCCCCTCCTTTTTTTCGCATATTATCCTCCCCCTTTAATTTTGCTTCTTTTTCCATTTTGTTTTCCGGCTGTTGCCTCTCCCTTCCCCCCCCCCCCACTCCGGCCTTTCTCAATAACTGCTTTTTTCCCTTCCCCCCCATACTATCCCCCCTTTAAAACGGTTTTGGACTATGCGATGTTTTGTCGGCCCCCTCTTTCTTCTTTTTTCCGGGTGGCGTTTCTTCCCCCGTTTTTTCCTCCCATTTGTTCCTTCCTTCCCTTCTTACAGCCCAAACTATGACCCTTTTCCCCTTAATTATGCCAGGCCTCTACCCACCCTGGGAAAACCCTTTTGTGGTCGCGCCACCCCGATGAAGATGACCATTTTCCCCTGCCCACTTTTCCCCTCATCACTACTCCTCGTCACTCCCTTCCCCTCCTCACTTAGTTTGGTTTTCCTTCATCCATCGCGCTCCCCCCCCCCCAGCCCCTGTTTCCCTTTCACACTCATATGTGACTCGAAACGGTTTTTCCCCCCCCCTGAATCTTGTCTTGTGGAGACCTTTCCAGGGAAGGACCTGGTCCACCAACTTGCGCCTTATGGTGGCAGCTATCATCCCTTTCTTCTCTTCTACCCGACATCGGATGTATTTGGCTGACTCCCTCCACTTTTCCTCCAAGCCCTCCATCAAAAACTTTCCCCACTTTGGTTTTTTCTGCGTAAACACTGGGCAACCGTTGCCTCCTCCCACCTTGATTCCTTCTTTGCGAAACAGTCCTTCCTTGTTCTCCCTCATGATGGCGGGTTTTCCCCCCACCGCCATTTTAGACTTTCCCTGGCGTTTCTGAGGAATTTTTCTCAGCCCCACTGCGACCCCGGATTGCCCACCCCCCCCCCTTAAGGATGGACTTTTTTGGTCTGGTCCCTTTTTGCGGACTTTCAATTGAAAGAAGACGGTTGCAACTTCCTTTTGGTATCCCCCCATCAACCTTTTTGAGGCTTCCCCTCCCCCTATTCTCAGACAAAACCCTTAACCTCTCTTATTTTATTCTTCCAGAGTGCCAGGAGTCTTTTGTAATACTCTTGCTTTTTCCCCCATTGTGTTCCATTCTATTTCTTTCAGGTTCTTTCCTTTTTTGCCTTTTCCTTTTTCGGTATCCTTTTTTCACCTTTTCCACTATTCTACACTTCTTTTCACTTTGGATAGGCATCTTTTTGGTTGGTGGTTGTCTCCTGCTTGTTTACTCAAGAGGACCTGAAGATTTCTTGTCTCCTGTCCCCTTTATTCTTCCTTTCTTCAGGAGCATTCCTCCAGCCCGTTTATTCCTGCTTGCTTCCGTTTTCTCCCCCCTTTTTTTTTCACAATCCTTCCTTTCCCCCCCCCACACCCCCTATGTTATGGTAGGAGGCTCTTCTTTTTCTATGTTCTTTTTTTCCCCCTCCTTCCTTTTCCTCATGTCTCTTTTCTCTAAGAACCCCCCTCTTTCATTGATGGAAACCGAAGGTGAACCAGGTGCCGATCTTTTTTTTTTTTTTTTTCTCCTGTATGTGGAGTTTTCGTCCCCTTTTCCTGCAAGTTTCCTTCTTCTCCCCCACCGTTCAAGTCTCGCCTTTCAGATCAATGTTCAAGGCGTATTCTTCCTCGTCAGTCTGCATGTCTGTGTACAGTTTCCTTTCTTATTGGATCCTTTTTTTGTTGTTTCTCTCTCTTTCTTCCTTGGTACCCCACTTTTTTTCTGCTCTTCAGTATTCCGACTTTAAACTGGCTCTTCTGACCTTTTCTTCTTTTTCCTGGGTACTAATTGAAACTTGCCCTATATTTCTGGTTCCCTTCTTCCGTCATCACCAGCCCCTTCGAAGGACCCCCAACCCCCCTTTTCCCCCCCTTTTCCCCCCTTCTCCTTCCATTCTTTCGTGTTCTTAGCTCCCCGTCCCCCAATCTCCATTGTGAGGAAAGCATGAGTAACAGGACTAGTTTCTGTCTATGCTCCACTAGGCTACCCAGAACAGAGCTGTTTTTTTTCTGTAGTTTTTTTTCCCCCCATGTCTTTGGTACAGTTTCCCTTCTCGTCAAGCACTTCTTCTTCATGCTATGTCCCGCTGCCGATTACATACCCTCCCTTGTAGAGGACCCGCCCCTCCCATGATGCCTTTAGATGCCTTCTCCCCCGAACACCATTATGTCATATACTACATTTCAGGTGTAGACATTTCTTTTCGGTGACCCTTCCTGCCACATACCTGGTCCCCCCCCATTCTCCCCCTTATCCACCATAAAATCAAAACGTACTCCCTTTTTTTTACGCACTCTTCTTCTTCTCAAGACTGACGATGGTGGACCGAAGAAAAGAACGAAATTGCTGGGGTCGCTCACTTGTTCTTTTTCTTCCACAGTTTTCACTTTTGATCCTAAATAACATTTCCATTTCTTCTTTCAAAGACCCCACCCCAGTTCCCTCAATTATGGTTTTTCCTACTTTGTGATGTGGCTGATTCCACAGTTTTCATCAGTATACCCAGCTATTCTCCCTCCTTTTTTGACACACCCTCATCTTGCTTTTAAAATGCCAATATTGGTTTCCTTTCATTCTCCTTTTCTGTCAACTTTCAAGTGTTCTCCTCCCTCAAACAGTTTCCCCCCTGTTGTTTCTGGGATTTATTTGCTGGTCGACCCCCTTTCGGAGGACATCCCCTGATGTCTTTCTTCCTCCACCTTTGCTCCTTTTTCCCATCATTTTTCCCCCTTTAATGACTCCCTGTCCCCTTTCTGTTCTCCACCCCTAACCTTTTCCTTCCCATTTTTCCCCCCCTCATTGCTGTCTAATAGAGGGCCTTCTTTTTTGGGGATCTTCTCTGTGAGCCAGGAAGCCCCCTCATTCTTTGTTCCATGAGGACTATTTGAGTCTTTTTTTCTGGCTGCCCGGGGTGCACTGCAGCCTTTCATCTTTAGGGGTTCAGAACAAATTGGGTTTCCCCTTTTGTTGGCCCCCCTGGCTTTTTTTTTTCCTCCCCTTTCACCTCCTATGAGTGTGTCTCCTGGCCAGGTGAATCATACCCCCCTTTAGTCTCCCCCCTGACTTGAGAATCACTTTCCCCCCTGCACCGCTTTTTTCCCCCCCATACAATGACCTCCACACACCATCCTACATTTCTTTCCCCCCCCCAACCCTAAGTTTTTCCCTTTCTTGGCTAGGAATTTGGGTGAACGAGAATAGTATAAGTGCCGGACTTGTTCCCAGAGGACTCCCTCCTTTCCTCCCATGATAGAACCTGGAAATGGCTGCTTTACCTTCCCTACCTCCTGACTGGTTTTTTTTTCCTGCAATTTTGCCCTCTTTTTTTTTCCCTATGATTTTTCCCCCCTGCTTGCCCATCTCGTTTGGTTTTTCGACGCACCCAGATTTTGTTTACCTAAACCTTGCCTACCCACATTCTCTGGACCCTGTGGCCTTTTACAATTGCATAATCGACGTGTCCAAGTTTTCCTGTCCTTACCTGTATGGACATGTCACGCCACCCCGCTTCCACCACAATTTCCCTTGCGTCACCCCCCCCTTTGTAGGCTAAGGTGAGGCAAATAGTTACTCTCTACCCCCAACTGGTTTTGTAATCTCTGTACCCCTTCCCTCTTTTCCAGCGATCTCCACTTTTCACCCATCGCCGGTGTGAGTTTCCACCCTCTCGGGTCCCCACCTTTCTATTAAAACTCTCCATCCTTCACTGTTCACTCCTTACCATTTTTCCCCATATTTGCTTTTGATACCTTGCTTTCTGCCTGGACCTGACAACCCCTTTTTGATCCATTCACCCCCCCTTCGGAGGTTCCTTCAATTTTTTGCTTTGTTCCTGTTTTGCTAAAAGGGGTCCTACTCCTATCTGCCTCAATTTGAGCCCTTCCCAGTTGGAACTAGATTCCACTGTTTTCCCCTGATTTCGACCCGGGACCCAAATTTTTTAGAACCCATATCATTTTTTTTTTTTCTGCGTCTTTTATTTTCTTTGGTTGCTTGGTCGTCCCCCGACACCTTTCCCCTCCCCCGGGAACCTTTTTTTTCCTTGGTGTTCCCCCCTCCATTCCTTTACTGGACACACTTACCCACCTTATACGTGGTCTTTTGCTGAGATTAAAAGCAGGGGGCCTTTCACCATGATTGTTCTTTTGAACCCGAACCAACCTTCCTCACCACATTTTCACGTAACCCAATCTCCACCAGTCTTTTCAGTTTTACCCTTCCATATCCCCACAAATTAAGAAAGTAAGGACAACCTCCCCCTCTTTTGGAAACCCCCCCTCTCTTTGGTTTTCTCCAAATAATGTTATGCCGCTGGGGTCATGACGGTCCCCGATATCCCCCCCCCTCGCAAATCTTCCCCCGTTTTTGCCTCCCTCACCATTTACCTCTCCTCTTGTATACTCCGTTTTTTTTGTCTAGCTTTTTCCCTTTCAGGTCTGCAATCCTTTCCGGTTTTTTCGTCTGGTTCCTCCTCCGTTTCTCTTTTTCATGACACCCTTCTTTCTAAATCACGTTTTATGACCCCCCCCCCCCTCTTTTGTCCCCCCCCCACCAGGTTACTTTCTTCTTTATTGAATGTGATTGAAATTTGTGGCTCTGTCCCCTGTGATAAGTTCCCCTTATGTGTCTATTGGGTCAGGACCTAAGGGGTTCCAACAGGTTTTTTACTTCTATTTTTTTCCCCCCTTATCTTTTCTCACTTAATGGTTCCCATCCACCATTTCAATTCTCATCCCCCCAAAATTCCCCTCTACTTTTTTTGGCTTCCCCTTCCCAGTGGAACCCGGCCCCTTTTTTTATCTTTCCCCCACCCTGCCCACTGTCCCCTGGGAGGTTCTGGCCAATGTTTGGTAAGCACGCATCCCACCCTCCAAATCCCCCGATCCAAAAGAACCAAAAGAGATGTGTTCCTTTGTTTTCTCCCTGAGAACCTTGACTTAGAACCTAATAAGGCATATACCTTCCTTGTATTCGAATGATATTTCTCTCCAATTTTCCCCTTACCCCTTGAAACACTGCCCCGCACCCCCTTTTCCCTTTCCTCCCAGAATGGAAATTTTTTCTGTCCCGGCCACCCGTTTATTGGTTCTTCCTACTAACACTTTCTTTTCTTTCTCCCCCCACTCCCCGTTCAATCCCTGTTCAAATTTTTGGGCCCCTTGAGGCTTATAGGTTTCCTTCATCATGAGTGCCCCTTCCCGCATTATTCCCACTAAGCACAATAGTCTTTGATTTTTTACACGGATATGTCTGTTTTCCACAAACCCCGCTGGGTAACAGGACACTACCCCCCCTGGTCCCCATCCCCCTGGTTTGTCCTCTTCCACATTTGCCCAATGGTTGGGTTTAACATCCCCCATTGGAATGGGTGTGTCCATGAGTTTCACTGGACCCACCCTAGGTCAAAGATACCTTGCGACCCCCAACCCTATATTAGACTTTACCAGAACATGAGTTTGGCCCTAATAGAAATTTTGATCCCCACAGTATTGACCCACCTTAGCTTCTTCTTGCCAACCACCTACTCCAAAGCGTAACCAATTCTCTTTACCAATGAACTCACTTTCCCCCTTGCTTTGATTTTACCCCCCCGGCTTTTTCCAAGTTTAAGATCCATTGAAGGTCCCTGTGATTGCGTTTCTGCTCTTGCCACTCCACGCTTTTAATATCTTATCTTTCACTTAAACTTCCACCAATAAAACTGAGGTTTTGGAACTATTTTTGAGATGTTGTGGAGTGCATGTCTGTCCCCCTTCCCTTTTAATTTTTGCATCTTTGTGTACATTTCCTTCAAGGGATGGTTATATTGTTCTTCTCACCTGTCCTTACCGACACCCCCTCTAGGAACCTTGTCCAGGTCATTATGCCCCCCATGCTCCGACCTTTTCAACACCCACTGGTTGGCAGTACTGTAGCACCCCTTTTCCCTCCCCCCCTTCATTTTTTGCCCCCACTTTCCTCCCTCATCACAGCCTTTCCTCATTTCATCTACTCTTTTTTACTGTCTCATCCTCTCCCCCCCACAGCCTTTCCAGTTCACCTATTAGTGTCCTCGTCACTTTCCCCTTGAATTTATTTTTATGGGTGGAAAATGAACCGGTTATTACCTTTTTCCTCACTTGCGATTGGCTTGGTTCCTTCCGGTTCTCGCCGAAAAGCATCCACGTTATTCTTGCCTCCCATTCCAAGGTTTCTCCCCCAGTGCCCTACCCAATGCAAACCTTTTGCCCCATTGTTTTTTATTTTTAAGTAAACCCATTTTTTTTCAACCACTGTTTTCCCCCCCATTGATATGCCAGATGTGTCTGCACCTATTCATACAGTTGTTATCCTCCGATGAGTTTGCGTCCCCCCCCAGGACTTCTAAGACGTCCCCTGTCCCGGCCTCTCCCCCCTGGGTACCGAATGAGACAAAGGAGGAACCAACCCCTTTTGAATCTGGAACTGTTGTCTAGTTCCCTTTTCTTGCAGCAAGGAAGACTTGTTCAAATGTGATGTCTTTCTCAACCTTCTCCCGCTCCCCACAATATCTCCTACCCCCCCACATCACTTTGATGTTTCTCTTTTCCCCCCCCCCCCCCCCATCGTCTTCTTTTAGTTCATATTAGTTATCCCATGTCCTTCTTCCCGTACTTGTGAAGCCCTTTTTTGGAATTCACTTTTTCTGCCACTCTTATCTTGATCGCTCTCTTTCACCTGAATACTCCACTATGTTCACCTTCACTTCTATGAGCCTTGTTGTCAGATCTACATCCTTCCTCTTGGACTTTGCTTTTTCTCCTCTGTACCTTCGTTCCTTCTTTTCAGCTTCTAGCGGCACCCAGAATGTTTCTGCTTGCTGAGCCCTTTAACCCCTCATGACTCCCCACCCCACATCTTCTGGGTAGGACTAGTTTCTTTTTTCTGCCCTGATCTGTTTTTTCCTCATGTTCTCCCCCCTTGTCCCCTCTGTATAACACGCCTGCATGATGGCCACCAGCAGTTTCATTTTGCTTGGTCTTTGTTGTCTTTCATTCTATTGCTGTGGATGCTGCATTTCCTTTCATTCTCCCTTTCCCAATTTTCCCTAGTTTCTACCCCAAGTCCCGGTTTGGGGTGGGTCAGGAATTGCAATTTTTTATATGAAGTCAGCCAGTCCCTTAGATTTTTTCCCTGTGGTCCCTTACTCCTCTTCGTTGTTTTTGTGTTTGAGAGCTTAGTTACCATGGTTACCAAGGGGTTCCCCGACTTTAACTTTCCCCTCTTCTTTGTTGATCTTTAACTGGGGGATACGAATGACCTTTCCTTCCCTTCTATTTTCGTCATTCAATCCACAGCAATTAGACTGACCAACCACCATCTCCCTGACCCAAATGTTTCCCCCCTTTTCTGTAATATTTTTCTGTTATCGACAGCAAATGCTGCCATTGATGAAAGCATGATGGCAACCCCCTCCTCGATCTTTTCCTATTCCCTCGGCCTACCAGTCCAAAATAGGGGGTTGTTCCGTGAGGTTTCCCATGTCTTGGTATAACCGCTTTTGTTTATTTTTGACTTTTCTAATTTAAAGCTTATCTTTCATACCCTACTTTCAGATTTCCAGCATTCTTTCATTTTTTAGATGTCAGCATTTCCAACCCCCCACCACCCCAGCTATTTCCTACTAAGTGTATCCATTTTAGACATATCTTCTTCGTCAGGACATCGCCCGGCCCAGATCCACATACGTGCCCACTTACTAACCCCGTTCTTCCTAACTCCAAAGTCCCTCAATGTGGCGTAAAGCCCTAGGAGAGCAGAATATGCTTTGGTGGACCCCTCCTTCCCCCTCGAAGTGTGGGTTCTATCTATTCTCTATCTAAAGTCATTGTTTTAACATGTTTGTACCTCCCTCCCAGTTGCACAAAGTAGTCATTGCCTTCCACTTTACAGACCCCCTCCCTCTTCCATGTTTTTCCTTCTTTGTCTCATGCTCCTTCACCTTGGAAACTACATTTTTTTTCTGACCAGGTGACCCCAACTCAATATGATTTCTTCAACCTGACCATGACTCCCTGGTATTTGCCCTCCCTATTCTCAAGGTGTCCTGACCCACATGTTTTGCCCCCAGTGTTACTCTCACTACCACACGTGGCCTTTGTTGTTTGGTCGGTGCTTTTTTAGAAAACCTGTCTTTCTTCAAGTTTCGGTCTTTTTCGGTTAACCGGATGATTTCCCATCCCTGCTCCCTTTTCATCCTCTCCCTGTCTTGTCAACCCTACCCCACCACCCTTTGGCACAAAGCCGTGCCGATTCGTTGTTTGCCCTTGACCTTGTGGCTGTGGGGTTCGACTTATGGACAGTCAGCCCCATACACTTTTTAATTAGTCTGTGTCTGATGCATTCCAATTTGCAAGCTGATTCCTTCTTCCCTGGCATAGTTGTTCTCCTTCACCACCTTGTTTCCCAGGTGTGATTCGTGCCTTCTAATATTTCCTGGACAACCGGTCAGAGTCTTTTTTCCTTAATGCCAGGTGAACTTCACCTACCAACTGTCGACATTATTTCGTTTAATTAGTCCAATGCCCCTGGAATTCTCTCTTCAATACAATCCCCTCCCCACACCCTCTTTATTCTCGTTCCCCCAAACCTCCTTTATGTTGCTTGGCTCTGGTTTGGGTGTTCATGATCATTATTCTAAGTTCCCTCTTGGCGTGCTGGCGCTACCACCTTGCCACTCACATGTATATTCAATTCCATGGGTCTTTTTGTGTGCCTTACCCTCCCTCCCCTTTTTTTTCCGGCCATGGCACTCTTTTGTGCATTGTACCTCTATGGTTTCCTGTGCATGTAGGTGGTTGGCGTCAAAACAATCAAGTCCCCCTAAATTTTTGCTCCCCCCAATTTTATGGAATCTTTTTGTCAATTTCATTCGCAGTTGGAGAACAAGTTTGGATGTTTTATTTCCCTTTGGAAAATCGACCCGTGCACATGGAAACCACAAATTAAACTTTCTGTCTTCCCACCACCCCCGGGAGTATCTTATCTTCCCCTACCTTGCATTATTCAACCTCTTTGGTAAGTACCTGTTACCCATACTTTTTTCCCCCGGAGTAAGGTTCCAGCGATTCTTTGTAACACAATTCGCGTCCTCCAAGGGATCTGCCCCATTACCCCTCCCCCATCCTCCCCGGCCCAAAAAATTCACGAATTTGCCCTATGGCTTTTCTTCTTAATTGATTTTTTCTGACCCACACCTCCATTTTCTCAGAAAATCCTTTTGAGCCCAGGACACCATGTTCTGTGCTCTTTGTAAGGTGCACAGGACTAGCCCTCCCTCCTCCTGCATGGACGGTCCCAGTCCCTTCTCTTTCCTTGATTAATTACTTCTCCCTCTGTTCTCGAAAGTGCCCACCATTATCATACTTTTGGTCTGTTCGTCTCTGCTTATGTGTGATTCTTCTCTTTACTACATGGTCAGAATACCAGTTACACCTGTTTGTCTTTTTTTTTGCCCAGTACCATTTCCTTTTCCTTTCATGGCCCAAAGGACCAACTTATGTTGTAGGTGCGTCTTATTTCCTTCCCAATTTTGCTTCTCTGAAATGTAAATCTTTCCCCCCCCCCCACCTTCGCTCCATAACCCAATCAACGTAGGGAAACTTTTACCCGTCCAAACGTACTCCACCAACAATACCTCTCATTGGACACCCCTATTGTTGAAGAAACTTATTTTCGTTGCCTTTTTTTTTCCCCTTTCCTCCCTCCCGTTGAAAATTATCCAAACCCCCCTAGCCCACCGCGTTCACTCTTAGCCCCCCCCCTCAAACCT